>Ga0307512_10003628_pt1 | contig 17639 bp, 14 predicted proteins | sample 14_EM_MG_FD_200267 | JGI IMG/M metagenome (GOLD analysis project Ga0307512, IMG submission 200267) | Populus trichocarpa ectomycorrhiza microbial communities from riparian zone in the Pacific Northwest, United States - 14_EM | ecosystem: Host-associated > Plants > Roots > Unclassified | place...
GTTACATGGAATAATCCACTATAAATACCTATACCTGATCCAATTGACTGAATATATAAAGCATTTAATGATAATGCTCCGGCATAAATTAAAATTATAGAAGACATTCTCTGGAATAAAATTGGTGTAATTTTAGTTTTAAGAGAAGATATGGCCATAACCATAATTAAAAATAAGATACTAATAAATAACATTACTCAATACTATAAAAACTATAGTGTTTATTTACGAGTAATCAGATTCGAACTGATGATATCTACTTGGAAGGTAGAAGTTATACCACTTAACTATACTCGTATTATTTTATACTTTTGTTTATTCTTTCTTTTTTGAGGCTTATAATTAATTATCCCTCTTTTATATTTAAAAATAATATAATTAATAATCCCTCTTTTATATTTAATATATATATGTACCCTGTATTTTATAATATGATAGGCTAAGCACAGGATAACATAGCATGTAAAGGCTAGAATGGCTATACTGCCTTAGCTAGCAGTGCATAAGATGGGGGTAAGATTATTAGAATCTAAAAGCAATATTTTTGGAGGCTATTAAAAACTATTGAGCATCTACCCAAGCTAAGTAATCTTGTACAGATACAGATTCTATAGCTATAGGCATAAATCCGTGATACACTCCGCAAATTTCAGAGCATTGACCATAGAATGTACCAGTTCTTTCAGCTAATAAAGAAGTTTGATTTAATCTTCCAGGTACAGTATCAATTTTAATTCCTAATGAAGGTACAGTAAAGGAATGGATAACATCAGCTCCTGTAACAATTATTCTAACATGAGTATCAACAGGAACAATAACTTTGTTATCAACTTCTAATACTCTAAATTGTCCTAATTCTAAATCAGAATCTGGTATCATATAAGAATCAAATTCTATAGATTCACCACTTTCATTAACATAATCAGAATATTCATATGACCAATACCATTGGTGTCCTACTACTTTAATAGTAATTGTTGGAGAAACTACTTCATCTAATAAATAAAGTAATCTAAATGATGGGAAAGCAATAGTAATTAAGATTAATGCTGGTGTGATTGTCCAGATTAATTCAATTAAAGTACCGTGGTTAAGATATTTATGTACAATAGGAGAATTTTTAGAACTATAGTAATAAATAGTTGAACCTAAAACCCAAAAAATACCTACAGCAATAACTACTAAAAAGAAGAAAATAGTATTATGTAATTCTACTATTCCTGTGAAACTTGGTGAAGCACTATCTTGAAAACCTAATTGCCAAGGTTGAGGTGCATCGTTATAGATAGTATTAAAGATTGAAAAATTAGTTAACATTTTTTAAGTAAATTAAAGAATCTTAGATTTTTTTATAAAAAGATGTTCTATTGATAGTATTAAAATAAGAAATTAAAAAGATTAAGGATTAATTTAGAAATGCTGGCCCTTATATGAGCATTGAGGATAAATGAATTATTTTGTTAATTTGTATTTAAAGATTATTTAATTATTTTTGCTACTCTTTATTATTCAACAAGATTTGTTCTTGTTTTTAAGCCTTCTAATTTTTTTAGATAAACCTAAGGCTTGGAGAGCACAAAGAAAGTTACAGTTTCATTAACATTCTTTAAATTGTTGGAGCCTACCGGCCATAAATTTATAAAATTTAGACAAAGAATTAAATAATTATTTTTATCTTTAAACTGTCCTTCCTTATCAGATAATGATAAAATCAGCAATAATGGCATAAATATAGGATCTTTTCTTTATGTTCAAATAAAGTTATATTCCTGTAATTATATTTAAGGCAACTTAACTAAAACCTTTAAGACTAAAGTAATTTACTATATTACTAAACATCTAAATCACCTTTTTATAGAACTATTAATATGTTTAATTCTCTCAAGAATTAAAGTAAGTATTAAAGATAAAAAATAATATAGAAATATTCAATACTGCCGTTAGGCATAATTTTCATAAGCTTAGTTAAATTTTTTAATAAATTTATTCCACCTAAAACTCTAAATATTCTAATAAAGGGATATAATTGTAGTTTAAGTAAATTTTCCTTTTTTATTATCCCCATGCTTCGCACTCTAACTCTAAAGAAAGACAGCTAAGGCTTTTGTTCTATTAAATAATGTTAATCCTTTCATTTATTTTTTATTAAATCAAAGAATCTTATATTTTCTTTTCCTCGCTTATTTTAAAATATAAAATTATTTATAAAATAATTCATTTTAGAATTAATCTAATTATAATTAATTTATAAAACTATGAGACAATACTGTAGATATATTTTGTAAATATATATAGTATCCTAAGATTGAGCTTAAACAATTCTTTTATGTAAATAAGGTAAAATTAGAATATGACCATATTTCCTAACATAGTCTTGCCTAATTATTACAAAATTAGGGTTTGCACTTGATTTGGACACCATAAAATCTAAGAAGTAAAGGAATCGAACCTTTATTTAGTAAGCCTTTCTTCTTTCTTTAGCCAAACCTAAGAATGTAATTGTAAGGTAGGGATACAGATGTGGGTCTCCTGCGCATCCTTGCTATATCCTTTAAAGGATAACTAGGTAGCAATAATTAAAGGGTTGTGATTGTTAATAAGTGTTAACATTATACCATAATTCTGCTATATATTTTTGTAATTTAGAATTATTTTGGCTGTAAGTGATTGTGACATCAGGAGCAAAGGTACTTAATATTTTAATTTTGTGATATTATTACTATATTGTCATCGATATTTTTATATTATATTTTATTTTTGGGGGCTTTAATTTTATGATGGGGCGTATAGTATTACTACATAAATTTATTTTGCGGGCTTAGTTTTTTTAATTATATACGAAGTGGTGCAAAAAATATTTTATATATAATTTAAAAAATATTTTATATATAATTTAAAAAATATTTAATATCTAATTTAAAAACAAATCTAATTTATATTATATTATAAATTTTATTTAATTTCTTAATTATCAACAATTATGAGTATAATAATAAGAAAGCAATCATTAAAGAGAATAATCCTGTAGCTTCTGCTAAGGCGAATCCTAAGATTGCGAAACTAAATAATTGTCCTCTTATTTGAGGGTTTCTTGCTGTAGAAGCAATTAAAGATGAAAAAATTAAACCGATTCCGGCTCCGGCTCCAATTAAACCTGAGCAGGCTAACCCTGCTCCTAAGTATTTTGCTGCTGCTAACATTTTTGTGTTAAAAAGTAAATTAATAGTGTCTAAGGCTATAGAGATCTAAGTTTTAAAACTAAGTACTTCTTTTAGTACATCTTTTATAGATAAAATTTACGGGAAAACAACTCTATAAATAGAATAACTGTAAAACAGCAAGGCTAGGTAGCAGGCCACAAAAATGTAATAAATAATATAAAATAAATCTAAAATTTATTATTTATACTCTATACAATAAGTAATTTACTATAAAGATAAGGGATAATTTTTTAAATAATAATATATTACTATTATATAAAATTATAATTACCATAATTTAGGTAATAAATAGAGTATATAACTTATATTATTGTAATATTATTAGAAGATATATCTTTAAAATGATTTAAGTTTAGTCCTTTTGTATTTAAATAATATAGTTTATATTAGTAAAAGACTTTATATTAAAATACTAAGTATTAACATATATATAACAAATACTATTGTTAAATTATCTAAAAATAATAACAATAAAGGCTGATTTTCTAAAAATTATTAAGCCAGGTATAGGATTCTATTCTCTTAATTTTTATTATTTAAACAAACGTTTACTGTTACCAATCCTCGCATGCTTTAGCAATAACACTGCCTTGTATCCGAAAGGTAGCTAGGGACCTACTAATTGTAATTGAGGAACAGGATACTATACTTTAATTAAATATAAGCATAAATTAGTGGCCCAAACAATAAAGTGTTAGATAATTATATTTTTATATTTTATATATAATTTAATTAAAAATTTACTATTTGTTTTCTATAGTTTTACCATAAATTAATTTATTTTTATTTAAAATTTACCTAAATTAACCTTGGACCTTTCTTAAGTAAAGTTAATAAAAAGAATTTATTATTTTTTATATTTTAATTCAATATATTATTTTTATAATTATTTTTAATATTTAAATAAAATATGTTTAATAAACTTTTTAAAAAATAAATTATTATATAACATATTACAAGTGGTAAAGTTTATATAAAAAAATATATCCTTTAAATACAGAATTAGAACTCTAATATAATATTATTAAAAAATTTGGGTAAAATCAGAGAATTGAACTCTGAACATCGTCGCCACAAGACGTCATTTTACCTTTAAACTAATCTTACCTCTTTTACATGATTATTTATATTTTATAACTTCTTTATTAGAAATTAATTATTATCTTGGGTATATCGTAGGTTAGGCCACTATTAATTTAATACTCAAAATATATTCATATTTATATATGAATATTATATATCAGATTTTAACTGAAACTCAAGTCTGGCTGAACGAGTGTTTGACCACATAAACTATATATCATTATAACTTTTTATATAATTATGCTATCCGCCCTCCTTTATAAGTTGCCTATACTAGTTGTATTTAGATGCTCTAAAGAAAGACAGCAGGGAAAGGAAGCACAGGAGTTAGTATGAGTATGAGGAGGGGGGATAATTTATATAAGATCTACGTGCTCCTCCGCAGGAGCCTAAAGATAATATTTATTACTTTCTATATAATATTAAATTGAATACTAGAAAGAAGGTATTCAAATAAAGGGTTGCTGCTATCCTGTACTATTGCAAGATATTATTAAAAATAGAATTATTAATTAATATTAATTAGAATTTTTAATCTGTGTAGATAATACTATAATTAATGAAGCAAAATAAATAATAATTAATCTAATTTCACTTAATAAAGAAGTATCTATTAAAACAGGAGCAAAAACTAAGAATAATAAAGCTAATAAACCTAATGTAATATAAAGAGCGTAAGTAGTAATTACTCCACTATCTAATTTAGAAATATTATTACCAGTATTAGTGAAAATATTAGATAATCCATTAGGACCTAATAATTCAATAACTCCTCTATCAATAACTTTAGATATAGTATAACCTAATTGTAAACCTACAGATGTTATATAATTATTATATACTACATCAAATAAGTATTTACCATTTAAGAAAGTATAAATTTTTCTACCTAAAGAAGTTTCAGTTAAATCAATAATAAAACTTGTACCTTTATGATATAATAATATAGCTAATAAGGCACCAAATAAAGATAATATAGATGGTAATAATTTAATTAAAATAGGTAAACTAAATTCTGCTTCAATTATAGAAATATTATTAGGATGTATAAATAAAGAATTAGCAAAGAAATCAGAACCTACACCTACAAATAAATCAGAGAAAACAAAACCAAAGAAGATACTAAATAAAGCTAACACAAATAGAGGAACAATTACAGCTAAATTAGCTTCATGTGAATTTAAATAAGAATTTTTAGGTCCATTAGGAACAGTTAAGAAAACTAATGAAATAAGTCTAAATGAATAGAATGCAGTAATACCTGCAGTTAAACTTCCTAAAATATAAGCATAAGTACCACTGAAACTATATTGTCCGTAAGCTAATTCTATAATTAAATCTTTACTATAGAATCCAGTTAACCAAGGAGTAGCTAATAAAGATAATGATCCTACTAACATTGCTGTATAAGTGAAAGGTAAGAAATTTATTAATCCTCCTAATCTTCTTACATCTTGTTGATCTGAAAAACTATGTATTACTGCTCCAGCTCCTAAGAATAATAATGCTTTAAAGAAGGCATGATTTATTACATGCATTAATGCTACATTATATTGACTGATTCCTACTGCCATTACCATATATCCTAATTGACTTATTGTTGAAAAAGCAATAATTCTTTTTAAATCATTTTGAACTAAACCACAAGTAGCTGCAAAGAAAGCAGTAGAAGCTCCAACTAAAGTAATAACTAATAAAGCAGTGGAACTATATTCTAATAAAGGAGATGATCTTACTAATAAATATAATCCTGCTGTAACTAGTGTAGCTGCATGAATTAAAGCTGATACTGGTGTAGGCATTTTTGTTAGCAGTAAATTTCTTTACTGATCGGACTATATCATCTCATATTTTTATTTATGAGCTTCACGTGTAGTCTCTGAGGATCCTACTTGTTCTATGTATAAATTGTGTGGGTCTTATCGGAGATTAGTGGAAGGAGGAGAGATATTAATGGGTGGCTAGCCCACCTCTCGCACCCACATATTGTAACACATAGTGAGGAGGATAGTATTTTTTTCTTTATTTAATTGAAGGAGAAACTCTTTATAAGATTCGAACTTATACCTACAAGTGCGTTAAATTGGACTTGTAATACGACCATTATACTAAAAAATAAACCTACTCTTTTATAGATAATTAAATAATTAATTAACATGGCATAAATTCGTGATATACTCCCTCACCTTTAGGTGGTGGAGCATGAATAACCAAACTACATTTACTTTATTAATATTTAATATTAGGATCTTATAGGGCTCGAACCTACATAGCAAATACGATAAATGTTTGTGTTTTACCAATTAAACTAAAGACCCAATTAGAGTGCGAAGCATGGGGATTATTTAATTTATATTAAACCAAAAAAATGATTTTTAATCATTAATTCTAAACATTTCAAATAAAATATCAACTAAATAAGGATGTACAGTGTGTATTATTTTATTAACTTCAATAACATATACAACAGGTCCTTTAAACCCTTGACCACTGATTCCATCAGAACATGGAATAAAACCTATTTTACCAGATCTATTAAAAAACATATCAAGAAAAACATCTTTATCCACAATATCATAACCATTAATAGGAGTTACTAGAAGATCTTGATAGCTCTGAAGAATTATTAAATGATCTATTAGTTCCTCATCTAAAGGATCACAATAGATACTTGTAAAAATATATTTAGAAAAATTTGTAAAGCTATTATCACTTAAATTATATATAAATATACCTAATATAATTACAGTAACTAAACTTACAATTATTAATTTTAAATTTTTTAACATTATTTATGTTAAATTATTTATCCTTTAGGATACATTGAATATTATGATTTGTTAACACTAGGTGATCTAGTACAAGTTTGTTAAATTAGGCTTGTCTCCGACCAATATTTTTATATTCTTTTAAGATTGTTATTTAAAATTCTTTTTTATGATTAATTTTTACTCTCTTTATATATTTTATAAGTTTTTATTTTGTTTTTATATAACAATAAGGCTATAGAATAGCAGGTCTAAATTAGTATGGAAAAAGTATATAAATTAAAGAATGAAATATATTTGGTTCAACAGAGTAGATTACATTACCTATTTTAATAGCATATACCAACACCCCATTTATATGAGCTGAACCAAGTTCAAAAAGATAATTAGCTTCAACAATAGATTTAATTAAATTATCTAGATTGGTAAAATAATAACCATTAGCAGGAACTTCAGTTCCTAATTCCAGTAAATCCATTATACCAGGTAAATTTGCAGTTATATCTGCAGGATTGAAATAAATAGAGTTGAATACAGTTGTAAAAAAAGTCTCAATAGACATACTTTTTACAAGAACTGAACCCACTATAAAAAGAAATAAAATTTTTAACATTTTTGTTTTTTCTGTTTAATACAGTTTGATTTTTAAATTTTGTTTGTACTCGTTGATATCTATTCTTTTCTTTATTAAGAATAAGATAGTTTAATATAATTACTATATTAAATTAGGACACACCTATATTATATTAATATTAATTTATTAACATTCAACGATATAACTCTAGATTTAATAATTTTATTATTTTGATCTTAAATCTATTTCTTTTATAATATTATTATTAATAATTAAATATTTTATTAATTAGATAATTTGTAATAATTAAGATGGGGATAAATATAAAAAAACTTTTCCTTTGCCAAAGGCATAAGTATTTATTTTTATTAATTCGTTACTTTCTTTTTAATTAAAAATAAAATTGAATAGTGGCGTAGCCAAAGAAAGAAACTATTCTTCTAATCTCCGATAAGACCACTAAAATATAGAACTTTGGTTTCCTGCTGATTGCCCATTGTAATATCTTTAAGATTTTCACTATCTAATTTATATTTAGATGAGTACTTTAAGCTTTAGGGTGTTCCAGCATATAGTGAAGTTTAACGAGGGCTCTACACATAACAATTATATTCCTAATTTATATAAAAAATTTTTATGCATATACGGTTTTACTAAGGAAATTACTCTATCCATACTAGTTTTAGATATTCTAATTCTATATCTATTGTTAATTTTATCTCTTATTTTTAAAGTAGATTTAATAATTAATTTTTCTAGTAATGATTGAAGAATAATACATTCTTCTTTAGTAAATGAATCTGTACAAAGAAGAAACTGTATTAGTTCTACCATATGAATAAAAATAACCATCATCCATTATCCAATAAGCTAATGATATTTCTGAAAACATTTCAGAGATATTTAATGGAACAAATTTTATGAATTTATTTTTTTCATTATCCCATTTATACCACAAACAGTGTAAAGCTGTAAATAAAGGATGTGTATTAGTTTTAAAATGGTATTGAGTTATTTCTTTACCTATATGTTGAGAAGTAAAATATTCGGATATGTATAAAATTTTGTATTAGTAAATTTACTATAAATATTCTCATTTAAATGATGTAAATAATTTAAAGAATAAACATCCATAGTCATAGAATATTTACCTTCACCTTTATTAAATTTAGAAAGACTAATAGAACCATCACCTAACATATTACCAGTAATAGTATGTAATATAAGCTTAGGAATAGAATTAATAATAGGTAAAATAGATAAACATTTTATATCATAGGCCATACTTTCAATAAAATTAAAACTAGACCATGAGTTATCGGAATAAATATAACTAAATATTAATAATAAACAATATAATGTTTAACGCCTTTAAACCCTCCATACTTCCAGGTAACCAACTATGTAAAGGAATTTGAGCAGATTTAGCCATAGCTCCCATTAATAATAATAAACCTATTATTGTTATTCCAGTTTCATTCATCAAAGGTACTAAACTAAATACTGTAGAAAAATCTAATGATCCAAATAATGCAAAGATTGCAAAGAATCCTATACTTAATCCCATATCACCTACTCTATTCATTGTGAATGCTAATATTGCTGCTTTATTAGCTTGAATTCTTGTGAACCAGAAGTTAATTAATAAATAAGAAACTACTCCAATACCTTCCCAACCAATAAACATTACAAAGAAATTAGCACCTGAAACTAATACTAACATAAAGAAAGTGAATAATGATAAATAAGAGAAAAATCTTTGATTATGAGGATCTTCAGCCATATAATCTGTAGAGAATATATGAATTAAAGATGAAATATATAAAACTGGAATTAACATAGAAACAGTTAATTGATCAAAGAGGAATTCCCAAGAAATAGACATAAATTCTGAATCGATCCAACTAGTTAAATTTATAGAAACTGGTGAACCACAGAAACCTACTTCATAGAATGCTATTGAAGCTAAAATTGATGATAAAATTAAGCAAGTACAAGTAATAATATGTGCTCCTGTTACACCTATTTTTCTACCCATAAATCCTGATACAAAAGAACCTAATAAAGGTAAAACTAAAATTGATAAATACATTATGTTCTTAATGAAATATTTCCTCTTAATCTATAATATGCTACAAGAATACTTAAACCTACTACTGATTCAGCACCTGCTATTGAAATTATAAAGATACTAAAAGTTTGTCCTATTCCATCATCAAAATTAAAACTAGAAATTAATATTAATAATGTTACAGATAATAACATTAATTCTATCGCAATAATCATTAAAATTATATTTTTTCTATTTAATATAAATCCTAAAATACCTACTAAAAATAAAAGTAATGATAGATTCATGGTTTGTATTTGTATTAATCCTTTAGGATACATTGAATATTATGATTTTTATTTATTTTTTAATTATTTTTTTCCTTGATCCTTTGCTTTACCCTCCGAAGGGAGTGGAGATACAGCTGCAATGCAAGACTGATAATTAATAGTTTTCTAGACCGATACAAATATTTATATTTGCAATGTATAATTGTAATTTTTTTACAAGAAATTTTATAGCCTTCTTTTACCTACTAAGGGAGATATGTAAATATAAAATTTTATTTTTTAGAATAAGGCTATAGAATGAATTAGTTACCACCCCAGTAGTAAACTGCAATAAATAAGAATAACCAAACTACATCTACAAAGTGCCAATATAAGATACCAGATTCATGTCCGATATGGTGAGTATCAGTTAAATGATAATTTAATATTCTTATGAAACCTACAGTAATAAAGATAGTTCCAACAATAACATGTAATCCATGTAATCCTGTTGATGCAAAGAATACTGTACCAAATACTGAATCAGCTATAGTAAATCCTGCTTCACAATATTCAATATATTGTAATACAGTGAATATTACAGCTAAGATTATAGTAATTAGAGTTCCAAAGATTGCACCTTTTCTATCTCCAGCAATTAAAGCATGGTGACCATAAGTAACAAAAGCTCCAGATGATAATAATAAGAATGTATTTAATAATGGTATACTAAATGGATCTAAAGGTGTGATTCCTAAAGGTGGCCACACTCCTCCTATTTCAATAGCTGGTGATAAACTAGAATGGAAGAAAGCCCAGAATACACTGAAGAAAGCAAATACTTCACTAATAATAAATAGAACTAATCCAATTATTAATCCTTTTTGTACTTGTTTTGTATGGTGTCCTTCATATGTTCCTTCTGTTATTACATCTCTAAACCATAATCCCATTCCTGAGGCTGTTAAAATTAATCCTAAAGTTAATAATAATCCTCCATTAGGATATCCTTGTAAGTACATCACTGCTCCTGTTGTTAAACTTAATAATGAGAAACTTACTAAGATTGGCCATGGAGAATTTTCTACTAAATGAAATGGATGATATTGAAATTTATTTAATTGTATATTATTCATTTATTTTAAATTTTATTTGTATACACCTATGCTTATACTTAATTATTAAATTATAATAAATCACATTTATGGCCTGCTCATGCTCTCCGAGAGAGCACCGGCCCTTAAATAATATTTTTTATTTAAAAATAATATAAAATTATAGTATAGAATAAACTAGTCGATTGTTTATTATAGGTTGCTTATAGAGTTATATTTGATTTATTTTAACTTCTCTTTTATTTCTTAAATAAGACACGGAAAAATTGTATTTTTATGTTATACTTAAAAACAAAAGATTAATTAAAATCTATAAGTTTAATTAACATAATTTGTGCTTAAGCATCCGAAGGTCGGAGGGCAGTCAGGTTGTGCTAAAGCAAAGGTATTGACAATAATCATAGGGGATAAATTTTAATTTTTATCTAATAAATTTATTAAAGCTAATGTTGCTATTGCAGTTATGTAATAGCATATGCTAGAATTCATATGAATTATTATAAACTTTTACCAGTTTACACAGATTCAATCTTCACAACTGATATTTGACCTAATCACTTAAAAGGTTAAAATTTAGGACTTATGAAAGATGAAAATAATAATAAAATTGAAGCATCTGTATTCGCTAGAGTTAAAAAGAATTCACTATCATTTTCAGAAATTATAGAATTATTTAAAGGTTTAAACTACATAAAACTATTAATAATAGATTTTATAAATCATTCAATGATTTAGCTGTTTCTATTAAACCGGTTAACATATCTAGGGCCTGCTTGATTTAGCTAGGCCACAAAAATCAGATAGAAAACATTAGTAGATAATAAATATTTACCAATCATTCAGGAGTTATTGTTAACCCAAGGGTAGACAATTCAATTACTTAAATATTTTATATTTAAAGATTTTAAATTATAAGCATTTATACGATATTAGATTTATTAGAGTTTTATTAAAATTTATAAAAATCTTTAATTAAGAGGTTAATATAAAACATTATAATTGCTAATCAACTAGCCTTCAACTGATGGTTATTAAATTTGAATATTTAATATTTGTAGTAATTGGGATGTAGGCGGAGCCATAAATAAGCTTTAATTATTAATTATTTTTAAATTTAACATATAATTCTATAATTGAATCAAAATTTGTATATACAAATTCTATAGTATTACTATTAACATAAGCACAAATTAAATTCAATATAGTAAATAGAATTAAAAATATTAAACTTGCTTTTTTAATTTTTGAAATGTAATTACTAATATATAATATATATTTTTGTCCTTTAGGTCCAGGGAACATCTTATTCAATTTATTAATTACAAAAGTAAAATCTATAATATAAAAAAATAAATTATATACAATGAAATATGATAGAATTAATTGAATTGTTTGAAAATAATTTATCATTTTAATTAAATCAAAAGCAGAATTTCCTGTTAAACCTAATATTTCTGATATATCTAAATCATTAATAGGATTAAATGGTAAAAATTTATTACTGCTTTTACCTAGAGCTTCACTAACATTATTTATCACATTTTTAACACCTATTGCTCCTAGACCAATTGCAGTAGTACTAGAGAGTATAAGTGCTTTTTGTCCTATAGTAGGTGCTTTTTTAGCTAATTGTGTACCAGCAGCTAGTGATGCAGCTATAATTGCGCTATCACCAGTGCTATTTGATATATTAATATTAGTTTTAGCATTAGAATTAGTATTAGAATTATTTTGGTTGTCAGCCATATATAAGTCATTTATATGTTCAACAATATTATTAAAATGATATTCTTTAAATATATTTAGAATTAAAATATCCATTAATAATGATATTATATAGAAGACTATAAATAATATTAAAGTTAATTGTAAAAAAGTTAATTTATTTATAATATAAATTTTATTCTGTAAATACAGTCCTAATTTACCTTCAGATATATTTAAATATAATTTTATTCCTATACTAAACCAAAAACATATTTTCGCTATTAAAATTAATATTGAATTGTAATTTATATTATTAAACCAAATTGTAATATTTCCTCCTCTAATATTAGAATTAAATATAAATAAAGAAAATGTTATAATAGTTAATATTAATAATAAGATAATAATTGACTTAATAATCTTATTTAATGGTGCTAAACTTAATTTATTTTTTATTAATTTAATTGTTTTTATTTTGTTTTTTAATTAAAATTATAGATGTAATAAATTACATGTATAATCACTTAATTATTTTTAATATTATGAAATATTAAAATTTAAATAATGAAATTGAGCTAAATTTAATATTTTTATTATGAAGTTAAATTATTAATTAACTTATATGTTAATATATTTTATATTTTAATATATTTTTTATTTAATTATTATTTTGTAATACACTATAACTATTTTATTAAATTAATTTAACCTAAGAAGATTTGAACTTCTACAGATTCCTCATCAAGAAATTATTCTACCATTAAATTATAGGCTTATTTTTAAATTTGATTTGTTTATTTATTAACCTTATACTACTTGCACAGTAATAATAATAATTATTTGATCTTAAAATTATAAATTTAATTATCTATTTATTTTAACTATTTAATATACAGTTATTATAGTATCTAATTTAAAAGGTATTTATATTTATCTATTTATTTTAACTATTTAATATACTATAATTATAGTAAATACTACTACTTTTATATGGATGATAAATTGAAGAAATTAAAGGTATAAAATGAAAAAGCCTGTTACAGGCAGGGGATAATTAATTTATTAATATATAAATAAAAAATAATTAGTGTAATTCGATAGCATCTTTAATATATGAACATACTAATAAAGTAAATACATAACTTTGAATTAAAGAAACAGCTAATTCTAATCCAATTAAAGCTAAGAAGATAGAGAATGGTATTAAAGTTAACACAGCTACAATTATACTACTACTAAACATTTGATATAAGAAAGTAGATAAAATTTTAAGTAATGTGTGACCAGCAACCATATTAGCAAATAATCTTATTCCTAAAGAGAATGCTCTAGCTAAATAACTTACAGTTTCAATTAAAACTAATAAAGGTACTAATGCTAATGGTGTACCAGATGGTACAAAGAATGAGAAGAAATGTAATTTATGAATATATAAACCTAAAATAGTTACACCAGTAAGAATAGTAAATGATAAACCAATTGTAACAATAATAGAAGTTGTTACTGTATAAGAATAAGGAACATTACCAGTTAAATTAGCTATTAAAATAAAGAAGAATAAAGAGTAAATAAATGGTAAATATATTTCTTTACCTAATTGTTCTCTTACCATAGCATTTACACTTGCAAAGATACTTTCTAATCCAATTGACCATTTATTAGGTAATAATTTTGTTTCATTATTTCCCATATAATGTATTCCTATTATTAAAAATAATACAAATAATGAATAGAAACCTAAATTAGTTAAAGTTATATTTAAATAACCAAAAATTGGAGCATTTAATCCTAGTAAACTAGTTACTTCGAATTGTTCTAATGGTGAATTAATTATTAAATTTGTGTTAGTATTATGTAACATTTTAATTATTTTCTGTTTAATACAGTTTGATTTTTAAACTTTGTTTGTACTTATCTCTTCCTATTTTGTATTAAAATAAGAAGTGTTTAACAAAGGCTTCCTACAACCCATAAGAAAGCTAGTAGGGACAGCAGGATGCACATGTGAAACATAGGGACACACCCTTATTTATGTTAAGGTGTATGCTATCCTCTGTTAACATAGAGATAATGTAACTCTGGATTAAATATATTTTTTTATATTTGATCTTTAATCTATTTCTTTTATTATTTGTATTAATTTATATTATTATTTCGAAGCTAAAGATGTAAAATTTTAGTTAAAATTTGAATTATTTTACGAGTAAAGAGACTTGAACTCTTACGATAAAATCATGAATTCCTAAGATTCACCCGGCTACCATTTCGGCACACTCGCTTGCATCCTTGCCCAGCCCTCTGCTTTAGCTATCCGCTAGGGTGGATTTAAATTAAGGTAAAGTAGGGAAAATCTTTATAAATATGCCAATATAACTAAAATTAGTAATAATTAAGGAGTAGAGTAATCGAAACCCTGTCTATAAAGTGTAAATTTATCGCTAAACCACTCAGCTAACCCCTTTCAATTTATATTTCTTAATACTTTAATATATAAAATAATTAAATTATTATAGACTTACAGTCTAGTTCCCATAGAATGGGGGATAAAATAATTTATTTTCCAGCAGCACTTTCCAGTACGGCTACCTTGCTATGACTTTTGAGATGTTACTTAAATGAATTAACTAAAGCTAATTATCTTAACAAAGGTGTTCTGGGTAAATATAAAGAACTTTAAGAGACCTTTATAAAAGTTTTAATTTCGCTCCAGTTTCCTCCAAGTTAAGCTCCTTCCCAGCGACAGACAGTTAGTTCATCACGAATGCAATCTTCACCGTTGCGCTTACTAATCAACGATTACTCGAAATTCCTTCTTCATGTCGCCGAATTGCAGACGACAATCTGACTAAATATTAAAATTTTTTAATGATTAGCTCAACCTTATTTCCCTATTTTAAAAATAAAAATATACTTATTTACTTACGCAAATAGCCATATTAAATTTAAAGGAACGGTTTTGCATCACTTTGTAAAAGTTTTTGTGGCACGTCTATAGCCCAGTTCATAAGGGCCATAACGACTTGTCTTAGCCCCAAATGATACTCTATCAGTACCATAAATTGTTAAGTATAAATTAACAACAGGGATTTCGTCCGTTAGCGGAGTTAACCTCACTTCTCACAATACGGACTGACGACAGCCATGCAACACCTGTAACAAATGTATTTTAAATTAAATAAAATAAAACTTGTTATACAAGAACTGGTAAGGTTATACGCGGATTATCGTATTAAATAACATGCTTCACTTCGTTTGCTTCGAGACCGACTAATTTTTTTGTTTTCAACTTTGCAGTCGTACTCACATGGCGGAATGGTTATCGTGTTAACATAGCCACCAATTATTTTTATAACTAGCAACCACCATTCATCGTTGACAGAGAGTGGTATCTGGGTATCTAATCCTATTTCCTATACTCACCTTCGTTTCTCAGCGTCAATCATTAGTAGATAAAAAGCTTTCACCCTTAATATTCCATTTAGTATCTAAGGATATCACCCCTCCTCTAAATATTATTTAATATATCCTCTATTTGATTCTAGCTTTTATTTTTTCATTCTTTCTTTAATTTCTTAATTTTATAATTATACTTTTGGTATTAAATATAAAATTAAGAAATTAGTCTATATTTCTTCCTCTATTGCCATTGCAAATAAGGATTAAAAAGAATAAAGTTTAAAGCAGCCTACACACCCTTTACGCCTGATTAGGACGACTAACGTTTGCGTCTCTGGCCTTACCGAGTCTTCTGGCACCAGATTTGGACAACACTAATAGTAAGGTAATGTCATTATCTTCCCTTACGTTATCACACTTGACACAAGTATGATTTCAGTTAGCTAGTTCACTCTTGCGAGCATTGACTAATATTCTCGACTGCTGGTAGTAACTACTACTTGGGAGATTTCATTCCCGATGTGGCCATTTGCTCTGTCAAGCTTGGCTATCGATCGTCGGCTTGGTAGGCCTTTACCCCACCAACTACCTAATCGAAATAAATAGAATCCTAAAGCAGAATTATTCCTTTTTTTTTGATAAATATAGCTTATTTATTTTCTTATTTTTTAAATAAATTTATCCCCTATTTACGGGGACTCTAGGGTATCTTATTTACTATCCTCACCTTTACACCTTATTAACTTATCCATTATTAAAATGATTTATACTTTAGTATAAACTTAGCCATTATTAAATGATTTATACTTTAGTATAAGTATAAACTTAAGAATAGCCTTAATAATTTTTAGGTTAACAACGATTCGCATGTCTCAAAACTACTGAAAAACGTTCAATCAGAACCAAAATTAAATTCTTACTTAAAATTTAAACAATAATCATTAATGATTATTGTTGTATTGTATTTACTATAAATAGTAATAGTTATTATCTCTTTTAATATCTTTATTTTTTAATTTATGGCCTAGCAAAGCTAAAGCAAGCAGGCCACTAGCATAGTGTTTGACCTTTAAACTAAAGATTTGAAGGATGGGGATAAAAATTTAGTAAGGTGCTATATCAAAGGCAACTAATATACTAGGTACTAATATAATGAATGCTACAGCTACTGGCAATAAATTTAACCAACATAATTCAATTAAAGCATCATATCTTAATCTAGGTAAAGTAGCTCTGAACCAAACGAACATAAAACAAAATATACATGTTTTAAGACCTAATACTATAGATGTTATATTAATATAAGATTCATTTACAAATAATTCAGGGAAATTATAACCACCTAAGAAGAAAATAGCTGTGATAGTACTAAATAATACTATAGAACTATATTCAGCTAAGAAGAAGAATACAAATGGTACACTTGAATGTTCAGTGAAGAAACCAGCTACTAATT
>Ga0307512_10003629_pt1 | contig 17639 bp, 15 predicted proteins | sample 14_EM_MG_FD_200267 | JGI IMG/M metagenome (GOLD analysis project Ga0307512, IMG submission 200267) | Populus trichocarpa ectomycorrhiza microbial communities from riparian zone in the Pacific Northwest, United States - 14_EM | ecosystem: Host-associated > Plants > Roots > Unclassified | place...
CTCGCAGCGGGTGGTTGTTATGAAGTGACGTTGTGTCTGAGTTAGGGTTGCAGGGATTACTGTCTCACTTCTTTAGTTTTCGATCTACTTTGAAATTGATAAAGATTATCCTGTTTGGACTGGTCCAGACCAAGCCCGTCCAGTCCAAGACTGCCAGTCTGGGGCCCGGTCCAGTCCGACCTTCCGGTGGGACCGGACCGGACCGAGCCCTACTCCAGACCGGGTCCGTCCGGACTGGTGGAATCATTGGATAAGTATAAAGGGCACGCTAGAGACGCCTAAAGTCTCCTTCATTCAATATTATACACTAATCCAATGACTGCGAACATAGATCACTTAGCGGGCATTCCCCTCAGATGCTTTTGATGGCGATGCTTTCGGGGTTATGGACTATGCACTGCTGCTTCCATAGGACCTCCTTCTGGGATGATGAAATGAACGTTAGAAGGAGGGAATGATGAACTTCGGCATGAATCATGCATTGTTGAGCCGCATATGTCATAGGTGCGGCTCTGCGGGTAGTGCCGACGCTAATGCAGCCTACAGCACGTGACGAGACCAAAAACCCACCACTAGCGTGTGCTCATTGAATTGAACCGCCATTCTTCATTCCATCACCCCCAACCCACGGTCGTTACACCCTCAGTCCCAACCCTTCAACCCCACCCCATCTTCTTAATCCTCCGGGGAGCTACGAGAGTGAGACACCCAACGCTACGTCATCAGGAGCGGGAACCAATCAGAATCGGCCGTACGACGTTAGGATAGAGTCGCAAGAGGTCCCAGAAATCTGACCAGAGATTCGCGATGTATTTGAGGCACGTCTAATGAATGACATCGAGAGTTCGGAGCTTGTCCTGGACCCTTACAACGGAACCGTCCGTCGGTTTTTGGAACTGAAAGCGAATCAGGATGACGGTCAGCGGCCGCAGACACTCGAAGAGATGTGTGATACATTGAGACAGTGTGGGCTCAAGGTAGAGCGCGTAAACACTTTAAAAACTAACATCTTGCGAGTCGCCTCTACCTTTGGGGTATCGCCGAATGCCATCTGCCTGTTCAGTATTTGGGAGGTGATGAAAGATATTGCAGAAGCGATAATTGACTCTCTCGAAGACGAAGAGGTTAAAGACTTCGATTGCCACTAGCTTGATGAGAGTGCGGATGAACAGCGACCGAAGCGATCAAAGGAAAATTCAGGCGTAAGGCAACCGCTACTCAGAGATTCCCTGAAGCAAACGAAATTGTTTGGATTTCGGCTGCAGCTTTCCTCGCAGCACCGTTTTGATACCCACAGCTAGATCCGGAAGCCTAGCACTCCTCTCGTTTTCTCTGGCTACCTCGAAAAGTTTAGGAAGAGGGCAGCCGTTCAGAAAGATAGACTGGCATATATCCTCGATAAGACATACCAGTTTGTCGCTCCTGGTGCTACCCGCAATTCCGTTGGGATGAAGTTGATCAACGAACCTAAGTCTTACCTTCATCTTGTCAATATTCGGTTGCAGGCAGGAGAAGGAGAGGAGGGAAATTGAGAGAAGGAAGTAGAGGAAATTTACGGTTAAGAGCATCTGTGCTTTGGGTGGATGTTGGTGTTTTCTTACAATAGTGAATACTCATTTTCTCCTGGAGGGGTATTGGTGGTGTTGATCGCGGTGCCATTCTTAATGACTGGGCTGAATTATGGGTCTAAGAGTAGATTTTCGCAAGCCTCGGACGTGCCAGATCTCTTTCGTTCATACTCACGTAGAATTCCAGGCTTACTGCACCCCTAACTGAGTAAAAAAGTCCGTTTGGTATATCGGTGCACTCGGTCCGTTAGAACGGCATCGATTCTGACAGCGGAACGAGAGCCTTAATTATATTTTGATTGTGGTTCAAGTTAATCTTTCCGTAAATAACTCGGCTGCTTGAATAGTGATTATCATAACCCCTGGTACGAATCTTTGTGATTACTGTACTCATACATCTGAACTACTGTTAAGACTTCGTCGTCTAGACGAGGAACACTGAGCCTTTTCGCGTATGCGTGATACATTTAGTGAAGTGTCTCTGGGTTCACAGCATGCGAAGAGATCATGGCAAAAGAATCACCAGCGAGTTGGCAAGCTACTACAAGATCATTTCCTTCCATTAACCTTTCCTCCACAGCCTTATCCGACAAAGAACTAGAGATTTCCAACAGACAAGGAGAATCGTGGGCAGGTCTCTGAAGTGTCATCACTTACTGCAGAGACTCCCCATTTCCCGACGGGTAGGGGAGCTTTAGCCTAAAGGTGGTACCGGCACCAGTGACGGGGCGACGAGGAGGGCGGGAGGCGACGACTTACAGGCATTCGACTGCGAAGTGGCCAGAGCCTCCACGATACATGCAGAGGCCTTGGGCCATGTGACGAGCGCGCTCGGCAGCAGTGAGGCGGCGGCGGGAGACAGACAGGTCCATGGGGCCAGCGTGGGTACCGTAGCAGTGGACGGACAGTAGGGGCAGACAGTGGGGCAGGCGGCGGGAGCACGAGGAGCAGTCGAGGATCGACATGGGTTTTAGGCGCATTTTTAGTGTTGCCAAGCGGACGCTGATCACCTCAACTTAACATCAAACCACAACACACCCGTCCGCTCTCGCCGTTCGCGTTATACCACCCAACCATGACTGTCCAGCCGCTTACCGCCATTCAAGATCCTGCCTTGCTACACTGCCTCGACGTTGCAGACCGAACGTGCAAATTGTGCCATGAGATAGTTTCCGCGCTTGAGAACACGGTGGAAGGCGAGTCTTCTGAACATGTCCTCATCGAACGGTCCCAAAAGCAAAAACAACTCAATGCATTGATGGTACAGCTCAAGGGACTTCACCGTTCAGCTATCATATCGTCACGGGAAGCAAAGGAGGCTACCAGTGAGGCGCGAAGAGAGGTTGATCGCCTACATTTGCAGTTGCAAAATCTCTATTACGAACAGAGGCACCTGCGTGGAGAAATCACCGCATGCCGGGAGTTTCCGTGAGTCACATATACTTCGCGTTCGCATTATTTGTGGGAAACAGATCTGACGCAATCGCAGGCACAAGTACACCTCGCTACCGTTGATACCAGAAAAGGATTTCCTAGCACACCATCCGCAGTATCAGGAGACCGACCAGCACAATCTAATGATCGCTCGGTTAAACAATGAGAAAGTTGTACGCGAAGAGCTGGAAAAACAAAGAAAAGAGCTACTGGTCAGAAAGCAGGCCTTGACAATGGAGAACAAGAAACGAAAAGATGATCTGGCCAGCCTCGACGAACAATTGAAAAAATTCAGTAAGTGATTGTGTTCATCATTCCTTTGACTTCGTTAACAATTTGTGCAGTTGAGGTTCGTATTTATCAGCCTGCCTCGTCTCCTAGCGTTGTTCTAATCAACGCAGTCTTCCCGGTCTATTCAAACCACGTTTCAAAAGGATTATTAGCTGTTGTTCGAGCGCCTATATCTATCGGTTGTCATTCCTTGTCGCAGTTGGTCCGATAGAGGTAGCATGGATGTGACTGAAAATGCATCAAAACCCGTCGGGAAAGGCTGTATGTAGCCTTCCGACCACACCATTTATCTCGTACCAAACCCTCACATGATGAGGCGTAACTCGCATCTTTTTTCTAAGACAAGGGAACACGCGTGTGGAAACCACACGCTACCACCCGAAAAATAAGTTTCTATACTTCTGCTGGTACTCTGTCAATGTTGGCCCGAACTCACCTCTGGCTCCTTTGGGCGTGTTGCTCGCAAGCTCGCCATATTCTGGCCGGGTAAAATTACGTGACTTTTTTCGTGTCCTCGTGTGTTATATAGTAGGGATATAGTAGGGATGAGCTATCGCGGTGGTCCTTGATCACCAGCGAATGTCCTGGCTACCATATAATATATCTACCACCATCACGAGATATCTACACTCGTACCTTTAATATCATTTACCTAGCGCCGTTAGCAACTGCTCATAGAACATCACCCTTACAAAGACAGCTAAGGGACTGAAAGACGTTCTTCGGACAACCCATTCTGGGGTAAACGTCGCTATAAGTAGTCGCTTTTGGATCTTAGGAATCGTTCCTGAAACTCAGTTAATTGGGGATAGGAGAGATAAAAATACAGATTACAATTCTAGCCGGTGCAAGGAGCCACTAAGCGGCATTGCTAGTACACAGAATCAATTGATAAAGTTAGAAGGTCTTAAGTGCTCAAGGCAACGCCAAGTCGAGGGCTCCTTTTAGGCTCCTATTCCACCAGAAAATTCCGAACGAAGGGACTTACCGCGACAGGAATTTGCCATAACAGTGACTACTTAAGCCAGAGTCAATACTGGACGTGAGGGAGCCAGATTCAGACGCGAGGACGAGAAGCTAGTCGTGGTACTGTACAGCAAAAAGCTTCGGATGTCATCTGTCAATCCAGGCTATCCGTCCGTTATTCATTCCGCAAAAGCACACCAAAATTGTTGTCATCCACACCTTTTGAAATTGGAAGGTACACAAGAGTGTACGAACAAGTGCAGTCCGAGACTAGACTGACAGCTCTTCGCTGCCTTGCGGCTCCTGAAGGGAAGCTTGGGCCTACCAGTAAACGAGAGTCTAATTATATGGCTGGTTCTCGCCCCTACCTCCTTCTGGTACACATGTACTATGTAGAGCAGTGGAAAACGTGTGAGTTAACCTCAATATATCCCTTTCAAAACTTTCAGCCTCCATCCCGGCAGAAACACTTTTGTCCCTTCTTCACCTTGCCAGTCTATTGGCGTCCTGGATATACTTTCAACGCTCCCAAGGCGGACGAGTTAGAGGCCATGGTATTCGAAGTGAAGATGCCCATAGCACCCTCCGTTGCGTAGCGGTCGTGGGTGTGGAAGCCACAACTTGAACTCAAAGGTTCTTCTTAGGACAGTGGCGGGGAAGTGGGGAAAATGTTTTTAAGCCATGACCACAAGCGGCCGAATGCTATATGATTGCAACAACAACCTTCGACGCTCCTTCCAGTTACAAGCGTGGCTGCCCTTGTCGACTAGCAACAAACCTCCACGGCGTGCTCTCAAGCGCTCAGCCTCTCTTGCCTACAAGCCGATGGGGTCCGCTGAAGCAGAGTCTGCGGACCGCCAGTCGAATACAATTACTGTCAGTAAGTCTTATTCCGGCACAGATCCCACGTGCACTTACGACCCTTCCTACACCTACCGAAAAAAGCCTATCCACTCGTCACGCACCTACGTCAAGTTGGCAGCATGGAAGAAGCAAAAGTGATTCGGTTCTTTACGAGGCAGGCGGTGGGGCTCCACAGTCGCTACGAAGAACCTAGGAAGGCGGAGCCGAGGAGTCCAACTCCAAGAAGTACAGCCGTTCTGTTCGCCTAGGATCAAGGACAGGAATTTCGCAGGTGTCTCGAGCGTTCGGGAGCTACTCGGAAGATAATGCGTTTCTGGTAGCGACAGCGCAAGCCTGCATTGAGTTGGGAAGCATCGCCATGAATACACGGCAGGTGATAGCGAATCTGAAGAATGGAGATCTGGAGGGTGTGGAGAAGCAGATATGCTTGAATTGCGAGCTAGATCGTCAGTCCTGCGGATGAAAGGAGTCACCGTCCACGACTTGGCGGCGAAGTAGATTTCACGACAGCTCTTCCGGCGTCTTGTTGATGCTAGATTCACATTATAGGAGAAGGTAGGAAGAGAAGAAGCCGATAGAGAGTATGAAGAACTTTGTGTTACAGACTATTTTTGAAAACTATGGACTGCGTAGGAGATGCAAGAGTGGCATCTATAGAGCTACCCTACTGGATTCTTTGGTTTTGGAGTGTGATGATGATGGACTTTTTGCTTTTACTAATGGATTCGAATATGGAAGACTGATCCATAGTGAAATGGAGAGAGGGATCGAATTGTTGATGAAGGAAGGATACGAGCTGAATGTGAGTGAAATTTGAGGGAGGCTGGGGAGAAGTATGATAGGGAAGCTGAAGGAGTTGAAGTGCATTGAATAATAGGTAATGGGACTCAGGGCTATATATTGATATATTGATGCTGCAATGATGTATTACTTGTATACTAAGTAAGTCTCTATTATGGCACAATGGGCTCCAATATCGAACGCCAAGGGAGCCAGAAGCTGACGTCTAGATACCCAGTTTCGGATACTCTCCACCATCTCAAACTGGCACCTAGCACGTTTTATAACTCCTAGACTAGTTTTGGCTTCATTTCCAGAAAAATTTGGAACAAGAAATCTTACCAGGAGCGGAAAAAGACTAGTCGTGATAGGAATTCACCACAACAGAAGTAGGTATTATTTCGTTTGCCTTCAAACGGAGGCATCAACAAACCCATGTGCCGAACAGAAAAGCATCTCATTAATACTATGTAGAAGCTTCCCATATTCCCAGACTGAGGTGAAACAAATCTCAGAGCACAAGACAAACAAAAATGACAAGACAAAATGCTTTAGGTAACTAGATAGAATTTCTACGAATGTTTTACAGAGAAGATGGCTCCCTTCTCAAAGAGAATACCCAACAGTGCTTTCTCTCACTCCAATATATATTCCTGCCAATAGGCCGTCTATTTGCAGTGTCATATCGCGGTAGTCCTCGTACCTTGCAACTGCAACCAAAGTCTATAAGTTAAGGAACCCACACTTTCTCCGTCAAAAACGCCATTCTCCTTCTTTAGCCCGAAACACCCTATGACTTCTGGCTAAACCCATCTCTCATGCTAGCAGAACTTGCGCTCATAGGCTGAGTGACTGGGAGAACACCAGTCTTCACCTTCTGCTGCTTCATTTTTGCCAATGCATACACGATACCGGAAACGAACCCAAGTGCAATAGCCTGGAGAGACGAGTCAGCACGATTATACATGCGAGTTGAATATGAACGGAACTTACCGAAACGGATGGAAAAGTGATCGGTGCATCGAAAAATACTAATCCACTCACGGCGATAGGTAGCTTGTTCAATGCACCAACCATGGAGTAAGTGGTGGATGATGCAACACGCACACACCACGCAGAGGTGTAGGAAATAAACACGGAGGAAAGACCAGAGAAGAGAATCGCGAACATGAGGTTGCTTCGGAGCTCTGGAGGGAAGTTGCGGTCAATGTTGGCTTGAGACCAGTCCTCGAGGAAAAGCGAGCAGGTCACGATGACGGGGATAGAGAGCAAGTTGTTGTAGAACATAGCTATCCTGAGTTAGTACGGGGGAATACTAAGGCAGTCAAATAATAGGTCTCATACTGTCAAAGTCCTTGAAGTTCGTCAACTTGATCCTCTTGCGCATGCCAAGGACATAGGCAGCAGACGACAAGCAATTGACCAGCATCCAAATATAACCGGCGTTGAGGGTGCTCAGTGCACTAGCAGTCTGATGAGCGCTGTGGCTATAAGAACTGATAGCAGCATTGATATCCGCCCATGCGGCGACGACCGAGGACAGAACCATCAATCCAAATGAAAATAGAGTGAGGTTGGTGACGGAACCGCCGAACCAAAGAACCTCGCCGTACGCAATAAGAATGATTGTCAAGTTCTTAAAAATGGTGTAAACCGGGACAGAGAGATATTGGATGGCCTTAGAACCGGTGTAGATCATGGAGATCAGGAGAAGAGAGATGGGAAACCACTTTCGCGCCTCGTCCATCTTGAAGTCCCTGAACGTGACTACCCCCATGACCTTTCCGGTCTGAATAGCAACTACACAGATGATGTTCTTTTGCGGCCATTGTCAGCGGACTGAGCACTAATGTGTACTCTCAAAGTTTCTCACCTGTATAGCCAAAAGCATAAAGTTCAAGTTGAAATCAATGCCTGATAAAACATATTTGTTCGCCAGGGTCATGAGAATACTAGAGACACAGTAGCTCAAAATCGCTGCTAGCGGTCCTGCGGCTACTGGTGCTGCGGGCGCAGATGTTGACCGCGGAGGGGTGAATGGTCTCTTGTCATCGCCGATGTCGACGCGGAAATCCTCTTGTTTCTCCTTCTCAGCCATGGTATGTATTGTTGTAGATGGTGTTGGATTAGATTAGATTATAGTTGAAGGTTGAGTTGTATGTACGTGGTTTGTCGTCAACGGAGGGAAGGTTAAAGCGTGGACGGGAAAGAAAAGAACCGATGGCTTGCGTAAGCTAAAACGGACGAAGCAGAAAAACGAATGACAAGATCACTGCCACAGAGCTGCAGGAGAAAGACTAGGCGAATGGGTCAAGAGATATACCTAAAGCCGAGGCGAAGGGGTGGCTAGGGAGGTGGTGGTGGTGGTAGTGGTGGTAGCGGTGTTGGTGGTAGGAAAGGAGATAGGGAGGCGACTGATAAGTAACGTGCCTAGGTAGATTCTCGAAAAGGGGCAAACCTAACCCAGCGAGATATCTACATGCATGGAAAAATTAGCATCTTGCAGTTCCGCAGCGCATCCGCCGCTCTTAGTCGCAGGAATGGTAATTGCGACCTAAGAGTAGAGTGCTCACAATCCCTACGGAAATAGCCACGCTGCTCCAAAAGATAGCCTGCTCTCATAACCCAAAACTTTACCTCGCTTGTAAGCTCTCACGGCGCCAGCGGAAGAGAAAGAGTCTGGGCACAGGAGCATCTCTCTCCTCAAGACAAGCCTTCTGAGGTTCTCTCGCGAGAAACGTCTGCTTTTTCCGGAGTAGCGGCCGTTGAAAGTCGAAGATCCTGATCCTGAAACAATTTCCCAAAATACAAAACCTGCGCTAAGGAAAAATTAAGAGCCGCAAACCCCACTAGCCAGCCCCACGCTGAACTCATTTATGATGGCCGTACCAACCTCCAGACTCGAAGATGGCCGTCGTTGAAAATCCATTGCTGGCTATTGGTGGTAATCGTCATCCAGCAGCCGCCGACTGGTCACCGAATGGCACTCTAGCATTTGGTGGCGGAAGATGCATTGCGCTGTGGAATCCAAATGTAGGTTGGTTGCTGCGCTCAATTGCTACGGCACTCATCTTCATGTACCCGTACAGCTGAAACCGAGTTGACAACCTGTAGGATCCCTCGCTGCGCGGTATTTCGACCACCCTCAAAGGTCATACCGACAAGGTCAACGTTGTTCGCTTCCTACCCCACCGCGAGGATATCATCTTGTCGGGCTCTGTCGACAGGACCTTGCGTGTCTGGCGCTGGTCTGGAGAAGGTTACTACTGCCTAGCAGCAACGGTCGAGGGCATTCATTCCGGCTCAATAAATGCTATTGGGACCTGCCCACAGCATCCAACCATATTTGCCTCAGCTTCGGCGGATGGGACAGTGGCAATCCTCTCATTGACCATCTTGTCGGACAACGTGGAGATCAAGCATCTACAGTCACTTGCAACCAAGCCCAAATTCTACCCACTATCTCTCGCACTCTTTGCTCTGCCCACATCAGATAGTGCCATAATATTGGCTATCGGTGGCTCTACAACCACGATATCCATCTACATCTCCCCATCTCCTGGTTCGGATTTCACGCACCAAGCTAACCTTTCTGGTCATGAAAATTGGGTTCGCTCCCTGACTTTCACCTATGAGGATCCTAGCTCGAGATCTTCCGATCTCATACTCGCTTCATCGTCGCAAGACCGCTATATACGTCTATGGCGACTCCATCCAGGAGAGGAACTTCCGCCAGCCTCCACGAACAGTGAAAGCAAGACATATGGATTGAGCACCCGCCTGTCAAACAAGGCGCATATGCTGCGTCTCGACGAAACATCGCAAGTGTGGTCCTTTACCTTTGAAGCACTTCTCATGGGCCATGAGGACTGGGTCTATACTGCGACATGGAATCCTAGTGCTCTGTCGTCGAAAGATATTCAGTTGCTGTCTTGTTCTGCGGATAATTCCATCTCCGTCTGGGCTCCAGAAGGATTATCTGGTATATGGGTTCCTGTACACCGTTTTGGTGAGATTTCTGATCTAAAGGGTGCTTCCACGGCCACGGGCTCTGCAGGTGGGATGTGGAACTGTCTATGGAGTCCTGATGGCATGTCGGTGGCTGCATTGACGAAGAATGGTTCATGGAGGATTTGGAGATATGATCCCACAGAAGATCGGTGGAACCCCGCAGTGGGTATATCAGGGCACACGAAGGACGTAACTAGTGTATCATGGGCGCCAGATGGGAGCTATCTGCTTTCTACATCACTCGATCAGACCACGCGGCTGTTCTCGCAGTGGACAGCTAAGAGTAGAAACAGTTGGCATGAGTTCTCACGTCCCCAAATCCACGGCTATGATATAAACTGCATTGCATCTGTGGGCTCAAACCGCTTTATTTCCGGCGCAGAGGAGAAGCTTCTTCGTGTTTTTGATGAGCCCAAGGCCATCGCCGATATCCTCGAAACCCATTGCGGTGTTATCTCGGAGCACAGCAAAGACTCTCTCCCCAACGCTGCTAACCTTCCCGTTCTGGGACTCTCCAACAAGCCAATCGATGAAAATGCCCCTACACCGATGGAGAATGGCCATATTCCTGAGGAGGAGGATGAGGACAACGATGAGTCAAGAAAGAAAGGGGAGCACATCCTCCCCGAAGACACTCCACCGCTGGAGAACCATCTATCCCGCCACACATTATGGCCGGAAGTTGAAAAGCTCTACGGTCACGGCTACGAAATCTCTGCGCTCGCATCGTCGCCTAAATCGACACTCATAGCAACAGCCTGTAAAGCCTCGACCCTGGAACACGCTGTGATTCGTCTCTACGATGGCGCCAACAATTGGCAGGAAATCAAACCACCTCTAGAGAGCCATGCATTGACAGTGACCAATATATCGTTTTCGCCAACTGGGGAGCAGATCTTGAGTGTGGGACGAGACCGCGCTTGGAGCGTGTTTGGCAGGCATGCGACTGGGAAATGGACCTTAAGACAACGAAAGGATAAGGCGCACACGAGAATTATCTACCACTGTGCGTGGATGCCAAGTGGAGAGGCGTTTGTAACGGTCAGCAGGGATAAGAATATGAAGATTTGGGAGCAGCAAGGTGGGGAGTGGGAGTGTAAAATAACAATGAAGTTTGCGCTGCCGATTACGGCAGTGGATATTCTGGGGAAAGCTGTGGACGATAGGTACTGGATCATGCTGGGACTAGAGGATGGTGGGTTGGAACTGCTCTTAGTTGAAGATGGGAAGTGGGAAAGCGTGGAGAAGGTTGAGGCATTTGATACGAGGTTTGTTCTTTTAACCGCCACAAATAATTGGAGAGTGACTGAGAATGATGCAGGATTACTCCCGATAAGACAATCAAAAAGATTACTTGGAGACCGAGAACGGATGGCGGTGAGGATAAGGAGATTGCTGTCTCAAGTGAAGATGGTAGCATCAGGGTTTATAAGGTTTCATTGGGTATGCCACCCAAGTCGTAATGGCGGATGAAGTCTGTTACCGACATATAGAATCATAGCCTAAGACTGGGAGCATTGTGAACAGAAATAATTGCCTGATAACCTATATCTGTGCTACTTTTATAAGTGTACTATACCTGCCCCCATGGGAATCCATCTATGGGCCATCACTACCTAGGTAGATCCTACAGCCAAGCCGGCACCCCATTCCGGCATCTAGTCACCCCGCAATATGCACAATTTCATCCCATCCCCACCAACCATGAATCCCCAAGCTCCCTCCATAAAGATCACAAACCTCAATTACAAATTCCCCGATGGTTCAACGGCACTCAACAACATCAACCTTGACCTGCCACCAGGCTCTCGCACTCTACTAATCGGCGGTACCTCCACCTCCACCTCCTCCTCCACCTTCTCTAACCCTCCCAGCCAACGGCGCCGGCAAAACCACCCTCCTCCGCCTTATGTCTGGCAAGCGTCTCGCGCCGACAGGAACAATCCTAATCGGTGGCGTGGACCCATTTAAGCATGGCCTCGAAGGCGTGACGTACCTAGGGATGGAATGGGTTCTGAACCCGATCGTACGCAACGACATCCACGTGCACGAACTATTGGCGTCTGTGGGTGGCAACCACTACCCGCAGCGCCGCGACCAGCTGGTGCGTATCCTCGACATTGACGTGGACTGGCGCATGCACGCTGTGTCGGACGGGGAGCGCAGAAGGGTACAGCTCGCCATGGGACTACTTCGTCCGTGGAGTATTCTCCTGCTCGACGAGGTCACCGTCGATCTTGACGTGCTTGCTAGAGCTAGGTTTTTACGCTTCCTCAAGGAGGAGACCGAGTCGAGACCCTGCACTGTGGTTTATGCTACGCATATCTTGGAGAGTGCTGGCGCGTGGGCAACGCATCTAGTTAGGGTTACGCTCGGATCGGTGAAGTATTATGGCGAGACGGAGGTGGTGTTGAGGGAGCAGGGCTCTGGGAGTGCGGGGTTGCTGGAGGTGGTGTTGAGGTGGCTCGAAGAGGATCTGGAGGAGAGAGGCCCACGCGGGAAGAAGAAGAGTGAGGCAGTCAGTTATTCGGATATGATGAAGGTGGAGTATGATATCGAAGTGTAGATATTAGATAGGTTTGCTTTCCGGTGTGCGTTAGGATACAGGGAGATTTCATCATGGGAAAAAGGTGTAACGGTGATTCAACCCCGTTTTTGATTTTTAGATAGAGGCGGGGATAATGGACAATATATATGATAACGGCTTCAGGCAGGAGGTATATATGCAGTGATCAGGGGAATTAAAGTCAGGAGCAGAGAAAGTGTACCGCACAACAGGTTTCTACGTTAGAGTGCGCGGAGAGAAATCTTCTATTTTTTTTTACTCGAAGCTCCTGCAGAGCAGCTTCTACCGTCCATTCTCTTTGCTAAAAAGCCACCCGGAAATTAAGGGGATACTGCGACCATTGCAAATTTTCCTAATGCTATCATGAAATCTAAGACTCTTTAGTTTGTCGAGATCTTAGTTGATGTTCCTTCAATACGTCCACACTATCCCCAGGTAAAGTAGGTGCAGTATGATAATCCTTTGGTGATGAGACTTTCCAGAATTCCACGCCTGAAGCACTATTGCGAAAGACAAAAGCCCCGCATCTGCAATACACATAGTCTGTTTCGTCACCTAAAGTTGCAGTCCTCGACAAAGCCGAGTACCAGATTTTCGAGGACCGGGTGGGGTGGTTGATGTTTCGCAGAGGAAGAAATATCACGTGAAAGCTCGAAATTGCAGGCGTATGCGGAGGGGAACCCAGCACACGTAGGGGTATCAAACGCTCTATCTGTACTCTATTCTGAATAGTTCCCATGTGCAACGGTGACGGGTGGGGCCTAGAATTTTTCAGGAACCAACTATGAGTAGTACCAATATACAAGACCACAAATATATATATATATATATATTTAGTAGCGGATATGTGCATAAGAGGCATGTAAGGGCCCGCCACTGCCGTCGTCACTGTTTGTCAGAAGAAGTTGGATATATATCGGGAGAAGGCAAAGAAAAAGTAATGAATTATGCCATCTAAGATAGCCGCAGATGATGGTTCCACAGAAAAAACGAATATACCGTTTTGGCGCCGATTCTGAAGGTGGTGCTATTTTGAAGTCGCGTTGGTGGTTGAATTGAGTTTGAAGAATGTGAATGGGTATGGCGTGTTTGACTGTCTCCTGGACATGATCCAATGCCCCTTCTGTTTGCTTTCAGACTCAAAACCGTTGTCTTGCGCCGTGCTTGCACTTCGGCGCATCGTTGTTTTAACCTCACCTCGTCTTCGGTCATTCTTTGGATCGCATTGAAGGTGCAATTGAATCTCTCCCAGGCGGCGCACGGCGTAGTAGTTACTTGGGGGTCCAGTTGCTATCGCGGTTAACTCGATGAGGGCGTGTACTAAGTGGCTTAGAGGTTGGGAGCTAGCTGTTCCATATAAGCAATTTGAGGGAGAAGAGCAACGAGAAGTACTTGAAGAATGTTCTCGATGACGTCGCAACGCCTTTGCAGGAGCGTGAATTTAACGCGGTAATAGTACCTGTTTCGTGGGGGATACAAATAATAAGCAGCAAACAGGGAGAAGCACTTATCGCGTCGCAAATTAAGTAGGCAGTGCCGGCAAAGAAGATATGGATTACCAGCCAGAGCCATCGTCTTCATTAACGGGATTCCTCGCAGCCCAATCAGCACTCTAAGAACCGGAAGCCCTACCGTTGTCAGACGGATCTCGCATCTGCCCCTCGACGCCTCTGGCTTCTGTTTCTGCACCTTCACCCTCCGCGCCCTCGATAGAATGTTCCCTTGATCCCCTTCCCTTCCTTCCTCTGTGCCGCTGTGTTGCCCATCCTGATGCGATCCGTTAATCTAGGTGGATTTCTTGGCGTCAGTTTATTTAGGGGAGGTGCACGCTATCTGTACTAAGTGCTAGTCGCATCGGCGGGAAACTTGCTTGGAAGACGCCCCGTGCTCTGTGGACAACGAACGAGACATCTCTATCTCTCCTTTCTCCTAACTCTTAACTCTGCTTCTCCAAAACCACACAATCGCTGTCAGAACCCAACCGACCGACCGCCCGATCGTTGTGCTCCTCTTCCTCCTTTGTTCCTCTGCCACACTCGCTGTCTCTAACTTGCTGTTTGTCTGTTCTCTGTCAAGTCCTTCAACGCTCGCTTTAAAGGTGGAACGCTTGCACTTTCCCCGTGTGCCGTTCGCTGCGTGCTGTCAACAACAACAACAATAACAACAGTCGGATCAACGCCACCTCCCGTTTTAACTGAACATCAATCACATCAGATCTTCAGGCCTTCGACTCGCTTAACTATCCCAGTCGTATCGTGGGTTGATGCCTTGTTTATAGAGCGAATCCTACTCTCAAACACCGGTTTTGCCGATTTTCTCCGTCTCCTTTCTGCCAACATGTCTGGGTAAGTTTGCATATAATCCCTACTCTTTCTTCTGCTGCTACCCGCTTTCGGGGACTTGTTTGGCTTACACGTTCTTGGTAATAGCGGTATTGGTGAAGGTATTCGGTCTTTTTGGCATGCTATGACCTCGAATGACCGACATGCCAACCACGATTCTCCACACCGTTCGTATTCGGGGAATACTCATCAACCTCTAGCTGGAGGAGTTGGGCGGAACCCACCACTAAGCTCCGTAACGTCGCCGTCCCACCGTCCTTACAACGACGACGATCCGGCAAGCCATTCTACAACCGCCTTACATAACTCTGGCAACTACTCACCTCGACCTTCGACCAATGGTGTTGCGAGTCCGAGTCCTCAGTATTCGCCGGGAGCGAGAACAACCGCAGTCGCTAATACCCCAGCGGATGGAATAGCTCTCCAAGACTTCAGTACTGATGGAATGCCGCCTTCTCCACCAGTAGCTCACTCCTGGAGTCGCATTGAGGCGTGGACCGAAGATAATTACCCAGAACTGTTAGACCAATTGTGTACTCCTGCTTCAGTCAATGATATCAACGAACTGGAGTACAGCTTGGATTGTTCACTCCCGATCGAAGTCCGTAATTCTCTGCAGGTACATGACGGACAGGAACGTGGTGGACGACCGACAGGTGTTATCTTTTGTGGCATGTTGATGGATTGCGAAGAGATATTAGATGAGTGGAAGAATTGGAGAATTGTCGAGAGGGAATATCTACAGCAGGTACAAACCCCTGGCGCACAAGCCGGTGATGAAGCTGGTCCATCCAATGCAGCTTCCATCGGACGTACAGACCTTCAGGCTCGGCAGAACTGCCAGCCCGAAAGCACAGTTCAGAAAGTCTATTCCCACCCTGGTTGGATTCCTCTGGTACGAGATTGGGGTGGAAACTACATTGCTGTTGATCTGGCACCTGGTCCCAAAGGAGTGTGGGGTCAAGTTATCCTATTTGGCCGCGACTATGATACCAAGTATGTAGTTTCGAGATCATGGGCCCACTTCTTGGCCATGGTAGCCGACGACCTTCAGAGCCCACATTGGTATGTGGACGAAGAATCCGGAGACCTCAAGCTCAAGGATCCAAAGGCCCCACGTTCGGATCCGTCATACATAGAAATTCTAAGGGTGAGAAATGAACGCAAGTATGGCAGACGCCGCATGTCGCGCCCACCAAACTCGAGACCAGGTTCGAGACCAGGTTCGAGACCAGGATCTGTTCCGGGATCACCACATCTATCAGCAACTTCCAATGGTACGAGCCATAGAGGTGGATTGACGCGCCCTCCTAAGGGACCTGACACTATGGATAACAATCACCTCAAGCCACCGTCAAAAAAAGCTGCAAAAGCTCTGCGCAGCGTTAGTGAAGAACCTACAGCACCACCTCCGATTCTCACAACCAGCAAAGGTATCGCCGGCGGAAACTTGCTAGACGAGCCGCTCGAAGAGACCAAGGGTTCGAATGAGAAGAAGCCCGAGGAGGATGGGATTAGCAAACTGAAACGACAGTCAAGCGATTTAATCTTACCCTCGCCAGTTGTTATGGCCAAGCTAACTGGTATTGAGGTTTAAAGGGTGTGTATAGAGGAAGAATAGTGGGATATAAAAGGTCTTGCGTTGCTGTTCGTTTCTTTGGCTGTCTACATATGATGGCTACTACCATTGCACAACTCGTAGAATGGTGTTTACAATTACGGATTTGAGTGTATAATCTGTTTCATTTGTTTCTTTCCATTGTATCGATGACTTTCCTTCTCTTTCGCGTTGCGTTATACGGTGGTACCGCTTTACGTCCGTGCATTTCTATGCGGTTGTGTTCTTGCATATTTTCTTTCGTCTTGCTGTAGCATTGCGATAATACCTCGTTGTGCGGCAGTTGCGGCAGTCTTTGTACTGTGGTTTTATATTCTCTGTGGGCATTTCCGATACCTCGTACATTTGGACCGTGAGGTGCCAGTATGAGCGTTTTTCTCTGATGGAGCTGTGGGGCGGAAATGTGTATATGATATGTACTGTTATGATGCTCGCTCTTTCCCACGTCAATACCTATTATAGAATCAGATTAAGGGTGTGGTATCCTGCCTAGTTGATGTTTCGTATCTCGGTGATGTCGATGTTCATGCACAATGATGACAACAATGAAGCAAATATTCGACGAATACCATTACCGATACATAGTTATCCATCGGATGACAGTATTTCTGCATATCCGAACATATCCGTCTAGCTACTGCGGCTGAGCAATGACATCTACCGACCGTTTGCTGTTGCTACCTGCGAGCCTGTAGCTAGCCATGTCACGACTCCTCCGCCGCCTCTATTCCACAGCGACGACGACAGCCACAGCCACCACATCCTCCGCCGCAGAAGCAGCAGCAAATACACTCCTCCATCGTCCACTCCCCAACATCCACGACTGGATCTCGCCACAACCCTCACACCTCCTCTCCCTCTCCCTCGCACCATACCTCAACACCCCCCACCCTCGCTCAACCCCGCGCACATCCGGTGACCTCCCCGCAGGCCACCACCTTGTCTACTTCCCACCTCAACTCCCAGAATCGCTCCTCCTCGACGATGGCTCAGACGCGGAGCAAAGCCCTGGCCCCACTACCTGGCCACGACGCATGTGGGCAGGTGGCAGCATCACCTTCTCTCGCACGACCCCGCTCCGCATCTTTGACGAAGCGCTGCTCAAGGAGCGCGTAGAAAGCGTGCAGGTCAAGGGGTCCCGGCTATTCGTGTGGTTCGAACGCACAATGTTCCAGCTCCCGCTCGTGCCCACCACCCCG
>Ga0307512_10003630_pt1 | contig 17637 bp, 18 predicted proteins | sample 14_EM_MG_FD_200267 | JGI IMG/M metagenome (GOLD analysis project Ga0307512, IMG submission 200267) | Populus trichocarpa ectomycorrhiza microbial communities from riparian zone in the Pacific Northwest, United States - 14_EM | ecosystem: Host-associated > Plants > Roots > Unclassified | place...
CCCAATGGGGTGGAGAGGGAAAGAGAGGATAAAGGACAGAAACGCACGACGTAGTACGTGTTGGCGTGTGCGACGACGAGACCCTTGGGCGCCATCTCCTCCGAGAGCGCGTCGGACCAGGTGCGGAGGAAGGCCTTGCTGCCCGAGTAGACGGCGAGCATGGGCGTAGGCGCGGCGCCGGCAAAGGAGCCCATATTCAGGATCAGACCACTTTTGCTAACAAGGCGGTATGTGGTGAGTAACGTGCTGCTGCCATGAGAGAGGGGGAAAAGGGGACATACCGGGAGACCATGGCAGGCGCGATGAGGCTGGTGATGCGCAGCGTGGCGGTCACGTTGACGTTGATAATTTTAGCGAGTTCCTCCGGGGACGTGTCGACAAAGTCTGCGGGGATCTCGTGGGATACGCCAACGTTGTTAACTGTTGGGGCAACCAGAAAGAAATGCAAAGAAATGTCAGCAAAAAAAAAACCCCCGCCTTTTTTGTCTCTGAAGGAAAAGGGTGGGAGTACGCACCGAGCGCGCCGACTTCGATGGGTTTGAGCTCCTCGAGAAGCGCCTCCCACTTCGCCTCGTCCGCAGAGGCAAAGTCGACGATGAACGTCTTGGTTCGAACGCGACTGCCCCTGGCGCACGCCTTGGCTATATGTACACCCAACCCCAAACGAGAGCATTCAGCATGTGTGAACGAGGTAACAAGGGAAGGGAGAGCGGTCAACAAAAGGGCGCACCGATATCGTCCACGACAGCATCGAGCTTGGCCTGGTTCCGCGCGGCAAGGAGGACATTGAAACCCGCTTGGGCAAGCTGGATCGCAAACTCGCGTCCAATGCCGTCCGACGCGCCAGTGACGACTTTGTCGTCACAAGCAGAGGAGTCCGTAAGTTTCTGCGACCCCAGTGCTGGAAGCGAGGAGTGACTCACCTGCCCAGGCGCCCTTCTTCGCTCCAAATTCTTTGAGCTATCAGTGTTGGGATGAATTGATGAAGGAGAGTAAAGCTGGTGTTATCGTCACGCACGCTAACTCCGGGGTGCAGAAAAGTGCTGCAGGTGAACGAGAGAACGTTGTGGAGGACGTAAAGTGCTGTGAGGACGCCGAGCGCCAGCAATCCATCCGCAAGATACGGAACGGAACACATTATATCGGGGTGGAAAACTAGAATTATAAGAAAATGGATAAAGATAAAAGGGTGGATACGGAGAGCTTGTGCGTGGTTGCGAATGCGGCGAGGCACTGGCATGCACGGGTTGGGGTCGGGTATCACCCGGACCGGGACCGCAAAAAGGTTACAACGAACGGTATTTGTCCATTACGATACGGGCGGAAATCAAGAAACAGGATGATAGTATCACGAATAAAGGGAACGAGGGACACCGGTCTGAAGTCAAGTATGGGTATCTATCACACTACGAGCAAACTTTTGCATAGTTCGTTGCCCACACTCAGGACAAATCGAGACACATCTATCTCCGTCCACTGCCACGTCCGTACCCAACCTGAAGGTTGTCGAGCTCCGCCTCGAGTGACTTGATCGCGCTGTGAGCCAGCTCGAGATCCTTGTTCAGGCGATCGCGCTCCGTAATCAACTACACCCAAACGTCAGCTTTCAGCCCACATATAATGGGCTGGGTCAACTCACATGTTGCTCCCATTGCCTGAAGCGAGCTTCCTCCGCCTTGACCTGCTCGGTGAACCGCCTGCGAAGTTGTTCCTCTTCCTCTTGGAACTTGGGGTTGTTGAACTTCTTCACCTTGCGTTCGCCATACTTGCGGGTCTCCATCTGCTGCTGGCGGTAGTTTTCATAGTGACTCTCCTCAGTAGTCGAAATGAGGTCGAGCATGAATGTGCGGATGAGCAGCGAACGCAGCTTGCGGAAGTCGCAGTGGTTCTCGTTCTCCACTGCACAATTAGGTCGATATCAGAAGTAGAAACAGGGATATTTAGATGAGCTACCTTCAGCAACACCCCAGAGGTATTCGCGGCCCTTCACGACGCGGCCATCGGGGGTCTGGACGTCCTCGGTGGAACCAATGATTGAGAACGGCGTGGCCTCCGCAAGTATACGCGCGTGCTCAGCGCTAGCCTCATCGTCAATCTCGATAGGTGGCTGGTAAATGCGGATGTTCTGCGCCTGAATGACGTCCCTAATCTGTGGGTAACACGTAGGCATGTCAGGCGATTCCATTCACGGCAAGGTGGAGTGAAAGAGGGACGGACGCGCTGCTTGAAGGTGAACAAGTCACTCTGGGTGAGGGTATCCGCCTTGGCAATAACGGGGATGAGATTGACGCGGGTACCGAGACGCTTCATAATCTCAATATCGAGAGGCTTGAGGCTAGAGCGGCATCAGGTGGAACCCCCAAGGTAATACGCGGAAAACATACGTATGACCAGTAGGCCTGATAAAGTACAAGCAAGCATGAACACGAAGGTCGCTCTTCTCGCTGCGCTGGGGTTGTTGCTCTTGGATCATGTACGCCTCATGCTGGTCGTCAATAAAGTCGACAATGGGCGACCAAGAGTCACGGTTATTGACGTAGTCTCCAAAACCGGGCGTGTCGATAACGGTGAGTTTGACCTTGAACTGCTTTTCCTCAAGCTCGGCCTTGATTATCTCGACCTCTGTCAGTTTATCCAGTTGCTTGTGGTGGCGTCTGCTGTAGTTTTTCGCTGGAGAAAGCTCGGTTGAAAAGAGCGTATTTATGAGAGTAGTCTTTCCCAGACCCGACTCGCCTTGATTTATGGGTAAGAAAGTAGTTCCAGGAATGGTGCAAGGCTAGTGACAAACCAACGACCATCATCGTAAAATGAGCTCCCTGCTTGGCAACAATTTTATGTCGCTAAAAGTCATGTTTTTGAGGATTTCTGAAGCAGGTATCAAAAGAGCTGAGCTCACCTGATTTGGGAGGTTGGCAATGCCAATACCGTCGACAGAGGGGGCGGACATTGTGGAATTGTGGACAGGTCAACGGGCGATGGAGAAAGAGACACGCGAAAGGGAACGGTCAAGTCAAAGTCAAACAGGGTTCACTTTGGTCTTGTTTGCTACCCGTGGCGTTTCACGTCACCGAGGCTAAAAAAGTGCGAGAAATCAGAGTCCATAAAAGATCTCACGCCCACGCTTCCATGCCCTGGCATGAGGTTCTATTCCATGGGTAATCCAGAAATCTGCATTCAAGTCACTAGGGGCTAAATAGTAAAAACATTCCCGGGTACATTTGGGAGTTATGTACAGCACTAGTGTCTTCGAGTCGCTGTCGATTATACTGTACTACCAGACCTGGGAATCGGAAGCACACAGAAACGTTCAACGGCGCGACGATAGGTATGCGAACACAGGAGGGCAGGAACAGAAAGTGTGTTGATATCGACCTTTGCGGGGTGTCAGCAAGAAGGCTCGACCTTTGATCAATACAACCGCAGTGATAGACTGGGATCCAATAAATTTGCCTTTCTACCGTCACAGTTTGTTTTTACGAAGGCTCTTGGAATACGGAGCTATCCAGCACCTGCGGAAGGTTCTAGCGATCAGAACATATGCATAAGGATGGCCTTTGCAATCCCCAACGAGGATGAGTTCCGAATTACGCTGACGTGAATGGAGACAACCTGCTAGGTTGGAATCACAAAGAAAAAATACTTTAATCGAACTGATGAACGATCAAAATGGGGAAGGCCTGGGTGATGGCGGATACGGTGTGTTAATTGAGACGGTCTCGGGTATGGGATCGAACAAGCAAGTCAACATAAGTGATTCAGCCCGAACTGTACCATGTTCACGAAACTTGACGCGCGTGCCGCGTCACATTACGTTTTCGATCTTGCGACGGTGATATCCTCCTTTGAGAATGCCGCTGAGTTGTTGTGGACTCCTTCGTTTCTTCGGGTCCTTGTCGGAGAAACAGGATACGAGACTGGGTGAAGTCCTCCCAGGACGGAGATAACGAATTCGAGACGATAACCTTGAAATGTAACTCGGGAATATTGATACCATCGTATCCCACCGAGTTAATTCGCACCCAGTACTGCACGAGCTTGTTCAAGTGATCGCCAATATCGTCTCCATCTACCGCTTCAGTGTAACGACATTTCCGTATGTACGACATGAACGCCCGGACGCCTTCGGGCTCAGATGTGATTACATCGATAATGGTTGGATGAGTGCACACCTTCTCTACCAGTTCGAAGCCTTGCAATGAGAGGCGATGGTGGACTAAATGGCAAAAATGCGGGAGTAAAGTGTAGCCCTCCCAATGCTGGATATGAAAACAGCCATGTACAGACAAATTATTGGGATATGTAACCAGATGGTTGTCTGCACATGGTTATTTTCAAATCCGACATCAGGTGGATGAACCCGAGGGCTCTCAACTCATCCCAAGTGTAACTTAGCAATTTGTCCCAAAGGTGGTTTGCTTTGAGCTCCTTTTGCCGTTGGGTATGGATCAGTCTGGACATGAGGATTTTCGCTGGGCATCCTAAATTTCTCCTGCGTTCGCCATACAGTGGTCGGTGAGGAGAGAGAATAATGATAAATTTTTACCCACATTGCAGTGGACGATTGCCTCAGGCGAACCTGTTTGTACCAGCTTGGTTTCGGATCTTGAACGGAACGACCCACTAAGGCTAGGGCCAGTATGTTTGCTATTGTTGTGTTGTGGCATCCCACACCACAGGCATTCCCCAGTGGGACGGATTCAGTTGATCAGATTTTCCATCATGCTTTCCCCATCCCAACGGTGTGCGCATTCCTTTTACTTTAATTTGTACGTTCCTACTATGGTCAATTGTTAATATACCGTATGTCGCAGCGTTAACTTGGAAGTCAGAATTGGCCAGACTGCGGTCTCCCACGCTTCAAGTTAGCCCGTTTACTCGTCCTAGCCCTAGGCCTCCTACAGTAGGCTAAGATTTACGGCCCTGGATTGTCAAAGTCCTAGTACTCCATCATCGCACAGACGGTTTTCTAACAGCACCTGCACTCTTAAACACATGCAACTGGGCTCTTCACAAAGCTTATCAGACACCCGGTTCAAGATGGGACGTCTGCTAACCCCGCTGGCTCCCACTACAGTTCACTCCCAGCGCTCCACTCCACTCCGCTGATGACCGGAGCCACTAAGGTAATCTGTCTCCGTGATCCGTATGCTGAATGTCGTGGTCAATCAATGCTCCGGAATACAATAATTCCCCATGATTTATCCTCATCGAGATATTTTTTCTCAGGGTCGAAGGGAACTCGAAGCACTAGGATTGCGACAACGGAAAGTGTCTCGTCATAAATTTCTTGCCTCTAGGTCCTCACGGCACAAGTGGATCTACCGTGTACTCCAGAGTCGACGCAGTTTGCTGATGGACTCACGGTCCTGTGTATCGATGAGGGCCATGCCACTGGCGCGGCAGTGCTTTGCGCGCCAGAATCACCAAACTGGTTATAGATATCCCGCACACATGCTCCAGGGCCGCGCCACTGACTTCAAAATACTCGGAAAAGAAGACTGGGATGTGGATGGGACTAGTCAAAAGCATCTACGGCGTGAAGCAGGCACGTCGTATTTGGAATCAAACCTTCTTATAATGGCCCCGAGCTCGCTAATCCCAAGAGGGAGCTGTCCTTGCAGGATGTAAACTTTGACGGTGACAGCCCTCTACCCACTGCGACTCATTAACTACACCAATTATCGATGGAATGTGCCTGCATTATTCTGTCCCCTCGTCTATCCTTCTGTCGAAATTTCATCCTCGATGGCCACGGTGGTCACACTATGTCACGACCGCCCGTGCATCAAGGTACAGCGTGGTGTGGATTAATGGTGCCACTAGATCACTTCAGTCACGTCTCTCCTGCGCTGACAAGCACAGTTTTTCCTTCTGAAAAATCGTTCTCGTATGTTATCAGGCGTTCACGGCTAGTAAATTGAAGCCGAACCACAATCATTAAAAGCCCCTTGATACTCTCTAATCAGCTCTCAGTAGCTCTGCATCGTCCCTTGCTAGCCATGCCATTGGTGCCACGCTGTCGCATTCTCATTTTCGACATAGGGGACGTCCTCTTTTCCTATTCACGTTCTACCTCGACCTCCATCCCCGCAAACATGCTCAGGGGTCTGCTTTCTTCTACTATTTGGAGAGAGTATGAATGCGGGAGGCTCTCAGAGGACGAATGCTACCGCCTTATGGCAGAGAAATTTTCTCTGAATGAAGGGGAGTTTCGTCGAGCCATCCTCGGTGTACGGGCAAGTCTTCAACCCGATGAGCCATTCATTCGCTTCATCCGCGAGCTGCAAGCGGAGGCGCGCGGCCGGTTGCGCATATTCGCAATGTCGAACATCTCTGCACCGGATTATGTTGTTACGCGTGGCAAGCTTGCAGATTGGAGCGTTTTCGAGCGGATTTTCACCTCTGCCGACGCAGGCATGCGGAAGCCGGATCTGTCCTTCTACAAGTTTGTGTTGGACGAGATCAAGGCCGAACCGTCGTCGGTGACATTCGTCGATGACAACATTGAGAATGTCATCGCGGCACGCTCACTCGGCATTCATGGCATCGTCTTTGACGATGCTAAACGCGTACGGCAGGCGCTCCAGTACGTAGTTGGCGATCCTGTGAGCCGGGGACTGGCTTTCCTTGATGAACGGGCCGGGCGGCTGGAATCGGAAAGTAGTCTCGGTCACAACGTCGCCGAAAACCTGACACAGTTACTCATTTTGGAAGCGACTGGTAACAAGTGAGTCTTGGTTGTTTCTCATGGTGTTCCGTGAATGACGGGATTCTCCCAGGAATCTCGTCAATTACGTCCACCATACTCGTACCTGGAGGTTTTATATAGGTCTATTATTTTCCCTCGCTGTGGTATTTCTGCTGCATCAATCTGATGACCCTTTTGCAGGGAAACCGATACATACCACGAGTGAACTTCCTCCCGATCTGGATACCACCTCTATCGGTCTCATGGTTACCCAGCCTGATGATAATGTGGCCAACGAGGTTCTTGATGAGATGCTCCAATACGTGACCCAGGATGGCTTGGCTATGGTCAATTATTCACCTACTACCACAACGTGCACCGCTGCTAACCCGCTTGCGGAAGATCTACTTCGATGCAGAGCGACCACACATCGACCCGATCGTTTCTCTCAACGTCCTCGCTCTCTTCTACTCTCGCGGCCGAGGGCACGAGCTGACCAAGACGCTCGACTGGTTGCTCGGCTTGCTCGAGCACCGAGCCTACTTGGACGGCACTCGACTCTATGAGACGGCAGAGTGTTTCCTCTTCTTTGCGGCGCGACTCCTTCGTAGCACCAACGACGCGCAGCTGCACGCGCGACTCGTACCAATGTTGCGTGCGCGCGTCCTCGAGCATGTAGGCTGCGCTGGCGACGCGCTCGTTCTTGCCATGCGCGTGCTTGCTGGGGCAGCGGTCGGTCTACGCATGGAGCGTGACCTCGCGGCGCTGCTACCGCTCCAGTGCGAGGACGGCGGGTGGGAGCCTAGCTGGATGTACAGGTTGCACACTTCGGGTGACAAGATCGGCAACCGTGGGCTCACCACGGCGCTGGCTTTGAACGCGATTGCCGCGTTACACCCACAACAGAAACTGCAGCAAGAGGGAGGGTTGGAGGCGAAGGGGAGCTGTGCGAAGGAGGTGATGGCGGCGGCACTCTCACCGAAATTGCAGGTCGCCACAATGCTGCCCGAGTTGGCCACTACGGGAACTTCTGTCCCCTCTCTCCTCGCCGTAGGCCCAAATGATAGCAGCCGACCTCCACAACTCCAGGCTTGTAATATATGAGTTCTGGCCGTGTGCTCTCCGTTATTCGTTCCTCTCCATCATCGTTTCAGTGTATTTTCAGATGGCATAGGCTCCTTTTTTTATCCACCTTTTCAGCTGGAGCAGACTGACCATGTTACTGTTGTTTTGTGTCTCTCAAGTCCTGCTGTCGTGTACGACCTACATTCGAAATAATTGTCAATTTTCAAACAGAAAATTATCTTTACTACCTATGTGGTATGGAGTGGGAATTCTTCGTATGCGTGAATCAACGGCCATGTAAACGTACCAGCTTACACGAATGCATCTACGTACACACTCGAGGTTCATGTCTGTCAGTTATGTGCGATATCGGGCTTTGATCCGGGCCAAATACCTCCTAGCTCTACTGATCACCTTCCCGAATATCGCACTCGCGTTAGAGAGCCTCGTCTGCAGAAGAGCTTTGACATACACCCATCATTATGCCATCGCAAAATTAGAAAAGGCGTAGCTTGCTCGTGGCCCGCTTCCAAAGCGACTTGAGCCTAAGCAGCATCGAAGTTCATGCTCACTGTTTGTGACGAAGGCATTATTGTGATGTCGGCTAGATTAACAATGCCTCCTTAGACCCCGACAGAATATTGAACACAGGCCGATCAAGTGAAGGCTGATATCGTAACAGGAAGCAACTAATCCCGGTAGGAATGGATAGCCGGATACTTCACATATGGACCGCGCACGAAAGACGCTCTGTTCTTCGATGAGCATCTGAGATACTCTTGATTACACATTGGCGTCAACTCTACTTGTGAATAGCCAACGAGAGCGCGACAAATCCATCCCAGGCCAGGGCGCCAGGGAGGGTGACATTTCCATGATCGGCTGACGAAAGGGGTTGACGGGGGACATTCTCAGCCACAAAACAAGTTGTTTAAATTTCGTTCAGGACCGGCGTGGTGTATGTCCGAATCTGTCCGACCGGCCCCACGGATTTGAATCTTCGTAATTGTGATTGCCACCTCGCACGCCACTACAGTAGTACAGTAGTATGCTGCTCCACGGCCGCCGACACGGGTGCTTGTTGGACTGCTTCGGTCTCAGATGCACTGGCAGGGACTAGGGACTGGCCGAATATCTGTGCGACTTGTGCCCCGACTCGGGGCACAAGTCGCATCTGTCGGTGGGTTCCGAAACCACCAACAGATGCAAAATTCACTACAATATCTCGAAAATGTCATCTTCTAGATCGGGGCCCTCCCCCAAGGAACGGAAACACGGCACAAGCAAGAGAGGGTCCCCGATATCGACCTCATCTGGCACGGAAGTGACAGAGATGCTAGCGAGATTGTTCTAGTAGAGGGCAGGTCGGTACTTGGTAGGCGAAGCAGCTGATGCAGCGCCAGCCCTACTTGAACTTGCTCGAGCCGGCAGAGGAGCGGAAGCCTCCTTGATGAGGATAAGTGCCCTCTCGAAAGCCAGACCAGGTGGCTTCGTGGGGTCCACGAGTTCATATTTATGCTAGAGCGCGCAATGAGTTGCTTTGAATCGACAAAAGAGGTCAGGGCCTTCGAGATCAGAGACATCATAGGGGCATGTCGAGAGTTCGCGGATGCGTTGGCGTCCCTTCTTGGCTTTGCCAGAAGGGAATGGTCCGACTGCGGCGGTGTGCTACCGTCGTGCTGAACATCGGAGGATACGGCCCCCTTATCGACACGAGCTGAGCAACCACTGCGGCCATAGCTCAGTCGACCTCATCTCCATTGGTTCTCTCCCTCCTGACAGACGTGTACCCTTATTCATAAACTCAATATTCTTGAATATTTTGAATGACCGTACGTGGCCCCTTGTATATAACTGGTGTAGACTCGGGAGTCCCCTTCTTGCTCACCCTCTCGGGTCACGTCCCTACTCCCGTTTGCCTTGAACTCACTGGCAAGTCCTCCAACTTGTTTACATAAGGGTGGAATGCAGATGTACATCGAGCACAGATGGAACGGCTGTGACCAGTGACCTAGTGACCACCGAGCTAGCAAAGGAATACGTTACATTAGGAAGTGGTGGGGAGGCTCCAGCTCTAGCGTGTCACAGCAGCATCTTGCATCTTGCATAGCACTTGTAACCATACTTTCCTTCCTCGACCCAACTCAACACAGGTGCATATTACAACACCATTTGTTGAAAATTTGATGAAAGAGTTTTGACATCGAGACCAAGTATGATGGTGCAATATCAGGTCAGAGAAATCAAATAAAAGAGATCAAGACGAGCCTGAGGGCTCTCAGCTCCTCCCAAGTGAGGTGATTCATCACAAAGTGGTACATTTTGAGATCCTTTTCCCATTGGTACCATTGTTCCCTTTCTGGTACTGGTAAACCGGTAAAGTCGCCTTCACCAGCTTCACCACCCAAGCATCATTCTTCTGGCCAGATCGGTAAAATGCTCTACATGGCTCTTTATTGGCACTGGAGTCGATAAGTGCCCATACTCCTTTTGAAAGAGAAAGATGCCCTCCAGGACCATCATGATACAATTGGACCCTAGTGTTGTTAAAGAGAAGAAACATTTTGTCAAGGTCTAGAGCAGTAGGCCGACATTCGCCTAAACGGTGGAGGAGAATATAAAAAAGAAAGCAGGATTTGCCTTGGTTGAGTTCAATACTGATTTGAGCGAGGTGACCATAGGCAGTAACGAGTTCGCACCAATTCCAGGTTGTCCCGTCACTATAACACCTCCGCTTCCGTCGTTCAATGACATTGAGGTCAAGTAGTTGAAGGCAGAAATGTCCTCATGGCGAACAAGAAGAATCTTTTCGTTGTAACCCAGATCTTTTAGTCCTAGCTCGTTCACCTGGGTCTCAGGTATATACCTGAGACCTCCAGGCCTCCACAATCGGGCGCGTCCAGTAGCATATCTTCGAGGTCTCTTCCCCACATCACTTGGTGAAGTTGCTTGCCCACTTGGTAAAACCGTTCGGCCAGCTGAAGTGGAGTGGCTAAACAGAACGAGAGAATTATGATACGTCGCCCGAATGTGGAATGAAGGTTCCACGGACCGACACTAGACTGCATGTAAACATGTAGATGGCCCATTGGAGGTTGAACGTTGAACCGGCCAAACTGATGATAATGGTTGATGATGACGATTCAACTCGTGAGTGGTGTCAAAAGAGTAGTAACGCAGAGAATCTCCGTCAACGGGGTCAAGATCGACATCAACCTAAAGGGATCGTATCGGAATGACCTGAGAGTTAATATCAGTGACTACACAGAAAGCCTGGATAACACACTTTGAAAAACGTGAGTTGATCCCCATTGACACCACTAAGCCGCTCTGGTTGCTTGTCAAGCTGTCAAGAATCAGCTCTCTGAGACCATCTAAGTATTTCGATGGGTCTATCTCTATGGAGAAAAAGTTGAAGCCACCAGCCACATAACACCAGATTTCATACTGCGACATCTGGGCGTCCCTGATGGTGACGGTGCAATTCCCGAAGTCAGGGGATAGCCCCTGATAGTGACAGCATTCGCGCAGGTTTAGATCTGGTTAGGGTTGCATGCCATGGCTGCTCACCGGATACAACCCAGTATGATAAACACCTGCGTCTTATAACAAACAGAACATGGCAAGGCCTCCCGAATGACTAGCTACACGAACATGAGGTTTTAGTGAGTGGAAGACCACAGATTCCCCTCCCAGGAGGACGGTGGTCTGAGGCCCCCGCACAAAGTGACCCTAGTCACTACCCTGGGCTATGTATTCAATACCATGAGCTTGTTCAGGATCATGTTGAGGTAGTCTGCCGGGCCGCCTACCTCCGCGTAATTCCCTCCTTGAAAGAGGCCCCTTTTGGGCTCCTTGAAGCTTGAACCGCGACCAACACCAGGCCGGTTTTCTCTCACGACAAACAGTCAGGACAAGGATCAATTCAACAAAGCCTTTGAAATACAATTACAAGGGGTTCAACGTCATCTGGAGGTCAGCAGACCATCGAATTGTATTTGTTATTGATGCTGCACGTCAGGTGGTCACAAGTCGATCGATATGGCTTTATTGGCTTAAGACACTTCATTGAGAAATTGGGCAATTTAAAATTGAACTCTCCAACCATCGGACTTATGAGCTGAGTGTGGGTAAAGCGCATTTCCCGAGGAAGGGCACCAATGCCAGCAGTCACACAACCTGAAAAGTACTAGAGAGAGTACTATGCAGTGATAGGGTATGAACATTGCCAGCGTTCAAAACTTTGTTAAGAATGCAAAACCCTGGCGAGGGGAACGCGCCGTATTGGGGATACAGTACAGTAATGATAAGGTTCCCGGGACTGACTTGTCGCTGAGGCACGCTGAAACACCGGGCACCCCGCTGGCATAGTGCCATTATTGCCATCAGATGTTCCATCATGCTCTTCCAACAGAGTGCCCATTCAAATTCAAATCGAGCACCCTTGTCTCTACTGTAGACATTTTTTGATATACGTATACAGCCACAGTATTGACTTGAAGTCGGAACTGTGGCAGACTCACTTTCTTGGGTCAGCGCTCATCCAAACTGTAAACCACATTCCCCTAGGACACAGTAGTCCTAGTTGGATTCACCAATCATCGGCTCAAAGCACGGCCGCATGAGGAGTCCGAGTCCTAACCCCATTGAGCCCTACAGGCCTACTGGCTCACCCTGCGGTTCAGCCTGAGTCCACGCCGTTCATAGCCGATGCACCACAACTGTTAAGGGAACCGAAAAATCTGACTCCGAGTCTGTGATCGGTATGTTAAATTTTATCGACAGCTGCGCGCCGAAATCCAATCATCCCCAGGTTTCACCCCCATCAAGGTAATTAATTGTTCCAACAGTACTTGGCACTAGACCCCCACTTCCATGGCTTCCACGCGGTAAAAATGGGAAGGGACACTGTGCATCAGGGCAGATATGGTCCTTGATAATGCCGATGGACCGATGGAACGCGGCCACGCTGGTGCATTATCGTCGAACCAGAGATAAGGCCAACGAGATTTCCTGCATCAATTTAATTCAGGGTAGTTGCGCTGAGTTCGAAAGCCTAGGTGAAGAGGACTGCTAGTGCAGTGGGATATAGAACAAGTGAGGGGGGATTTACGGCATGAAGCAAGCAAGTTGGATTTGGCATCATACATTCGTCTCGAGTTTTCTAATCCCAAGGTCAAGATGCCCTAGCAGGACGTAAGACTTGCCGGTGGCAGCTTTCCGCTCACAACGACCAATTGTACGAAGTGTTGGAGACGCACGCACGCCCGGGCCGGCGGTAGCAGCAGCATATCATGCTAGCGGAGAGGTCCGGATCAGATTGGATCTCAGACCACGTATTTTCGATATGAACTTTATGAAGACGCATGCATCTCACGTATCTTATTTATTGTCTCTGTCGTACTTCCTTATCTCGGTCTGATCGTCGAACGCTCATCATTGACTACACACCCAAGTACGTCGTTCTTCTCTTTAATCCCTTGTAGGACCTCATCCTCCTTTCAAATCGAGTTTAGTGGCGTCCGGCTTCTTTCGTACTCCGCTGCATGTTTTCCTGCGCCGTTATCCACATCCACGTACCACTGACGTACTGTATTTCCGGTTGACGGACACTGGCAGGTCAGTGCCACTGCCACCCACTAGGTACAGCTGCGCAAGGCGACCTTGTCTTCATTTGATTTAGACTGAGTTCCGTGCTTCGTCACAACAATTGGAACTGCTTCATTCTCTGTTCCTAGTATCTATCCTTCGATCGAGATACCGTGTCGGGCAACGGGGGTATACTACGCCACGACCGCCCATACGCCAAGAAACGTGGTGTGATCAATTATGCCACTAGACCCTTTCGATCACATCTGGCTCCTGCGCTGATGAACACACTTCTTCATTTCTCCAACTGGACCAACTGGAAGTGACTGTTCTCCCGCCTTACTAGGTGCCTATCTCAAGCAAGCCCGATACGCATCCTTAAAAACCTCTTGGTGCCCGTTGCATATCTCTCAGTAACTCTGCATCACCCCTTGATAACCATGCCACTACCGCCACGCTGTCGCATTCTCATTTTCGACTTAGGGGACGTCCTCTTCTCCTATTCCCCTGCCGCCTCGACCTCTATACCCCCGAGTACGGTCAAAGGTCTCGCTTCTTCTACTGTTTGGAGGGAGTATGAATGCGGGAGGCACTCAGAGGGCGAATGCTACCGCCTTATGGCAGAGAAGTTTTCTCTGAATGAAGGGAAGATACGTCAAGCCGTCCTCGGTGTACGGGCAAGTATTCAACCCGACGACACGTTCATTCACTTCATTCGAGAGCTTCAAATGGAGGCCCATGGCGAGTTACGCATATTCGTGATGTCTAATATCTCGGCACCAGATTACGTCGTTACGCGTGGCAAGCTTGCAGATTGGAGCGTTTTCGAGCGCGTATTCACCTCTGCGGATGCGGGCATGCGGAAGCCAGACCTGTCCTTCTACAAATTTGTGTTGGATGAGATCAAGGCCGAGCCGTCGTCAGTGACCTTTGTCGATGACAACATCGAGAACGTCCTCGCAGCACGCTCACTCGGCATTCATGGCATCATCTTTGACGATGCTAAACGCGTACGGCAGGCGCTCCGACACGTGGTTAGCGATCCTGTGAGCCGGGGACTGGGTTTTTTGGAGGAAAGGGCTGGGCGGTTGGAATCAGAAAGTAGTCTCGGTCACAATGTTACCGAAAACCTGACACAGTTACTCATTTTGGAAGCCACTGGTAATAAGTGAGTCCAAGTCATTTCCCATGATGATCTCTAAATGACGGAATCTGCTCAGGAACCTCGTCAATTACGTCCATCACCCCCGTACCTGGAAGTTTTACAAAGGTATATTATTAAGCACCGTTTTGCCTTTCCGCTGTGGCAACTGATGATCGTTGTCGCAGAGAAACCGATACTCAGCACGAGTGAACTTCCGCCGGATCTGGATACCACATCTATCGGTCTCACGGTTACCCAGGCCGACGATCGAGTGATCAGCGAGGTCCTTGATGAGATGCTCCAATACGTGACGCATGATGGCATGGTTATGGTAAACCCACATCCCCTACTACCGCCACCGCACCACTGCTGATCCACTTGCTACAGATGTACTTCGATGCAGAACAACCATACATCGACCCGATCACTTCTCTGAACGTCCTCACTCTGTTCTACTCCCGCGGGAGAGGGCACCAGCTGGCCAACACTCTCGACTGGTTGCTCGGCTTGCTCGAGCATCGCGCCTACTTGGACGGCACGCGATCCTATGAGACACCAGAGTGCTTCCTCTTCTTTGCGGCGCGACTCCTTCGTATCACCCACGACGCACCTCTGCACGCGCGGCTCACACCTCTCCTGCATGCGCGGATCCTCGAGCGTGCAGGCTGCCCCGGTGACGCGCTCGCTCTTGCTATGCGTGTGCTCGCGGGTGCGGCGGTTGATCTGCGCATGGAGCGCGATCTCGAGGCACTACTACCGCTGCAGTGCGAGGACGGCGGGTGGGAGCTCAGCTGGCTTTACAAGTTGCACACTTCGGGTGACAAGATTGGCAATCGTGGGCTTACGACGGCACTCGCTTTGAATGCGATTACCGCATTGCACCCACAGCCGCCGCAAGAGAATGGGCCGCAGGAGAAGGGTTACGACACCCAGTTGGTCACGGCGCAGACACTCTCACCGCAGATGCAGGTTAATACCGTGCTGCCTCAGCTGGCTGCTACGGCGGCTTCGGTCGCCTCTCTCCTCCCCATAGTCCCAAATCGCAGGAACCGTCCACCGTGGTTTCAAGTGTGCAATGTGTGAATTGTGACCGTCTGAAGTCCCTTACCTCACCTCGATCCCTCACCGTTTAGTTATTTTCAGATGATATATGCCTCCGTTCTAATTGTCCTTTCGAAAAAACACGTTCTTGCAGCTACTGGTAGAGTGGCCTGACAGGACAACTACTATTTTTTGTTCCACGAGCCCTGTTGTTGTGTTTACATCCTGTACGGGCCTTGTAATCGAAAGAATCGTCAACTCCGATCTTAAACACATCATTGCGATCGATGCTTCGTCATCTGTACTGCCTTCCGGGTGTAGACTCAGCTTCGTGAACAAGGGCCAACTGACGTGCATGTCAACCTATGACGAGATCGTTGAATTTCATCTACTAGATACAGGTGATGTCAATAAGGTGGGCGTCCGCGTTAGACTCGAAACAGAAACAGAAAGACTTATTGTCACCCCTGCATGCCCGAGCGCCGAAGCCTCAAGCTCCATTCCAAGATACGGCGACACCACCTCCCGATGCACTGCTTTCCCGCCGTCACGCCCTGCCTCCTCGTGTTTCAAGTCCCGTGACCGATCGTGTAGTACAAACTGGAAGTGTTCCAGACTATCTCCGAGATCCCCTGTATAGTAGTTTCCTTGATCCATTCTTTGTTTACCTCGGTAGGTTTATTCAAGGGTTCATCATTCCCCCGGACCTACGCGACTTTCTCCCTCGAGTCCCTCGGGCTCTTCTCGATATCGGCCCCACTTCCGGACCCCCGTTATTCCCTATGCGTGGCCTCCTAAACCGCTTCTCCATCGTCTCTTTGCCTGTATGATTGACTCCTTATTGTTTGGTTTCTGAGTCATTGCCGTTTCTTGGTGACACCCTTTGTACGATCGTCCTCACCTCCCTTCTTGTTCCCTTGTATTCGCCTAATGACAGCCAATTCCAGCAAGAAGTCGTGTTGATTAAATCTTGCCTTTTCATTTTCCAACTCGAGTTTGTCTCCGTGTGCCTCGCGTGCAGCGAATTCAGGTGAGTTATCTTATCTTATCTCCCCGCATCCCCGTCTCCGTTCCTCGTACGGCCTCACCCGCGCTAAGTTACCATATGTATGGGTAAGTCTTGCAATAGGCATCCAATCAGAAGTAACACTACTCCTGAAAGCTGCCTATCCCGGAGATTATGCTACAAACGGTGGAGTCACGTACTCAGACGACGCAGTCATCAACCATGGATATCTCAACGTCGCTCTTGGAACTAGCTGCTGCGCCTCTTCCAGAAACTCTTCGTAGCCAGAGACGCGATTGTCAGCGCACTCTCACTTTCCACATAAAGGAGTAGAGGTTCCTTCGAGTTTCAGGGAAGCATTCAAAAGCAATAACCAGTCTCCGCGGGATATTTCTGCGTGGGTACGGCCTTATGATCAATCCTGATTCTCACCACTAAGTGGCAGACGAGACGTCCGCGCGAGAGTTCGGAGAAGGAAATAAGAAAGGGGAACCCGAGCCGCGCTCCCGAGGATGAGAACGTGCCGAGCGACAAAAGGGGGGCGGTGTACGCAAGTTGTTATCCTCGCTGCCGCTAACAGTTTGCGTTGTCGGTGATGGAAAGCGTAGCGAGTCGGTCGGTAAGCAGTCGTGAAAAGATCCAAAGGAGAGAGAGTGTGTGTGTGTGAGGGCCACAGTTGCCTGGCGTTCGCCAGGGCTGGGCTTGGATATATATATGACAAGACCGAGATAACGGGAGACAATGTACGCTACGCAATAGGAGAGAGGAAAAGGAGAAAGAAGACAAAAAGGTCCAAGTCAAGTCATACCGGCGACAAACTGCACGGCGTCGTATGCGAAAAGGAGTCCGGTGATCAAATGGAGAGTGAGAATGAATGTGTATCGAAGGCGCGACAGTGCGCGCAGGGTCGGAGGAATGGCAAGGGTCAGTGTCCGATGGTAAGGGCGTCGAGGAGAAGGCTAACAAGGCAAGGTGACGAGTCTAAGACAAAAGAGAGATAAAGAAACGTACGAAAAGGGGAGCAAATAAGACCAAAACTAGCTATATGCAAATCCACCAACACGCAGACCCGAGCAAGGGCCGATGGACGCGATGTCAAGCTTG
>Ga0307512_10003631_pt1 | contig 17635 bp, 17 predicted proteins | sample 14_EM_MG_FD_200267 | JGI IMG/M metagenome (GOLD analysis project Ga0307512, IMG submission 200267) | Populus trichocarpa ectomycorrhiza microbial communities from riparian zone in the Pacific Northwest, United States - 14_EM | ecosystem: Host-associated > Plants > Roots > Unclassified | place...
CTTACCGGCATCTGCCAGATACATTTAATTCGATGTCAAGCGGAGACTGCCCCACAGCACAGCTGTCGGTTGAATCCCTCTTGAGTCTTGGTACAATTGAACTCTTGAGCTTGGACGGCGAAAATCACCGGTGTCCATCATGTGCCGAGCTAATCTGGTGGTACCCTAGCGCTGAGAAACCGGATATGAAAATTGTTCGCGCACCGATCCGAGGGTGCTGTCAACGGTCCCGACGTGTCAGCACGTTGTGTAGAACCTTGCCCTCGTGGCGTGTGCTAATCGTTGAGGTCAGATGAGATGAAGTGCACCGTTTCACCTGGTGGCTGTTGGCACCGCAGCCCAATGTACGTACAGCAACATCAGCCTTGAGCACATGGCGGTGTCATCTGAATATCCATCTCTGCCCCTATGCGATTGTGTAAATATGTACGTAGATGATATATTTGACGGTAGATTGTTCCCAGTATGTACGCCTCCTGGCCGTTTCTCGAGGATCAGCGCTTTTTGATTGCGGGTAAAAAAAAAAGAAGGGGGAGGGGTATATGCGGGCGAATGAAACGAAGTCGGGGGAGTTGCACTTGGCACGAGAGAGATCGCGTTTGGGGGTTCGTCTCCAGCTTGAATTCACAATTCGGGGGCCAAGCAGATTTCGCCTTCAAGGCGGAGGACAGGGAAGATCCTTCTTTATTAATTGTGTTTCACATGGAGAAACTTCGCTTCAGAGACAGTCGAGGGTCACTTGATAGTAGTAGTAGCTACAGGAAGAAATCACTCCTCCCGGGGTCTATCCTTCCAACCTCGTAATATTCAATTCATCGACTCTTTGTAGCTTTGTCGACCATCAACCTATCAGTTCGGGATCTGGGGAACCCTATTTCCCCACATACAAAACACCCTGGTGAGATATCAAAATCAGTCATGCGATGTACGTTCCGCCTTAGCGACATCTGTTGAACGTCGAGCGTTTGAAGGTGGTGAGATTTTGTATCCCACCCGCTGGAATTCAACCTCACGAATGCTAACGTAAGACCCCTGTGTGAATTATAGCGGGGCGGGCATCCCGCACCGAGCCTACCGAGTGGTTTGATTTCACTGCAAGTACCACACTTACCATGGTACTTTCACCTTCCTGACGCTGTCACCCATTTGCGAGGGTCAGCTGAGGATGTCTGTGAAATTGTGCCAACATCCTTCCGTACTTTTCGTTATAACAAACCACACTCTTGCAAATCCACGCCACATAGGATTGTATTCCCGCCAAAGCACAAATGCCACGACCCTGATGTTCTGGTGTGACCTGTTTACGAAATCGTTCCATCTTCCTGTCGCGTCTGAGCCCTCCGCACCCCTCCCCTCACCCAATGTCGTGATTATGAGCGCGTTCCACGACGTGGATTCTCGAGCTAAAAGTCGGTCGGGTTCACGTTCTTTCCCACCTGACCGCAGTATAGCGCAAAACGTGCGTCGCCGGTTACTTGATCCACTGACGGTGCGACGCGCTCTGAGACTCCGCACTTGTCTCTGAGCCCGGCCGGGGTTGTGTCAAACTTATGTTTCGCCGTGGAGCCAGTTGCTATCTTCCCACCGCGGTCAATTGCTATTTTTACTTTTTCTTCTTCGTACGCTCATTTACGTTCGTAGGCAATTTTTTTGGGGTCAGAACGGGCTGTATATGTATATGTATATGATCCCCTATACCCTCCTGTCGCGCCGGTAGATGTTACACACGGTCAAGTTCTCAATTCGTTCCCCGAACCCTCGCGGAATCCTCGGGGCGTCGGGACGAATCGTGCTCCACACGATCAACAAAATTGAGCCCAAGGTCATTGAGTTCCGTGACATGCTCGAGCATCTCTCCGCCCCAATGGTTGGACGGGCCCCACTGTTTCACTAGAAACCCGCTTCAGACGTTCCGGACTTCAATTGGATTCTCATCGTTGGTGAAACTTACGACCTCCGGGCTCGGGATCGCGTGTCTCGTGGTACTCATGGTTGCGCGCCAAAGCTAGCTTCCCACTTAGCTTCGGACCATAAGGTCCAGTCGGCGCGTCAGGACGTAGGTAGGGTACGTACGACTTGGGTCCGTGTGTGAGCGGGGTGGTAGGTGAACCGTATGTCTTTCCGTTTGAAAATAAACTGACGTTAGGCAACAAGCTCAGCATAGCCCCGAGCCTACAGGCTGAGGCTAACTGCAATCAACTCGACAATACAACTCGGAAGGACCTTGATGCCTCATCTCTTTCTCTTTCTCTCCTTCTTTTTCTTGCATCACAAAGTTTTGGCTTTTGATTGTCCGCCAGGCATCTTTCGGTTGACGAAAATTTTCCTAAGATCAGGCAATCGTCCGAACACCACCTTCTCGTGCATTCCATGATGAAGAGGCATCGTCCGACGCTCACTTCCCCCAGAAATACCCTCAAAGTCAATCTAGCTCTATGCGATACAGTTCGAATCCAATCGAATGTGGGGCCCATCCTTCTTCGGTTTTACCCCTGCACCCACAGACTCAACGTTCAACACCCGAGATCCGTGAAAAACTCCCACACTCCCACAATACCACGTTTTTCACCTACGATCGGTGGAGCTTTGGGTAGGAGAAGATGGAGATCGGCGGTCCCTTCCGGCACTAGGAGGAGGAGTAATTCGTGAGTTCGGAACGACTACCATCATTCCCCCAAGTCCGAAAGACTAAAATTCAGGGATTGTCTCAAAGTTCTCTACCTCGTATGGAGACGTATTCATCTTTGGTCTCTTTTTAGCGTCGGATTCGCAGACCCTTCTGTTTTGTTTTTGTTTTTGAATGAGCCAGGACAGGTGTGAGGTTTGTGGCGTCTAGTTCATACCGCATTCGCCGACTTGGTCGATCGCCCAGTGGCTGTTTCCCTGGTCACCGGTCAGATTACTAAAATATTCAGGCCTAGCATCGGAGAACAGACGACCCGTCTCGGCTTCTCGGGTCCCACAAGATCGTGCACTTGACCATTTCGAACCTCAACGACAATACATGCGGCTTGAGGAACCACGAGACGTTTCCCTTCCATGTGTCCTCGACCTAAAATTGACCATCCTTTACCGGCCCTGCCATCCGTCCATCCGCACTTTAAAAACTGGGGCGGTTTCGCTCACATTGACAATGTCATCGTGCGGGGTTTCCGATTCTGGGTTCAGGCTCCTCGAAATCTCATCATGAGATAGACTCCGTCGCGATACCCGACCACGACCGGACCTACCAAAGCTGATGTCCTCCAGCACGCACGTACCGGTGTTGGACATATGACAGCTCCTTGGCACCTAGTCCTCCGGGATCGCCCTCCCCACCCGGACGTGGCACTCGATCTCCCTTCGCACATCTCCGCCCGTGGCTCACGGCCGGCGTTTTCCTTATGCGGGTTCGGAGTGCGGAACGACTTCGGAATCGATTCTCGCGGGTGGAAAAAGAGCGCTGATGGTGTGGGACGTGCGTTGTTACGCCTGTATCGACGGGTGAGGGCTGGCTTCATCGGAAACGTCAGGTCGGGGAGGGGATGCTTGCTTATACAAGGTTTTGGACCCCCTCCGGATGTCCGACGTTCGCGGTGTGGCTTACACGGCCTGGGCGGCCAAGTATTCTCGATTCTTATTCAACCACCTCTAACTCTCCTCGCTAACCCACTATCTCAGATTTAGGTCCATTTCAACTAGCTCAAGGTTCAAACTGATTACTCACCCACCAACGCTAAGCTGAATGGAGGCTTCTGGCGGGGTGGGCGAGACCTTCCGTGGATTCCCCGTCGAACTTCTACGCTACACATCTACTACCGGACGCTCGTTTAGGCCCCAATGAGGTCGGCGTTTCATACTTTCGTGAATCAATCAGACCTCCACTTTGACGAAGGCGAACGTGTCTAAGGTTCTGCTTCCGAATGGCTGGGCTGGAGGCAACAATGTCCGTTGGAGCATCTCATGCTATTCGCATGTCTTCTTGCAAGTTACTAGGTACAAGGGTGGAAACGCAGATCCCATCGGTTACATACCACCCTTCTGCTCGGTTGCGGCAGTGGGTGGTCCCGGTCTTAGAGCGGTGGCCATCTTTGGGTAGCTTATGATGGGAGTAAGCATTGTGTTTGCATGCGAAAGAGTCCACGCTGTTGCGTCTGGATAGTGGTTTCAGCCACGTAGTTGTGGAACTGCTCTTCTGGATCCATCCTTTTGTGTCGTATCTATCACGCCCGGATTTGGATGAACTCTAGGTTAGACGCGAGGTAACGGTCAGAGCAGCGGGTCAACAACAATTCAGCCCTAACGCTTGGCGTTCAGTGTACATGTGCACCAACAATCCGCGTTTCATTGGAGGATCGCAACCGCAGCCTTTGTCCTAAAAAGCTCTGCTTCCCTGACAATTCTATCTCGGGCAGGGAAATAACATGTAGTCGTATATGGCTACTAGTTGTGCCGATGCCAAGATATCTCGCTTTTGTATAATTAAGAAGACGTGTTGGCTATTCTGTCTCTACTTTTGTAATCATTCCAGGTCCACTGGTTGTACAGCCACATGTCTTGCCGCAACATGCTAAGACCGCAGTCATCTTCAATTCCATTGGCTTCCCTTCTGCTCTACGAATCGAAGTCCTTGGAGTCCTTGGCGTCACCATTCCAGCAAGCTCATACCAACCGTTGGCTCGAAACACGCAGTGTTGTGCTTGGCTTATCCCTCTTCGGTCCTGCCTGGATACCCTCTGGGTCCCAGCGTAAAACTCGGAACTAGGCGATGGTCGGGTAAATTGGTTACTTTCTACCCTTTCACCCTGACGTCTCAACATTCAAGGGCACGTGGTGTAGTTGGTTATCACGCTCGCTTAGCACCCTTACTGGAGATTTGCGAGAGGGGTCCGGTTCAATCCCGGACGTGTCCATTTTTGTTAACCCTTCTAAACGTTAAGCGCCGGGATATGCCTTGTGCCAATCTAACCACGGGGGCCGGTGAGTTGTGGATCTCGCGTATCTGAGCGCTTTGCTCTGCATTTTACGCCAGGATTGGGACGGAAATGAGCTGAGAGGAATGATCGGCCACTGACGGTCCCGTTGGAGACGTCATCCTAATCCGGGGTTGCTCACTGCCACTATGTCTTCCGGCAGCAAGGCCAGTAATTTCGAAGCAAGACTGTATAGAGCCAAAAGGAACAGAGCCTGTGATACGTGTCGTAAGAGGAGAGGTGAGCGATAACCGCTCCCAGACAGTTTGCGCCCTAGCTAAATCTACATTAAACATTGAACGTTAGCTCGATGTGAGTCCCCTCTTTCCCACCGACCCCTAAGTTCCGGCGCCCGTTCGGAACCCGCAAAGTGACGTCGGTGCGTTTCCCTGCTGAACAGGCAACGGATACGAAATGTTCGACAATCGTTGCACAACCTGTGTAACTTACGGGACGGTGTGTACCTACTTCGAGTCATCAAAGGTATGGGCATTTTTCGTTTCTGCTTCATCTGGGCGCCTCACCAATCGCACTTCAGACACCCACATCCCAAAGGTGAGCTATCTTTCGATCTATCCTCACCAATGTGACCCCCCTCAAACGGCGTCTAGTTATGTCCGAGAACTAGAAAATCGGCTAGCTCAGGTGGAGAGATTGATCCGCGAAGTGTGTTCTGGCATATTTTGCCTTGGATTGGCATGCCGGCTGAATTTTAAATAGCTGTCTAATCCCGAAAGCCAGATATCGCGGTCTCTGCGAGAGTCTCGCAGGGCAAAGGAGAAACAAGCCTCGTTCACTGACCCCGCCATGGAACATGTTCTCCCATCCTCATCGTTTGCCCGTGTCCCCCGGGTTGACGCCTTGGGCCCATTGCCCGAGGCAGACGAATATGAAAACGATGACTTTGTAACTCTGTATGATACAAGCAAGGGTTTACTAGACGCATACGGGGAGGGCGATGCCCCGAGGTTTTACGGTGAGGGTAGCGCCTTCACACTGCCTCAGAACTTGGAGAAAGATGGCCCATCAAATAACAACCCCTCCAACCGCCGGCCCGAGTTTTGGACCATCCCCACAGTATGTTCACCTCATTTTGTTTTTGGCCAATCTTTCGACCCTTATTTTACCTTCTTCCAGTGGATGTTCCCTATCCTGAAAGGGCCTCGTGTTTTGCTCGTATTCCCAGAGCCAAGTTTGACGCGGCACCTCCTGGACACTTATTTTGAAATTCACAATATCATCTTACCGGTTCTACACCGGCCGACGTTCGAGCGGTCGTTGGCCGATAAACTACACGAAAGGAATGAATCTTTCGGATCGGTTGTTCTCCTGATGTGTGCAATCGCTTGCCGCCATTCTGATGATCCTCGCGTTACCCATCCTATTATCACCTCAACATCGAATACCGGTTGGAATCTCTTTATCCAGGTCGATAGACTGCGGAGAACCCGACTGCTGGGACATCAGCTGTATGATGTCCAGGTGTATGCAGTACGTCTGCTGACGCTTTTCGGGGGTATGTACTGATGGGGATGGAAATAAAGCTCGCCGCCGGTTTCCTCGATGGGTTCGCTCCGCCACAGGGGGCGTGGACGATGGCCGGTATTGGCTTACGGGTGATGCAGGATGTTGGAGTCCACAGACGAACGCGGACCGAAAAGCGGACCGTGGAGAATGAGCTCTGGAAACGATGTTTCTGGGTACTTATCATACTGGACCGTACATTCAGTAACCTTCTCGGACGGTCGTGCGCGATTCAAGACGAAGAGTACGTTTCCATTCTTTTATCTCGAGGATAAGCTAACCAAATTACGAGTCAAGTTTTGATGTGGACCTACCATTAAGCTGCGATGACGAATGCCTTGAACACCCGGACCCAGAGAAGGCGTTTAAACAGCCACTCGGTATACCATCCAAGATGGATTACTTTATCTCTATGATTCGATTGAATCAGATACTGGCATTTTCACAAAGAACCCTCGTACGCAACCTCGATCTGGACCTGGTGACGTTAGTGCTGAATCTGAGTGGAAATGGGTTGTTGTAGTATTCAACGAGGAAATCACGATTGATCCTGGGTTACGTGGGTAACCGCTGGGAGAAACACATCGTTTCTTCTCTGGAAAGCGCGTTGAGGAAGTGGACCGACTCTGTTCCACCGCACCGTATGATCCTTTCCCAGTAGGTATGCTAGGGGTTTCACTGAAGTTTAACACCCAACAGTTCGCTGGGAAGCTCAAAAGGATCAAACGAACATGACCTGGCTTCGTCAAGCCCTCTCGCTCGCCTGCGGTTGTTACGAACTCCAACTCATTATCTATCGTCAGTTCATCACTCGACCTGACCCTTCCATCTCCGGACCCGCGTTGGCGATAAGCAACGAAGCAGCTAAAAACTGTTTGGTTGCTTTTGGGAGTGTCAAGGACAAACTGAATGGAAAAATCAGGTGTCACGCGTACGTGAAACCGCTGTTTGTATCCGTGATATTCTTGTCGGTTCAGTTCTATCGGAGGAAGAGCATCGATCGAGAGTCGGAAGAGTATAAGACGATCAAGACGATCCAGGAGATGTTGTTAGACATCGGATCAAAGTAAGGGTTTCGTTGTTCGTGATTCGTGACATGTCATTCTGATGACCCGCTTTCGCTTGTGCGTGCAGATGGACAACGGGGAAACGACTGACTAATGTCCTGAACGTGATCCTCATCCTTTCTGACAGCCAATACAAGGGGTGGCAGCCTGAGAAGGACGATTTGTTTGATATCCAAATTGGTCAACTCTGCTTCGTAGACAAGTACGGAAGATTATCGTTGAAAGAAGCCCGGTGGTTCGACAAGGAAGAAGACGAGGGGACCGACTCCTACGACTCGACCTCATTTGAGAATACACCTTCGCCGTCTTCGGTCCCATCCGTGGAACGTTCGACGCCCGGATCAAGTTCTATCTATCCCACAACTGAGGATCCCGATGGTATCGAGGAGCTCACCCCGGTCCAGACAAGTAAAGCTATGAAATCCTTGGATTCCGCCGGACAGACGGCTGTTCAGCCAAGCCTCATTCCGGGAAAACCAGGAGGATCACCAGGTGGCCCCCCACCACCGGACGAAAGGTTCTTTAACGATCCTCGGAACCTGCGAACCATCATAACCGGCACTGGCGATGGATACAGGTCGCCTGAACTCCCATCTCGACTGGACACACACTCTCCACTCCATCACCTACCCATGGATCGCCCAATGCTCGATGGCGGCCCAACTGGATTGAGCCCATCGGAAATATTGACGGAGCGGCTCCGAACTCCGTTCTCTGTACCACAGCCTGTCGCTACCAATCCTCCCGACGACTCTGGTCTTGGTATGGAGTATGGATATGGACAACCACCACCCTTGTCGAACTCGTCGGTGTTTCCTGCAGAATTGATGGTCTACAATGACCTCGTGATGGATATTGGGACAGCGCAATACCTAGGCTTAGAGATGATAGATCAAACCACTCCGCCTCTTGTTAATCTATCAATGATGACGGGTGATGGTGGGGGCATCAGTGGCACCGGGTCGAGTGCGAATGGGTATCAGTGGCAAGGGGTCCCGCACCATGTACCGCACGAGCCACCGCAGACGAAATCATCCTTTGGGTACCCTCAGCCAGGTCAACCGTCTTACGGAGTAGGTTACATCTCCGCACAGCAGACGGGTACAGATTTTGAGGGGCAGTGGCCTCCTGGGGGTATTACTGACTTTGAGTGAGCATCCCATGACTTGCCTCGTACTAGTCTAGAAATCTCACGAATACCTGACTCACAGCGCATGGGAACGAGTATTGTACGAAAGCTTCATGATTGATCAACAGGCGAACCAGGGATTCCGGAGTTGAGTAGTTTTTAGTGTAGCATACGTTTGATCGGCCTGTTTTACGCAGGGGTAGACGGTGTTGTACTCATCCTGTTCGAAGCCGGGAACCCACGTAGATTGTATAAATCGTTAGTATCTGTTCTATTAGTGTGTTTATGAAACAACTTGGGGAAGTCAAAGGAGTCGTAAAGAGTGGCTGTTGATACAAAAACGAAAGAGTAACGACAGAGTCCGCACCAGTGAAGACCAAGAAATAATTAGCAGTGAAAGAAGAATAAACGTTGAGCCTAGAAAGGTGGGGAAGGAGCCTCTACGTTCTACACCAGCAAGGTGACAATGATACCTACGGAAGCACACAAAGCTGAACCCAAATGACAGACCGTTCCGATGTTCGCTCTCACATCGGCCAAGAGGATAAAGGCGGTGAAGGTAGAAGCGAGGAAGCAGGCCGTGGGCGTCATTACGAAAGTCGCGAAGTTGACTTTGAACGGAGGCCCACTAGCTCTGAGACCGGACAGCATTGTGGACTTTGATCGCCGCTGTGACCGGAAATAGGTGAGGGAGGAGAGGACGGTAAGGATGAGAGAGAGCAGGATGCCGTAAGCGTTGCTCGTGCCGCACATCATCCCCAACGGTATTTGCGAAGGCGTCGGGTTGGGGAAGATGCTGGGGAAGATGTTGGGGAAGACGTGGAGGGATTCGTTAGGTGAGTAGAGCATACACCCGGTCACCATATCCCATCCCAGCAACGACGCTGCTCCAGAAAGCAAAGCTTGGATAAATACTGGGAGCGTGATATCTCCAGGTGGTAGCGGTGTTCGAAGCCACGGTGAATTCTGTCTCGAAGATGAGCAAGTTGCTGGCCGGGGGAGATAGCGGCGAGATTCGATGAGAATCGAGGCTGGTGGTGAGAGTGGTGATTGTGGACTGTCCGGGTGGTGGATGGATGCGGGAGTGATGATTTGAGGGAAAGGGATTATGTTCACAGTTGGAATCCCAAGCCTCGTCAATAACGGTGTTGTCTCGCTCGGTGGACGCATGATGATAGTTCTGGAGAGAGGGACAGCCATGTTCTTTCAGATCCGGTTTTATTCGTCATACTCCGTGCATGCGCAGGTCCTCGTGCCCGTTGTGCGGCTACACGCGCTCACTGGAATCACCCCCAAAAGGTTTCATTTCGGTTCGCGCTTGGAGGTTAACACGAGGCATGACGCATCGAAACAAGTCTCATTATCACGGTTTACGCGTATCAGGATCATCTCGTGTTGTGGGGTACGGTGTGAATACTCCATCTACTGTCTAATCCCTCTCTCTTGCGCTCATACGCGAGTATAATGCGAGAAAAACATCTCAAGCGCACTGTAAGTCATCGGAAAAGTTAGAAACACTTAGAAACAGAGGATGAAAATGTGCGGGATACGTACAGCATTCTTAAGGTAGGTTACAAGGTCGTTGCGGTCCTTGTCCTTCTTCAGACCAGCAAAGGCCATCTTCGTTCCAGGGATGTACTGAAATGAAAACACGGATGATAAGCCATGGGAACACCCTCGGAACGGGCTCCACGAACCTTTTTGGGGTTTTCGAGGTACTCGAAGAGGGTGTTCTCGTTCCAAGTTATACCCTTGCTTACATTGGCGGTGGTGTATGAGTAGCCATCGGCTTGACCAGTCTTACGGCCGAAGATTCTGAATTCCAGCATATTAACAATATGAATCCCCGAGCAGCGTCAACTCGAGACTCACCCGTTAAGGTTGGGTCCAACCTTGTGAGGTCCACCAGCCTCGACAGTGTGACATTGAGCGCATCGAGTCTTGAAGAGACCAGCACCCTTAGAGGCGTCACCTGTAAAGGGACAAGTTTGTTAGTAAAACCACCAGCCGAAAACTAGCGCAAGAGGGCCACAAAAGCTCACCGGGAGAGTAAGGCATTAGAGCGAATGGTATAGGGGGTGTATGGACATCTAATGAAAGGGAGTGATGGAACAAGTTGAAGGTCAAGCTCAAGTCCGATAGCGACTCGAACTCCTGGATTTATCCCGGATCACGTGATGCAGTTATCGACTCATCCGCCTTTGGTAATTCGAGTCCACGGCCAATTCCTTGTTCTCACGTTCGATGGAGGTCGAAGAGAATGAAAGCGAGAACAAGCCCTTCGATGCCGAGCTCGCTCAAGATGGCGAGGAGACTCAACCTGACCCCGACGAACATATGATCACCGACTCTGCCACCGGAAAAGTCTGGATCGTAAAGGTGAGTAACCACATTCATTTAATCGATTCACGTCTTCTGACATCCTCTGGGCGGTTCACCGTAGATTCCAAGATTTCTGATGGAACGGTGGTTGAACGTTAATCAAGAGGATGTCCACCTCGCTACCATCCGCGTCTTCAAGGCCAGCAGTAGAATAAAGCTCTACCTCCCTAAAAACCCTGCCAACCCGGAGGAACCCAGAGAGTACGAACTCGACATGGTGCAAGAATCGGTCGATAACCAACTCGTGATAGCAGAGAAGGAGAAGGAACCGGGTAGTCGGGCTAGGACGTCGATTCTCGCCGGCAAAGTCAAGCACGAGTGCAATTTACGCCCCGTTTTCACCGAGAAGTACAGGAAGCGAGTTCGTGACAGACACAGGGAGGTCAACACGAGGTCGAGGCAGATCAAGATGATTGAGGAGGTTACGTCTGGAAGGGGGAGTGTCAACATGCTTAGCAGTGGTGTTGCAAACACCAGCGCCTTTTCGGATCTCGTCGTGCGTGCTTGTCTACTCCTCTGGGATTTTTTTGGGCTAATTAGATGGATCGCCCAGAAAACGAAACAGAAGCCTGTAAAGGGTCAATTCGAACGGATGGCCCGTATGCCCAAGAATCAACTTCTCGATTTGCTCTTCAAGCTGTTCGCAGAGAAGGAGACGTGGTCCATAAAACCCCTGCGAGAGAAAACGCAGCAGCCGGAGGCGTTCTTGAAGGAGACGCTGAGCGAGATTGGGTTCCTGCATCGAAGCGGAGAACACAACGGCACTTGGGAATTGAAGGAGAACTTCAAAGAGGGGGTGCGTATCTATGTTACATTCGCTCTGACAGGCCGATTGACGAAATACCCTCAGGCAAATCTAGAGCCTGGACCCAGTGGGTTACCAAGGTTAGGCGGCACTGACGCCAAGATGGAAGACGTCGGCGATGATGATGACGACGAAGATGAAGATGACGAGGACATGGAGGAGGTTTCATGAACACCGACGTTCCAGTGCTCCTTCTCTCCATATCTGTACGTCACTCGTCCATTATGGCATGGATGTATGACTGAACATCAATACACTATTTCCGTGCCTCAAGGCGATCGCTGCGACGGACCCTGTCTTCACCTAACCCCTTGGAAGACTGCTATCCTGATTATCGGGCCCATAGATGACATGCGTCTTGCCAAGTCGTGCCTGGATTGACGTATCCAGCTGACGCGGTGTTTTAAGAGTAATTGTTCGTGTTGTATGAATTGTCGTCGTGACGTCGTGACGCCCGACAAACGCCTCGTTGTAACCTCGAGCCTGAACTTCATTCCTTATGACTTTTCTCCCTTCGCTGGCCTGGGGGTGTGCGATTCCGTTCTGCAGTTACCTTTCTCCTGAACTTCGGTGATCGTAGTCAAGACAGCATAAGTGGATTCCTTGCGGAACATTTGAAAACTAGCCTATTTTCTTACCTCCATGTCAACCACTAACATAAATCCTCGCCTAGTATTCCTCTCTTTCTCCCTCAGCATCTCGTCCGGCCTATATTTCCTCAATTCTGGCCACGTTCTCCTCCAGTGCTTCGGTGTCCCCGGTTTCACCACTCTTCCTCCTCACACTTCCGGTAAGATCGGTCTCGTCGGAGGTGTCTTCACCGCGTTGCCAGTCTTAGCGATGCGCACCATTCCATCTGACCTGAGCCGGTCTCTCGAATGCCCCTACGTATTCGTCTTCTTCCTCGCCGTTATCGCGATTGGTGCTGCTCAGGGGTATGTCGGCGCGAAGATCTGGAAGGGAAAGATCTACACGGTAATCGGCGACCAGAGGCTTCCTGGCGTTCTGGGAGTCGGTAACGCTTCCCTCGCTGGTGCTGTAGGAGCCTTGTTTCTGGTTATAATTACCATGAGTTTCATGATCATCAGTACTCTCCTCTTTGCTTTCATCCTTCCGAAAGAAAGGGATCGAGGAAGGCGTATCCGCAGGCTCGACCCAGGGCCGCAGGATTTTGAGGTGGTACAGGATCATCAGTAAATATATTTCCTCTCTATACAACACGAACCCACACTTACATTTACTTTCTAGACATCCGGAATGAGCAGGACTCGGCTTATCACCTTGCCCCTGCCTCTCGTCCCGTGTTACAGGTCTTGTTCTCTTCCCATCAGCTCGCGGTCCTTGTTCCAGTCTGCATCAAAACGCCAAAACCCACCTTTCCATTCTCAAATCCTTATCCTTGCAACCCCGTTCCATAACCAATGAATTCATCACTATTCACACCCTATACGACCGCGTTCCATGTCTCGTGTATCTCCTCCTCGACCTTATTTGGCTTCGTACCCGTAGTCCCTCTCGGCCTTTCCTGGCGTCTAAATTCTAACCATGGTCCTGAATCTCATCCGCGAGGCAACCACACGATGATCGGAACAGACCCCGGAAAGGTACAAAGTCCTCACGCCTCTCATCACTATCGTATGCAAGAGGTCGGTTCATACACTGCTGGCTAGTCCCCATGGCCCCATGGCCGTGGACACGCGACGTAGAGTTTATAAAAGCATGAAATGAACGTGGGCAAAGTCCAGACTACGCCCCCCTCTTGCGTGCCACACACCATACACCGCACCTAGTGCGATTACGCCGTCTACGCCCTTCCTCCTCGGAATCGCCGACCTGGGTTCCATCACGCGCACTCACCTCGATAATATACTGTCGATACCCGCATATCCTTCCCACGCCGATAAAACCACCTATCCGCTTACCGGGTGACCGCTCAAGCCCACGATAATGGACTCTCTGAACAAACGTCTCTCCGCTTCCCGCCCCAAGCACGACTCCGGGGAGGTTAACACCAACCATCGGAACAGAGGAGAGAAGCTCGGTACAGAAAGTTTACAAATCGCCCCCGTTCCCCCAGAAGAGTTACCAGAAGAGATGAGATCGGTGCTGGAGTCGGTATGTCGGGACCGCTATCTATAAAAATCAAGCTGCGATATCCTAAATTATTCTCGTTGGTCAGTTCATATCGTCTCAACGACCGTCCCTTGCTGACGCTAGGCCAGCTCGTCAGGATGTCCTGCACGCCAGTACTAGCGGCCGCAGTCAAAGCCAAAGCAGCCCGACCCAAGGCTATGAAAGATATGATTACGACGGTAATAATGACTACGCCTCAAGCTCCAAGTGGCCCTTCGACTTCAATCTGAAGGGGAAGAAAATCCCATCAAGAACGTTCCACACCCACAAGGTCGTGCCCCGCTCTCGGCCCAATGCAAAAGAGCAGTTGGGGAAGAGAAAGTGGCACCCTTCGAGGCGCCATGGAAGGGTGATTCGACAGGAGGACTACGATGCCTATGCGGTCCGTGGGCTCGGTCAAACAGCTCAGTTCTTGAACAGCGAGAGTCTGTTCGATCTCTCTGTTGGGAGTAGAAGAGCTGTAAAGGAGGAGATAGGGAGGGCAGTGGGTGGCAATAAGTTGTGGAGGTGGCCCAGTGGTGGGGAAAGTAAGCTGGGGAAAGTCGCGAGGAAGATGTTTTGTCGTGGTTGACACGTTCTCCTTCCGATGTATGGGTGATTCTCTATTCTCCGTTCTACTTCTACTTAGACATTCGCATTATGTTCTGTATTATGATTATTTAATGCCCTGGACCTCGATTTTGATGCTTTGCATCTGTCGTACATAGTGTACAAAGATCATAATTACGACGATCCTGTTTTCGTCCCTCGTACTCATCCCTCGGAAGCAGCTAAGAAGCGAATACTTTAGGCTCCGATCCGGATCTCGAGCTGGAGGACCCGTCAAACAAGTAAAGTCGCATGCTGGGGGACAGAAGGCAGGGAAAAGAAAAACGATAACATGGGCCCAGACACCCGCGCCACGGGTGTCCAGCCCCTTGTTACAACCCTGTAAAGTCTTCGATCGTACACACGAACAGAAAATCGCTTTGAGTCTGAACGGCGGGTTTCTCGAGGATGTTGTTACGTATGTTTACTCCGTTAACTTGTTGGGTAGATTTTGGGAAACCTACATCCCTAGACCCAGAGTGTGGCTGAGCGATCGCCTCGGAGCGCCGCCCGATCGTGTATGCCGGGGCAGCGTTGAATTGCCGATATTCCCGGGACGTTCACGGGTGTTATCGCGCGGCAAGTTCGCGAGCGGCCAGTAGTGCGACAGAAGAGGATCGTACTTACGGTGATACTTATTATTCAATAACTCCACATGCATATGTCGGAACGGGAGGGGGTTGAGGTTGGGCCTTCGTCAGTGCATGAACAAGTTCATCGGCAGCGGTAGTCATAACTGGGATGACCTCTGTATCCCTAAATGTTTCCTCAGGTGTTCTGCAGCACCGGTCATATGCGTAGTCTGTGCGCGAGCAGCGTATAGAGCGATGAGTTGAGGTGGAGGTATGATGAAGTGCAGATTCTGGTGGAATCGTACACACACAAGTGTTCCAACCCAGTCAATAGCTCATGATCATCGTTGTATCCAAGGATTTTTGCGGCCAAAGCCTCTTGTCCTCCGTCCGAAGGGGAATATAGGGGGGCACCCGGCTACGCAAGTAGGGTAAAGCCCAGCAGGATACCTTCGGAGGGTTGGTCTCTCGATTCGAGGATCCCACAAACCTGAAATGCCTTCCGTAAGTCACTCCTTGCGGGAAAACGTTCAGGTCAGGGTGGAAGCGGTTGAGGTTTAATAGCATCTTAGCGCCAAGGACCGACAGCGTGGATATCGACGCTTCGCTTTCAGCTCGGGAATTTCCGAATGGATAGTTCAGTCCGACAGTCTGCGCTCCGACTCCAGAAATGGCAACGGTACGCCGTTGGTCGCGCGCGTGGGGGAAAAGTTCCAGTCATGAGTTGGTTCGGTGACCTCTTCGGGAACGTGGTCACGCCGGAACGAATTTTCGAAGGAGGGAGGGGGTCTGATTCCACTCATGCGAAATACTGCGATTAACTATGGGGTGCATTAGTCACCTATTGCAACGTCTAAGATATATCCTAACATATATCAATCCTGCCCTCTGGGTAGCGAATCACCCTGTCCGACCCATACATCCCTATGTTGCATTCTTAGATATCTGGTTGAGGAAGTTATCATACAATGTACGCTCCCAGAATCTATTACAATAATGAGCATCTACAATGAGTGAATTGGACCGAAGGAAGAAACCCACCCATACATCGTGCTCGGTGGCTGTGGCCCAGGTCCTTGGTCCGGGTGCTGGTCCGCAGGAGTTGGCGACAAGGTTGGCGTAGGGCCAAACAGGACCGAATCTTGGAACTCCTGACCCAGAACTCTTGCCGTTCCTCCAATGTCCGTCATCAAATCATTGTAAATCATGAGTTCCATCGGTAAAATAGGCGAGAAATCTCCTCCTGGCTCCTGCGATATGTGCTCCGTTGATCCCTCCATCGATCCCATTAACTCTGTTCATCATGTCTGGACCACCTGGTTCACTGGACCATGAGGATGCAGATGTCGCCGGGCTGTCGGAAAAGTTCATGAAGAAGTCTGTCGGTGGTAGGTCTCCCGGTCGGATTGTCCCGTACCCGGTTGGCTCACCCATCGCGAGCATCTGTCGGAGGGCCTCAGGATCATCATTTCCCATTGGTCCTCCCATTGGGTACGTTTCTCCACGTGATTCCGAGGTGGGAGATGGGTGGTCCTTGTACCCTTCATTTGCTCGGGACTTTGGGTAGGGTCCACGGTTGGTGTCCACGGGTGACAAAAAACCGTCCTTGTCAACGTAAAGAACTCTCCCAAACTTGATCTGGTACCAATCCTGGGGGGTGGGTTTCCAACCCGTGTACGGGCCATCAATCAATCCTCGCAGACCCCGCAAAATGTCCCTGACGCACGCACATCAGAGAGAAGTCCTTGCGGATTTAAGTAGTGTCGTAGGCGCACCGTAAACATAAGGAAGTCCTCCACCTACGAATTGCGTTGCCTCGTAAGCAATGGCGAGCTATTTCGTGTAGAAACAGATAGATCACCTTTTTGACGTCAAGTGCACCATTTCCGTGGCAACCTTGATAGCATGGTACTCTGCTGAAGCATAGTCGATACCCCCCCTCTTCCAGAAAACCAAGAGAAGGAATATCGTGGCGGTGAACATGGGTTTCTGGATTCGGCAACAGATGCAGTTAGGCATTAGCATACGTGGCGCGGATTGAAACTTACGATTAAAACATGAGCGCAGAGTGGGGTTACCAACGCATCTCTGGCGGATTCTATGATCCCTATGCATTGTTTAGCAGCACTTCTGCAGATTATCATGGAAGATGTCGTTAACTCTGGGTCTGGAGGATCCCTTAGTGCGAACATCCGATGGATGTGTAATTGTATTTCGTAGAACTGGCACCAGAGGAAAGCGGATTGAATAAGGTAGGTTCGGTTCTTTTGCGAGGTCTCCGAACCTCGACGCACTGAGAGGTGGGGGTTAGTCAGTGTCGTCAAGTGGGGAAGAGAACGCACGGTGTTCAGGGACAGTATCCATCCACTTGTTCAGGGCCGAGTCGAGAGCGGCAAGAATGTGTTGTTCCCACCGTTTTCCAACGTAACCGAGGACAACCCTTGACTTCTTCGTTGAGTACTGCGACTATCATGAGTGGCTTG
>Ga0307512_10003633_pt1 | contig 17634 bp, 12 predicted proteins | sample 14_EM_MG_FD_200267 | JGI IMG/M metagenome (GOLD analysis project Ga0307512, IMG submission 200267) | Populus trichocarpa ectomycorrhiza microbial communities from riparian zone in the Pacific Northwest, United States - 14_EM | ecosystem: Host-associated > Plants > Roots > Unclassified | place...
CAGAGTTCACGGTCTTGAAAATAACAGATTTTCCGGGCTCTGCAGCAGGCTATGCTTCATAAATGCCACCCATAGGAGGCTCGATTATCGCTTGCTCGAAGGCTTTCTCCTGCTGTTTTCCCTCCAAGCGCTGCTGCCCCCGAGTATTGGCTTCCAGTTTTTCTTGGCCCGCCTCTTCCTCAACCTGGCTTCCTCGATAGTAAGTACCCGACATCCTTTTTCAGTCAATTCTGTTCGAATACCAGGACCGGTGCCGTCACTGGATTTCCCTTTTTTGCAATTAGGCAGTCGCGATTGCCGGTTCTTTTGATTTCAAGACTCGGCCGCAATTGTGAATAGGCAACCTCACGCATCTTTGCCACACGTCAAATGGAGTAACCGTAGTTCATGACTTTCTTTCCCTTGTTGTATTTGCCTCGGTAGAAACGGGAAAGCGGCATTCTCGATTGGCAAAGTAGAAGGCGACGGCTATTTGGAGGCTACCCGGTATCAAACACACTTTGACTATTGTTAGCCGGGCCAATTTTGTGTGACAGACGTTTCACAATAGAACGATAGTTTGGATAGCTAAAGTATAGGAAATTCAGGGTGGCTGGAGATATTCCGCGGAACAATTGAATTGTAGCGGGGAGGAAACAAGTTTCACAGTTGTGTTGCGTATCTCCAACATGGGGGTAGTCGTGACGATGGTCCAGAAGTGGCTAGCCTAGGGTCAGCGAATACTGACCCGCTTCCAGGTTTGATTCACTTCCCGCGCTACCACGTTAATACATAAGTAAGTAAGTAAATAAGCACATAGGTCACCGGCCTTTTTATTACGCAGCGTCCGAAATGGCACTAGCGATGTGTGGTTTTAAATGCTACTAGCTCAGCGGTGGCTATCTATCGGGGATGAACTCGACATTTTGGGTTGTCGAGGGCGACTGCTGCAAGTACGCTTTTTCAGTCGTCATTGTTTATTGGGGATATGGACTTGGATTTACTGTAAGGTACATATTATGTAAGATGTACATATATACTTACATAGCCGTGAATCACAGTACGTTCGACATCGTCAAAGTTCATTAGTACACTACACTGGTCAAGGAGGACCAGAACGAAGCTAAGTACCTGCCAATGACTTAATGGCCAATGTTTTGGCTGCTCTCCAGAACCGCACGTATAGACAGTGGACAAGCACTTCTCGAAAGGCGGCGGGGAGCTCAAGGGAGCAGGGGGTAATGTGGGGCTGTGGTGCGTACCAGCGTCTAATTGCTTGCCTCGTGGCGATGTTCCTGTTTTGCGCAACTGGAGGAAGACAGCACGGCATTTTGCAGAACAGTTGCATTCCAGTCAGCTGTTGCTAACAGAAGAGTGGTGCCAAGCGGTCGGAGAATGCCAAGACTTCAAATTCCATCAGATTTCGTTGACAGTGTAGACCCACCATACTTTGCTCATACTCTACCATACATGCTACCCTGACGATGGTGAAGACCGATCGCCAATAGGTAGAATGTCATCTTCCAACCCGAACGCACACATCGCCTCTAGTCTCTCTCCTGACCATTCTAGTAAATTTCCTTCTTCATCGTCATCCTCTAATCCTGCCTCTTCGGAATCTTACTTCAGGCTGTTCCAATCTCTACCGCAATCAAATCCTGACCTTGGTGCGAAACATCTCCCTCCGCCTCCTGCCACTCCGCTTTCGCTCTCCTCCTCAAACCCCTCCACTTCACCAACAACCACCGACGCCGCCACGCCAAACACCGTGAGATTCAATTCTTTCGCATTACCCGCCTACCGAAGCACCCATCCCGCCTCCTCCGACCTACCGTCGTCGGCCGCCACGGCTGCAACCCCTTCTTCCCTGCCCCATAAACCATCAATTACAAGTGTGGCCGAGCCAAATTCAAGACACCTTTCCACCACGCCGTCATCTAGTATTACTCAACCCCACCATCACCAACAACAAATCCAGCAGCAACAGCACCACCTCCATCATCTCCACCACCACCACAACCACCACCACCACCACCAGCAGCTACAGCAACCACAACCTCTGTTACCTGCAACCTCCACAACGACATCTCCAGGCTCTTTCCCAGGCTCAGCGGCAAAGACCGCTGGAGGAGGTGGTGGAGGTGGCAGTGTGGGGTCGGGCGTGCCTAATCTGTCATTGGGCCAAATACATTTGCTCATTGCTACGATTAACGACAGAAATTACGAAACAAAACGGAGGGAGATACAGAGGGTGAGTACAGCCTTGAATCAACCACCACCACGCGTTAGCTAGCCTCCGCTCGCATGCCGGATATCTTGTTGGTGTTAGCCGAGGGCGCAGCTGCTGCTTTGTATTGTGTTTCTAACTGTCCGTGTGTGTGACTAGATTACCGATTCCAACATGGAAGTCAACGGGAGAGTTCTTCGGAAGCTGATCAATGATAACTACACCCATATAGTCTCGTCGGCCGGCGGTAGTAGAGGGAATGACTTTCGAATCTTATCCGACACGGTCAAGGCGATTGCGAGCTCACCTCAAACTGCCAAGGAGAAGTTCGCCGATGCCATCACCCCCGACACACAAGAGTCCTTGAAGGTGTTCAAAGACTTCGATCTGGCTGCTTTTCTGAATAGTATGGTCCTCGATGCGCTTATGCGAGCTGTGCTGGCTGTTGGATTTAAGGAGCATCCGAGAGAAGACCTGCGCACCAAAGGTTTGAGCACAACCAGAATAGCATTGTAATTGACTCATTGCTGACGGAAAACATAGGTCTTGATGTGCTCCGCCGCGCGTTCCCGCCTATGCTAGAGATCCTCGCGAATCCAAATAAGCATCCCGAGATGACACCCGAAGGAATCGCACATTTCCTTCGCGAACTCCTGGCACCACCGATACCGGCCTTTTTGGACGAATCCGAGATCCTGAAGCTGTCCTATGCAGCGCGCTCCCGGTACAAACATACATCCATCCCTCCACAAATCATCAATGTGACCGAGCCGCTCGAACACATGCGCCAACAGGAATCGCTGGTCAACACCCTGCAGCAATATGGAGCTGATCGGGTGAAGCTCCCCGACAATTTCAGAGATGTTGTGCGGCGGAAATGGAATGTTCAGATCACGGAAGCAGAAATGGCGGATGTTCTGACGTTCATGGCAACTGCACCGAATGCGTCAGAATGGCACTCTGAAAACTTGGTGCAGGCATTGGAGATGGAAGGCAACTTTGCGCAAAACTTTGATTGGGCGGAGGTCATCGAGCATCTGGATCGTGAAGACTTTGTCATCGAAGGACCGGCGGGCCTGTATGTCGTCACTAATGCTGTTCACCAAGGTACACAGTCGTCCGATTTTCCTCTGGACCGACTCTGGGGTGGGCGCTGGAAGTATGCAAGGTCTCACTGGAGTGTTCTGAGAGCATATATCAAAGCCGATGAGCTGGACATCACCAAGGAGCTCGGAATCCGGAAGATTTTTTCGTCGGAGGATTTTGCGACTGCAAGCAGCGCCCTGAAGCTGATGGTGGCTACCTTTGAGACGCACAAACTAATATCGTATGACGCTGTCGACGCGCTGCTTCATTTGTCGTTAGAAGAGGGTGTTCCCGCGGATGTTCGCACCGGAGCACAACAAGAGCTGGACCGAGCTGCTAAATTCACGCCGGAGCTGATCCTTTGCGGTGCCCTCATGACGCCCCAGCCTTGGCTATCGAGTCTTGAAAATATCATCGAGAACTTGTTTGAGATTTTCTTCGAAGGTCACCCTAGCCATCAGATGATCTTCTGGCGGTTATGGCAGGTGGACAAGGCTTTGGTCGCACAACGCTTTGTGGATGCCTTCATGCGCAATCCTTTAACCATAACACGGATATTGGATATTTCACAAGAGCTTCGCTGCCTGAATGACATGCTGGAGGTTCGCAATGCCATGTTCGTTCTCGACATCGCTTCCTTAGCCGCCCGAAGGGAGTATCTCAACCTGGAGAAATGGCTTCAGGAAATGATCAACAAATACGGTGCCGAATTCTGGGGGGAGTGCTACCGATTCTTGAAATTGAAAGCAGATGCAGAATACGTAGCATCCAGGGAGGGGGGGAAGGTGTCGCCTATGGTCAGCCTGAGAGTAGGGCCCGTACACTCGTTTCTCACGGTTCTGGATAGCAGGTGACCTTTCCTTCGTCTGTATCTATTTGGCGGAAAGCTTACTGTATTCTCTAGCCATCCTCCAATGCACCAGGAGCTCCAGGAGCAGGTCACTCAAACACAACGAGCGTGCATTCAGGCTTATCCCCGGCTCATCAACATGGGAACTGGATTTGATCAGATCATCCTGAACAACAACGGCGAAGGCAATAGTTTTTCAACGGCAATTGACAAAGACATGCAACAGAACTACCGTGCCCTATACGCCCAAGAAACGGAGATCCGAGAGCTCGTCAATTACATGCAACAGCTTAAAGAATCATCTGTTCCCCGAGATCAAGATTTATTCTCCTGCATGATCCATGGACTTTTTGACGAGTACGATTGTTACCCCAACTATCCTATCCACGCACTGGCCACAACGTCCGTTCTTTTCGGAAGCATAATTCGCTACAAGCTCATAGACGGGATTCCCCTCCGGGTCGCATTAGCTATGGTCTACCAAGCTGTCCGAGATCACGAGCCGCTGAGTAGCATGTACAAATTCGGCCTACAAGCCCTGGTGCAATTCCAGGAACGACTGCGAGAATGGCGATCATACTGCATCCTCTTGTCCCAGGTGCCTGGTCTCCAGGGCACGGATGTTTGGAATGTTGTGCAGGAGGTGATCGGTGGGGGCGGAGTGGAGAGGCAGATTGAGGCTCCCATCCAGCCAATCCAGCAGCAACCACAATCAACGACGATTAATGGAGACTTGGAAGGGGAGAGGGAGCGGGACAGAGATAGAGATAACGAGATCCCGGAATTGCCTAATGGAAACATCCCAGCGGCTCCCGGCTCGAAGCCACCATTTCGATCATTGAACGCAGACCCGCCCTCGGATGGCACATTTGAGGACCCCGAAGAAGATATCCAGGACAAGGTCCTTTTCATCGTCAATAACGTTTCTAAGTCGAATCTGGAAAGCAAACTCAAGGAACTTCGGGAGTGGCTGGAGGAGCCCCACCACCAATGGTTCGCCGATTACCTCGTCGTGAAACGAGCTAAGCTGGAACCAAACTATCACAGCCTCTACCTCGATCTTCTTGAAAACTTCGGGCATAAGGGACTGATCGATGAGGTGCTTCGCGAGACCTTCGTCAATGTCATCAAGCTTCTGAACACGGAATCCACCATGACCAACGGCACCGAGAGGAACCATCTTAAGAATTTGGGCGCCTGGTTGGGTGGTTTGACACTTGCAAAAGACAAACCTATCAAATTCAAGAATATATCATTCAAGGATCTTGTCCTCGAGGGATGGGAAACTGATCGACTCGTTGTTGTCCTCCCCTTCGTCTGCAAGGTTCTGGAACAGTCAACCAAGTCGACTGCATTCCTCCCACCAAATCCCTGGCTGATGGCAATCTTACGGCTCTTGAAGGAATTGTACGAAAGCGTCGCCCTCAAGCTGAACTTGAAATTCGAGATCGAGGTCCTCTGCAAGAATTTGGGACTGGATGTGAAGGAGATCGAGCCGGCTACGGACATCGCCGAGGTGAAGCAACGGCAGGAACTCCAAGAAGTGGAGGCGGAGGAAGAGGCTGCGCTTGCTCAACTGGATAGTCTTTCATTGCAACCACAAGACTACGCTTCCAGTTCAAACCAGATACCACCTTCGTTCACGGAAAACATCTCCATCAACTCTATCATTAGGGATCCTACGGTGAAGCGCATCATCATCACTGCAATCGAACGAACGGCGCACGAGATTCTTGCTCCAGTCGTCGAGAGATCCGTTACTATCGCTACCATTGCAACGTCTCAGCTCATACAGAAAGATTTCGCCACCGAACCAGATGAGAGTAAAATGCGAAGTGCCGCCATCGGGATGGCACAACGTCTTGCGGGCTATCTCGCACTGGTGACTTGCAAGGAGCCAATGCGTTTGAGTATGGTGAACAACATCCGCAGTGGGCTCATTCAGAATGGATACAGCGATACTGCCGTATCAGAACAAGCCATCACCATGATCGTCAATGACAACTTGGAGCATGTTTGTCAGACAGTCGAACGAGCAGCCGAACGAGGGGCTGTGCCCCAAGTTGATGAAAGTCTGCGCCCTTCCTACCAGATGAGGAAACGACATCGGGAATCACGAACTACGCAAACGTTCTTGTCTCCAGATGTGTCGAGGTACGCCTTGCAGCTACCGGATGTATTTCGTTTGAAACCAGGAGGCCTCACCGCACAGCAACTAGCCGTTTACGACGATTTTGCTCGGCCAAGCCCTGTTCCCACTGCTGAACCATCCAAGGGACAGACGCTTGATGGGTATGACTATCTTCCTCCGAATTTCCAGCAAGGGACACCCGGTATTGTGGACACCCCTTCTGCCGAGCATCAACGCGCCATCGAGCCCCCGGCGCCGGCATCGCCGCCACAATCCATCTTTGACCAGGGTCACTACCAAGAGAAGGTCATCGTTACAATCAATGAGATGCGGCATATTGCGGAGGGGCGTGAAGAGAGCAACCTACAGGAGCTTCACGCCGATCACCCGATCTTCCAGTACATTGAAAGCATCCTACACAATATCGGAGTCATCCCAAACACCACCAAGCTCAAGGATGCTGTTTGTACCAACGCAGCTTCGCATCTATGCAGCTTAGTCTATGCGGAGAGCCAGTCTCTGTTAGTGGTCGAGTCTTTGGTGCTGTTGCTCCGGAAACTATGCGAATTGTCCCCCAATACCGCCAAAGAGGTCGTCATGTGGCTCGCTCGAGACAAGGAGGACGGAGTCAACGAGCGCATACTCAACGTTAGAGCAACAGTTGTGCTTCTTCGGTCTTCCCTATTGACAGTGCCTCACCTGGACATGACGCTTTCTAAGCTGATCATCGCCCGGAAGCCTATCGCACTTGAGTTCCTGTCGAGCCTTCTCAAAGAGGTTCAACAGGGCGACGCTCCTTTGCTCTACAGGACTGATTTCGCCACCTCCTTCGATGCTGTTGGTGATTGGATCAAGGAAGACCCCACGAATTCCACTGCCGCGGCGCTCTTCAAGGACCTCCAGGATTCGGACGATGAAGACGAGGAACGCAACCTCCGGGATCAAATGGAATACATCTTTGTTGAATGGGTTCGGCTTTACGAGCATATCTCCACCAACGACAAGAACTATTCGGCTTTTGTCATTCAACTACATCAAGCAAAGTATCTTGGGGATCCACCAAAGTCTATCGAGTTCTTTCGTACTTGCATTGAGTTTTGCGTCTCCGAATACGAGAATCAAAACCAAAACGAAGCGAGCATTGCGACGAACTGCTATATCCCGATTGACGCGCTTGCGAAGATGGTAATGTTGCTTGTCCGTTATCAGGTAGAGGATGGGGACTCGCAGGAGCAGTTGAATAAGGCTCAGTACTTTGAGAGCTTACTTGCGAACGTGGTTGTGGTTTTTAATCACCACTACGAGACCCGCAATGACAGCTTATGCGGCAAAGTGTTCTTCAGGTTTTTCTCGAGCTTGCTCTACGAATTCCGAAAAGTCGAGAATCAACTGAGCGATTATGCCGACCGGATTCTGGAGCTGTTCGCCGACTGCTTCTTGGTCCTGCAGCCGACGTTCTTCCCTCTATTTGCCTTTCACTGGACTACGCTGATCTGCCACCGGTATTTCATGCCTAAGTTGCTGGCTACTTCTAAGGGCCAGCCGATCTTCACCAGACTTTTGTGCATCTACCTCAGCTGGATCGGTATGCTCTTGAAGGAACAACAGTCTCTCCAGGGCGTGGTCAAAATTCTCCACCAGGGGGCACTGAGGTTGCTTCTTGTTCTTCACCATGACTTCCCGACCTACCTGGCGGAATATTACTTCCCCATCGTGGATGCGATCCCGACTGAGTGCACTCAGCTACGCAATCTGGTGTTAAGCACATTGCCACCCACTCTCGCAGAATTCCCGGATCCATTTGCGACTGGACTGAATGTTAAGACTCTTCCTGCGATTAAGGATTCTCCCAATGTTTGCGGAGATTTCAGCAGTGCATTGCAAAAGGCGGACTTGAAAGATCTCGTTGATAGCATCATCCACGGTAGCCAAGAACCGGCTGGCGACGTGCTCACTGCCATAGTTGAGGCTCTTGAATCTGCACCCACTTCCAACGCGGTCGCAGTGAACGTTGCTGCGATAAACAGCTTGATGCTATACGTGGGTTTGGACGCTATACAGAGTGCCGAATCTCAGGGGTTGGCCGTCTTCCAGCCCAGAGGTGCCCACGCAGCATTGCTTTCTCACGTTGCCGTGACCCTGAAGCCCTACGGTAAGCTACTCTACTCGCGCCATCATCGTTTCAATACTGACCCTTTTCTTTGCAGGACGGCACTTCCTCCTAAGCGCCGCCGCAAACCACCTCCGATACCCCAGCAGCCACACTTACTACTTCCACTGCCTGATCCTTCATATCTTCGACTTTGCTGGTGGACTTCCTGAAGAGGAGCGGGTGCGGGAGCAGGTAACACGGGTTTTGGTAGAGCGTTTGGTAGTTCATCGACCCCACCCTTGGGGCCTGATCATCACACTACTCGAGCTTTTCCGAAGTCGTGAGCAAGAGTTTTGGAATTTGGAAGCTGTCTCTCAAGCCCCCGAGGTATGTGTGCACAACCAAATGTGTCGCTCGGTATTCTAACCATGTGTTCGTCCAGATTGCTCGTCTTTTCAGCGCTGTTTTGCCATAGGATGCACGACATTGTAATCTTCTTTGTTCTCTTTCTTACGCACGTCTGCACGGAATGGGCAAATGCGAAGCGTCCCGCATTCATTTCTTGTCACCCGGGCTTTGATTTACGGCTGCGGTTTGGAAGGGTGAAGGGTTGTTGGCTTTCTAATCATACATGTGTAAACGGGAATCATTGGATTGCTTTTTGTTTCTGTTTGTTCCGCCTTTTACTACGTCATTCCGTATCCTTGTTTTTTTGTGTCTTCCTTTGTGCCTTTCTGTTTCCTTGCTCTCGGGAGTTTGAGTCTGTCACTGTCCGTTTTCTCCTTCTCCCTCCTCTGTATGATGATGAGAACGACGATGAGAGCCGTAAAAGAGACGTTTAGAATGGGTAGGTAAGTACGTAGTCTTTCACAGCGTTTCATTCCATATTGGTTGGATTGTTTTCTGGCTTTTTTCTTGGTAATAGCCGCTATATCTTTCTGTTGCTCTGTACGTATAGCTTCGGTTCGTCCTACACAGACCGTTACTGCATGTTGGCAGTTAGGGGTGCTGGGAGAGGAAATGTACCATGAAGTGTGAATGTACTTGAATGCTCTCTCGTGGGTCTCCCTAGAGGAAATCTTACAACAATGTAAACTACAATTCTCCCCTAAATTTATTTCCCATACTCCCGTGTTACCGTGTACTTATGTATGGTACACGAAGGCAAAGAGACTAAAAAACCTGGACCTTTTTTTATTTATTTATTCGTTATTCGCGTGCGACCTAGCTAGTATACCTAGTTCAAAGGGGTAAAAAACCGTTGTTTCCCGCTGGACGCATGTTGCTATCGTATAGGATATCGTATTCCGACCGTGTTGATGTTATATGACTACCACAACTCCTACCCCTCCAGGATGATTATAGCATCCCAAACTATTGAGGCCGGCTTCTTCCGAGTTAGAGTACATTTGTCCTTAAGTACCTAAGCATGTACTATAACGCTGAAGGGGTCCCTACTGTATAGTCCAAGAAGGGGTAGAAATTGTGGTAGTGTTACCATATAAAATGGTAGTGACATAGTATCAACACGGTCAAAATACGTCTTTTTCATGTCCTAGTGCGTCCTGCGGGAAACCGGTTTTTTTTCTACCTCCCTTGAACTATATATACAGTACTAAAGGCCTATTCTATTTCCAGCTGCATTTTGAATCTACCACACAAAATTTAGATGCAGTTTCCAAAAAGTCTAAATTTTGTGTGGCAGATTCAAATGCTGAATAAGCCCTAAGTACCTATATTCGGTCGGGTTATGTTGCACAGTATGGCCTTCGACTCATGATGGAGCATTCGTCCCCCATTCCATGAGTCAACACTCGACTGGTCACGGCTTGTCCGCGGGGGAATGAGGTTGCCGCAATAGGCCTATAACCGAGGCAGCAGACAGAATACCTACCTGGAGAAAAAGCTATGCCGCAATCCCTAGTCTTAGATAGTCTGAATGCGAGTATTATGAGACAGATAAAATAAAGGTGCCACCACTTGTCGCAAAATCACGAGAAAATCTGGTTGCTCGCTGTCAGCTGTTCGAATAGAATATTCACGATACATGGGACAAGAGGTCGCGGGAATGGGACTGCGGATATAGTATTATTACGCCAGGACTATCGTCAGTAACCTAAGAAAGGAAGACAAGATGAAGACAAAGACTCCGCCCATAACTCCTCCTCGAAAACCGGACAAAAAAATCGCATCACAGCTACAGCTCCATCTGCCCATCCTCATCAACCGCCTTCTCAGCCAACAACTCGAAGTCCTCAAGCTGCTTCTGGATGTACACTTTGAAGTCGATGGTTTCGTCAACGATTTTCTTGGTCTCGCCGTGCAGCTTTTCACGCTGGTGGATGAACGCTTGGGTGAACTCGTCGTATCTATTTGCGTTGTCAGTATCGAGGGATATTGAGGAGGGGTCCGATAAAAGTACTCGATTCCTGTACGCTGAAACTTCTGCTCTGCCTCCAGAAGACCCTTATTCATGCCTACGCGCATCTGCTTCAGGCCTGCGGCTTGCTTCTCCATTTCGGCGTTGGACATGTTGATTTCCTCTTGCATCGTCTGCGACAGACCTGTTAGCTATGTTTTTTTTCTCCTTTTAGGATTGATGGAAGTGCGCACTTCCTTAAGCTCCTGGTACTCATTATTGGCAGATTGCACCTTGACCGACAGAGTCTCGAGTTCATCACGCTTGTCGGCTAGTGCTTCAGCAATGCGGTCGATGTACTCAGAGTGCTTGGTGGAATCGTCCATGATGTTGTGGATATCAACGCCGGTCTCCCGCCGCAGGTCCTCGAGAAATGGTTTGATATCGTGACGGAGATCTCTCCCGAGAACCTGGCTAGGGAGGTAACCGGTGCGCTGGTCGAGAAGGAGTTTCCCGTCCCCATCGAGGTCTTGTAGGGGCAAGATGGTGAGTTCGAATTCCTTGCCTTTCGCGCGAGGGGCGGTGGCAGGGGTGAGGCCAATTTGGTAGGCGAGCTGATTGTAGCGGGAGACGGCGCGTTCTAACTGCTCAAGCTTGCTCTGGGCGTTGTGCTCGTGCTCGTCGAGTTTTTGCTGGACCTCATCGGACTTGGCTTTGACCTGTTGGAGGCCTTGGTTGAGTTTACCGCGTTCGGTGTTCATCCGGTCGATGTCTTGTGGCGTGAGGCCCTGAGCATCCACTTGCTTTTGCAGAGACGCTTTGAGCTTCTCGGACTCGAGGAGGTCTTGCTTGGAACCCTCAACTTCTTCCTTGATCTTGTTGATATGTTCTTCGTGTCTTTTCATCTTCACTTCGAGTTTTTCCACGTACTCGCCGAAGCGCAGGAGGTCTCCTTCGAGCACTTGTCGCTCTTCATTCGCTTTTTTGAGTGGCTGCATCGACATCTCGAGCTCCGCAAGTTCCTCCTTATATTGTTTGTTCATATCTTGAAGGCGCTCGAGTTCGTCTATATAGCCAGCATCGCGCTCATCAAAGGCCTCTACCATCTCGCGCTCGAACTCCTCATGGTCGTCGATTTCGCTCAGCCATGCGTTGTAGCACTTTGCTATGTACTTGAACACGATCCTGTCAGTGCCGATGGGATAGCCCTCCTCCTCGGCGAACTGGTCGTAGTATCCCGACTGGTACTGGTCCGTCACCTTCGCGAGCTCCATCAACCAGTGCAGCATTCCTAGCATCGCTGGCCAAGTGTTTTGCGAGCCGACAGCCGTGAGCTGAGTTCTCGTTATGGTCGCAACGTATGGATACTTCAAGTTCGTGAGTAGTGGTAGCACCTCCGTCTCTGGTTTCCCAGAGCTAAACATATAATTCTGATCAAGGCGCATATATAACCATTGGAAGATCATGTAGAAATCCTTCTGAGTAGGGCTCTGCAATGCATTTTGTGCCAACTGGTGCTTCATATCCATTTCGAACCCATTCTCCAGCAAATAATCCGTGATCTCACTTTGCATCTTCTGCTTGAACTGCGCATTTTTCAGCGGCCGCGGGTCTTTCTGAACGCTCTTATTGGTAGTCGAAAAGAAACTCTGTCCTATACTCCCTCCCGTCGACGACCGATTATACGCACTACTCCGCCGCGTGGTAGATGGTGGTGGCTGTGAGCCGGGTGCAAACGACTTTCTCACAGAGTTCCGCTTGACGGTCGACATCGCGCCTGCTGATTCGGCTAGATTTCCGCCCGTCGACGAGCGCATTATTCCTGTTCCAGCGCTGGGACCACCGCCGGATCGTGGAGGCGCCATGGACATCCGGGAGCTAGCGACGGGTGCCATCGATTGTCGCGTCCCCGCGCCAGAACCAGGTCGTTTCATTGCGGATGCGGGTTGGGGGAGGCCGCTACTGCCATACATGTTCCTGTCAAAGCCGCTCATCGTCTGTTGCGAGCGAACGAGCGTAAGCAGCTAATCGGTCTCTGTGAGGTGCTCGCGACGGCGGAGTGGCTACGCACTTCTCGTGGCCGCTTAAACGCGCTGAACAGATTTGTGTTGTTGTCCTGTGACATGGTGACAGGTGCGGTATCTCTCTCTCCCACTCGCACTCCTGTGGCCAGGGGTAAGTGAGTGTATGTGTGGTGTGGCAGCTAGTATGCAGATATGGCAGTGGCGACGTACGGGTGGTGCGCAGCAAATGTGTATGCTGATTGTTGCGGTGGAGGTGCTGGGGGTGGTGTGGTGGTGTTGACGAGTAATCAGGCTGTCAAGACTTTCGTCACGAAAACAAACAAAGGCGGAGTGACGCCCTAGCAACTGTAATAGCAATAACAACACTTACCTATTAGAAATACACAAAATTCCTCATACTAGGAAGAATAATAATCTGTATGCTCTTGATTCCGTCTCAGTGGCTGATCCGCTGTATAAACCCTTCATATCCAGAGACGAAGTTCCCAACCACTCTCCAACCCAGATCCTCGGTTCAGCACCTGAATTTGTTTGGGCATTTCCCTTCTTTGGCTCGGCTGTCACTCCCTTCACGAGCCAGTTCGGCCAGCCAGCCAGCCAGCGAGCCGCCAATCCCCAGACTGAACAACCAGCCAACCCGCCGCTGTGCCACAACCGCAACCACAACCTCAACCCACCACACATAATCCCGAACATAATCCAAAAAACACCCAACACATATAAATCCTTCCTTCTATCCCAGCCTCACCAAAAGAACACTTCTTCTCTCCTTGAAATATCTCCGTCGTACGAAAAGAAGTGCCCACCTACCTAGCCAGTTCCCAAGCAACCACTTATTCTTAATCACAACAAACATGCGGGAAGACCTTATAGTATCGGCGGTGAGTAGATTCGAGCAATCACCATGAACAAGAAACAACGTACGGGATACATTGCTAACTTCATCCCCTCTAGGTATCTTGTAAGCTTTTCAACTACCGAAAATCACAAACCTAATCTAATACCGTCCCTCTACAGTTCTCCAGGACCCTAAAGTTGCTGCCTCACCCCTAGAAAAGCGCGTCGCGTTTCTGCGCTCAAAAAATCTAACGCAAGAGGAGATTGACGCTTCGCTGCGACGTGTGGGAGAGTTGCCTGCATCGATATCTAATGCCGTGGCCACAACAAATTCATCGGCGGCGCCGCCATCCTATGCTGCTCCTCCCCCTTACTCTCCCGGATACTATGCTCCACAGCAGCAACAGCAAGCTCCACAGTAAGCCAGCCTTTCCATCCAGTCTCATGATGCACATTCGCTCACGCAAGGTTCGCCACAGGATTCCCGGCCGTGATTGGCGGGACTGGTTCATCATGGCGACGGTATCCGGCGGTGTGGGCTACGGCCTCTACTACCTCACCAAGCGCTACGTCTACCCCCTGATCGCGCCGCCGACACCACCCCAGCTCGAAGCTGACAAAGCCTCGATCGACGAGAAGTTCGCGGAAGCTTTCGATATCCTGGATACATTAAAAGCCGACACAGCTGCACTCAAGTCCGCCGAGGAGGACCGCAAAGCCCGCGTTGATGCCGCCCTGGAGGAAGTCGAGTCCGTTGTCCAAGACCTTAAGAACGCCGGTAAGCGTCGCGAAGACGAAAGTAAACGCGTGGGCGACGAAGTGCGCGGCCTCCGCGATCTCATTCCAAAGGCTCTTGAAGGACAGAAGGAATCCCAGAAGAAGGCTCTCGAAGATCTCCAAACCGAGTTGAAGAGTTTGAAGCAGCTGGTGGTGAACCGGACTGCCCTCGCGAGGCCTAGCTACGTGCCCACGGGCAACATCGGCACCCCTCCGCTCGATCCTGGTGCGGCATCTAACACCCCTTCGTCAGCAGCCCAGAGCGCTATCAATGGACTTTCAGCTGCAGCGCAAGGACTGGGAACAGGCGGCACTGCGCTTGGAGGCCTGGAGGCGAAGACAACACCCTCCGCACCAGTACAGTACCGCGGTATGGGATCCGGTGTCGGTGGAAAGCAGAGCATTCCAGCGTGGCAAATGGCCGCGGCCAGGGCCAACTCAACCCCAGCAGCAGTCCCCATCACTACGGCTGCCAGCGGTTCGGGTAAGGGCAACGATACTGCCGAAGCTTCGGCATCATAGAAGGACGACTACCGCACCAAGGCATGGTGGGAATGGACTGAACTGGCTGTAGAATAGTTGCATGTGATGTGGGCATTTTTTTTGTTTTGCGTTTGGTTGAATGTTGTTTATTGCTCGTTGTGCTATCCCTATCCCCATTTAGGCACTTTATTCATCCTCACTTCATTGGTTTGAAGACCAGATTGATGCGCATTACTTTTTCGTTTGTTTTTCTGTGCGGCTCCTTGGAAAGCAAGATCTAGTGTTGTCTGGCACCGGTGATGGGTGGTTTGGCGTGATATCTGATGGAGACGGGGACAGATGCGCCGGGGTGATATGTTACAGAGAGACTGGAGAAAGTGAGGATATATTCGATTTTACATTTCATCTTAGGCTCAAATGACCTTTCGTTCCAGGCTTCCGGCGGAAGAAGTGAAGACTATTAAAAATAAGAGATCAAACTAGAAAATAGAAGACATTATCACAATCACTTCGAGCTTCCCCACCTCATACTCCTCGTGCTTTCTCGCCTCTTCCTCCTTCGTATACTCTCGGCCCTCTCCCGAGCCGTACTCTCGCTCAGCGTGGTGATCCCCAACCCCGAATCTGCCACTCCCTCCTCCTCTGAGAACTCGTCTTCATCATCCCCTTCCCTGGACCCACCACTCTCACCTCCTGCCGGACCTTCTGGCGCTGGTGTGCCCTCTGGCGTAGGATACGGCGGCGCTCCCGCCAGACGCGGAAATGTCCGTTGCGTATCATCGGCCACAAACGGCTCCTCTGCCCTTCTCTTCCCTTCTTCCTCCCCCTCATCATCCCCCTCCCCATCCTCCTCCACATCTTTCACCTCGCTCACACGCGCCCTCCCTAACAGCCCAGCAACCAACCACCAGCCCACACCCGCCGCCACCACCTCGACGGCCCAAAACAACCCGACAAAAACCACGAACGTCGTAATACGCCAGTGGTACATGGCCCAGCGCAGTCCCTGAAGCGAGGCGACGAACTCCAGCTTCGCCTCGTAGACGGCGATTCTCGAGCTCAACGTTACCGCTGCGGTTCGCGGCTCGCGCGCGAACACGGCCGATTCCGCGAGAGCAATTTGGAGCGTCTCTTCCTGCCGGGATACTCCGGCGATGAGCAGTGGTGAGAATGCGAGCGTCCGCAGCGTGGTCAGCAGCGGAGTGCGGTAGGTTAGTATCCCCGGCCGCCGCGTGTGCAGAAGCACCGCGAAAGTGTCGCGAAGCTCAAGGTCGACATCGAAATTCCCTTGCTCGATGTTTCGCGGTGACGCTGGAATCCTCATGTACAGTGTGATCTTGTATGGCTGATCATGGATGAGTTCGCCCTCGGAAAAAGACACTGAGGCCGTGGGGTGCTCGACCCGGCTGGATCTATTAGCGAAATGGGATAGGAGGGATGGACGGGGGAAGTACGCATAGCTGAAGTGTACCGAGCGGATAATGCCTACAGAGGGGACGTAGGAGGCGTAGAATAGGATGTAAGAGAGAAGCGCGATGAAGAAGAGCGTGATGGAAGTGGTGAAGAGGAGGACCGTTTGTAGATAGGCACGACGGGCGGGTTTGCTAAGGAGGTGGTGGAGGGGGGTTAGGAGAAGATCCTGGATAATCAATCGCCACCGTCAGCTACCATCTACATTGACGAGGGTTGAGGACTACCATTGCAGGCCCAATGGCGGATGACAGTTGTGATGAAGCGGTGGATGGAGTGAGGAGCGCGCTCGGGGAAATTGACGTAACAGGAGCTCTAATTCTAGCTTTACAAAACTTTTGCACGTGCTTATCACAAGGGTCCGAGACTGAAGATCACCCTTCATTCTGCACTTCCAAGATAAATATTTCGGCGTAAATATTCTGATGATTTGAAGAAGACGAAACTATTCTGCTCAAAGCAAGTCCGCAGTAATTATCATGGCGGGCGCCAAAAAACAGTAGCTAGTAAGCAAGCACGCAAAAGACAACCACAGCCCATCACTGATTCCCAGATATCATACATCGTTACTTCCTCCTACCGTCTCCTCCTCATCTCATGATCTATTCGTCATCCAGAATCGAGCTCGCAAGTGGCCCAAAGAACGGAACCTCACATCTGTAGTACCATCACATCAGCCCATAACTCTCAGAATCCCATCATACTTGGGGAGAACCCCACCTATCAAGAGTATCCGCATCTTGGTACGCCCTCATGCTCAAGTAAAGTATCATCACGATATCGACGACGAGTAGCATATAACTCAAGAACGCCGAGAATGAAAAGACGAGGTGTATGACCTATTGCGCAAAATATCAGCTTCCGCTTTCCTCCCGCCACACAACTAACAAGGAGGATACCCACAACCATAAACGCAAACAGCAGCGAACTCTGCCACGCGTGGAACCTACATACACAGGTTAACTTCGCCTCCTCGAGCACCCTCACGGGGAACGCAATGAACCTGACGTAATCACTCTTATGCTCGGTGATAAGCAGCAGCACGCCGCCCGCAGGCGGGAGTAGGACGTAAGCCATAACCGCCTCCCAGTCAAGTCTGTGCCCACAATATATCAGCCTTCGCTCCTACCACTTTTGCTTTCACCTTCCAAAGACGCACCTTATCGGCAAACTAGTCTCGAACTGGTTTATCGTCTCCCGCGCGCTCCCCCATCCTCCGGACTGGTTGTGGGTAGGTAATAACGGCGGCAGACCGGTGGTCGGTGGAAGGTTTAACGGTGAATACGAGGAGTTGCTGGGAGCCGGGGGAGAGAGCGGTC
>Ga0307512_10003635_pt1 | contig 17632 bp, 15 predicted proteins | sample 14_EM_MG_FD_200267 | JGI IMG/M metagenome (GOLD analysis project Ga0307512, IMG submission 200267) | Populus trichocarpa ectomycorrhiza microbial communities from riparian zone in the Pacific Northwest, United States - 14_EM | ecosystem: Host-associated > Plants > Roots > Unclassified | place...
CGGGGAGTGAGGCCGAAGCGGCGCTGGAACGCGGACAGCCCGAGACGTCGGGTCGGGACCAGTTCGAGGGCCTCCCAGCTGCTGAGCCGGTGGTAGAGGGCGGCGGCACGCTCCACCTCGGGCTCGTTGTACCCGAGTTCCTTGTAGGGGAGGTACACCTCGAACGGGACGGGCGAGAAGGGTTCGACGCGCTGGCCGCGGACCAGCATGCGGCCGCCGTCCAGGGTGTGCCGCCAGGTGTGGTCCACCAACCGCCGTGCCAGTTCGGCCTGTTGTGATCCGGCCACGCCCTCGCGGAACAACACCCGGCAGATCAGGGCGAGTTCGCCGACCGGTTTGAAACGCTCCAGGAAGCCCACTTCCGGGTCGACTTCGGGTTCCAGGCGGAATCCGTCGCGGTGGGCCCACAGCCACTCCAGGGCGCGGACGCCGACGGTGTGCATCAGACGGGTGTCGGTCATCCGGGCACTCCTTGTCCCCCGTACCGATTCTGCAGGTCGTCTGCGTGGCGCCCGCGGCCGCCGCGGCCGTTCTCGTCGAGGCCGTTCTCGTCGAGGCCGCCGGTGAGGCGCTCGACCGTGAGTGCCGCCGCGTAGGCGGCCATCAGGGTGGAGTGGTAGCAGGGGAGGAAGTCCGGTTCCGGGTCCGTTCCGGCGTACTGACCGGGGTCCGGATCCTGCACCCGGAGCGCGCCCGAGTCGTGTTGCGCCCGCGCGATGCGCGTCCAGGCCTCCTGGAGCAGCGCCGGATCGGGCGGGCGGGGAAGGCTTGTGGCCACGATCAGCAGTTCGCAGCCGAGGTCCCACATCCCGGCGTCCAGGCAGGTGTCGAGCCACGGCGGCAGCCAGTCGGCCAGGTAGGCGGCAAGGTCCGCGGGGACGCCCCGGGCGGTGCGGCCCCAGTCGGTGAGGTGGAAGACGACGTGGGTGAGCGCGTACCCGGCGGAGCGCTCGAACGCCCATGGTTCCGGCAGTCCGCCCAGCCAGGTGCGACGCAGCGCCTGCTCGGCCCGCTCGGGCCGGTGGATGCCGCTGCGGCGCTCGGCGCCCAGTATGCCGAGCCGGCGGGTCGGTTCCTGTTCCGCGAGCCGCCAGCCGCGGGTGCGGGCCACCGTGGCGGCAGCGGCCTCGTACCCGGCATGACGCAGTCCGGCACCGGCGAAGACGGAGTACACCTCCAGCGGGTACGTCGCGAAAGGTTCCAGCCGCTGCAGCCGCAGGAACAGTTCGCCCCGGCCCGTCTGCTGCCAGGCGAACCCCAACAGGTCGGACACGCAGGCGTGCAGCGGGTCCGACGGCACGGTGTGCCTGCGTACGCTCGCGCAGGTCTGGGCCAGTTCCCCGAGCGGTTTCCAGGTCAGATCGACGTGGCCGTCCGCGGTGAACGCGTCGTCCCCCAGGGCGAAGTCGCCGCGATGCGCGGACACCCAGGCGAGCGCGGCGACCTCCACCTCCCGGATCGCCCGGACGTCGACAGCGGTCATACGAGGGCTCCGGCCCACCGCAGCGCCCGTGCCGCCTCCACCTGGAGGGCGACGCGCGGGTCGCTGCCGCCCATCAACTCCACGAAGTCCAGCCCGCTCTCCAGACCGAGCGTGTCCGGCACCCCGTCCAGCAGGGTCAGCCAGCGTCCGGCCCCTGCGGCCTGCTGCCAGTCCCTGCGGCGCACCGCCCGCACGAAGCCCCGGGCGACATCGACCGGGCGGCGCCGGGCCGCGCGGGCCACCACGCAGTCCTCACCGGGCACCGCCAGCGGAGCCAGGACCGCGAGTTGGTGTGTCAGGAACTGCCAGGTCGTCCCGTCGAGCCAGCCGGCGTCGGGCTCCGCACCCGGCTCATCTGCGGGCGAGCCGCTCCGGGGCGCGTCGAGCCGGTGCAGCGTGCGGCTCATGGCCCAGTGGCTCCACACGACGGTGGGGGCCGCGTCGGCGCGCGGCGGGTAGGCCTCGACGGTCTGCCGGAACAGACCGAGTGCCTCCGGGGCGGGCGGGGTGCGGGAGAGGACATGCGGCAGCAGCAGGTCCGCTCCGATCACGCGTACGGCCGCGACGGCGATGCTGCTCTCAGGGCCGTCCACGGCGGCGCCGCCGGACACTCGGACGTGGTCTCCGCCGCGGAGGGCGGAGACCACGTCGGACGAGAGGTCCTGCACCGCGCCCTGCAGGAGGGCCGAAGTGCCTGACTGCTCCATCTGGTTGCTCCCGTCGACTCGCTCAGCCCTTCTTGGGGCGGGGGGTCGGCGGCGAGAGCAGCAGCGTCGTCTCTGCGGAGAGAAGCGCCAGTGCGGCGCATTCACGACTGTCACGGTAGACGCCGTCGGGCTCGGCGGGGTCGAGGGCCGCCTCGATGTCGATGCTCTGGATCCCGGTGACTTCCTGGATCGTCCTGTCCGTCGAAGGCATACGACCATCTCCTCTGGTTGCCCAACAGCCTTCGTAACTCAGATCACCACATCCACACAGAGCCCGCAAATGGTCCAACAGGCCACAATAAGTAACTGATTCAATATTTAAGATCTTTCGGGCATAAAGGGGAACTCGGCGTACTTAGCGGCGGCGACCGCCGCCTTGAGGTCCCGGCCTGCACTCAGGAACCGCTCCCCCGCGCCGGTGACGATTCCGACCCGCAGCGCGCCGCCGCGCACCGGCCTGCCGTTCGAGGGCACGACGCTGTTCGACGAGCACGCGGAGCACGCGGTCAGCAGGCCGGCGGCGGGGCAGGAAGGCGGCCGGGAGGGCATCCACCACGCATTCACATGACGCGACGGCTGCACGGATAATGAGAAGATGGGGACGACGGTCAGGAGGTCAAGGGTGTGGTTCGATGCCCCGGGCCGTCGATTTCCCGCCGGGGGCGGCCCGGGCACCGCCCGGCACCCGCACGCCAACCGTCAGAAGCCGAGGAAGAGATGCGTATGTCGAAGGCCGAGCGCACCGCCGACACCAACGACGCACCCCTGGCCGCCGAGGGCGGCACGACCTCGGGCAAGGTCCAGTCGCTCGAGCGCGCGATCACCCTGCTGCAGGCGACGGCCGACAGCGCGCCGGACGGCGACACGGCCTCCAACCTGGCCGCCCGCTGCAACCTCAACCGCGCCACGGCCTGGCGGCTGCTGTCCACCCTGGAACAGTCCGGCCTGGTGGAACGCAGCGCCGTCACCAACCGCTACACGATCGGCTTCGCGGTGGCCCGGATGGCCTCGGCCGCCGGCTTCGACGGCCTGATCCGCCGTGCGCACGGCACGCTGAGCCGGGTCAGCGAGCAGACGGGCGAGACCGCCAACCTCGCGGTGGTGCAGCAGCTCGGGCTGACGTACATCGACGAGGTGACTCCGCCGGTCGTGCTCAGCGCCAAGTGGCTGGGCCGGCAGGTGCCGCTGCACGCCACCTCCACCGGCAAGGCGCTGCTGGCCTGGCTGCCCGCGGAGGAGGCGGACGCCCTGCTCACCGGGCCGCTGGACGCGTTCACCGACACCACCGTCACCGACCGGGCGCGACTGCGGGCCGACCTGGAGCGGACGCGTGAGCGCGGATACAGCGTCTGCGCGGGCGAGATGGAGCGAAACCTCTACGGCGTCTCCGCGCCGGTGCTCGGCAGCCGCGGCCGGCCGTTCGCGGTGGTCAGCATCTGGGGGCCGCAGGACCGGGTGCCCGAGTCGCGGTTCGCGACGCTGGGGCCGCTGGCACGGGCGGCGGCGGACGAGGTCGCGCAGGCGGCGCAGGCCTTCTGAGCCCTCGCGGGCCGGCCACGGGCGTTCACTTCGTGCGATGCTCGCCCGCATCGTGAAACCGGGTATTGAGCTTTACCCCTCCGCGCGGCTACGGTCGAGGTGCTCCCGTCGCCCTGCCTCCGTTCGGAGAGGAACCCGCGCGACCATGAATCAGGACGTCATCATCACCTGCGCCCTTACGGGCGCCGGCGACACCGTGCGCAAGAGCCCGCATGTCCCCGTCACCCCCGAGCAGATCGCCGCCTCGGCGGTGCAGGCCGCCGAGGCCGGTGCCGCCGCCGTCCACATCCACGTACGCGACCCCGGGACCGGGGCGCCCTCCCGCGACCCGCGCCTGTACCGCGAGGTCGTCGAGCGCATCAAGGAGACCGGGACCGACGTCGTCATCAACCTGACCGCGGGCATGGGCGGCGACCTGGTCATCGACCCGGAGGAACCGCTCAGGCAGCTGCCCGGCACCGACCTCGTCGGCGGCCTCGCCCGGCTGCCGCACGTCGAGGACCTGCTGCCCGACATCTGCACCCTGGACTGCGGCTCCCTCAACTTCGGCGACGGCTCGAACCTCTACGTCTCCACGCCCGACATGCTGCGCACCGGTGCCAAACGCATCCAGGAGCTGGGCGTGCGGCCCGAGTTGGAGATCTTCGACACCGGGCACCTGTGGTTCGCCAAGCAGTTGCTCGCCGAGGGGCTGCTGGACGATCCGACCGTGTTCCAGCTGTGCATGGGCATCCCGTGGGGCGCGCCCGCCGATCCCGGAGTGCTCCAGTCGATGGTGAACATGCTGCCGGAGGGCGCCCAGTGGGCCAGCTTCGCGCTGGGCCGTATGCAGATGCCGTGGGTGGCGCAGTCCATGCTGCTCGGCGGACATGTACGGGTCGGCCTCGAGGACAACCTGTATCTGGGCAAGGGCGCCAAGGCGACCAACGCCCAGCTGGTCGAGCGTGCCGTGACGATCGTCGAGGCCCTGGGGGCGCGGGTCGCGACTCCGGACGAGGCCCGGCTCAGGCTCGGGCTCAAGCCGCGCGGCTGACCTGTGGTTCCCCTCTCCCTCACTCTCCCCCACTTCAAGGAGCCGTGGATGACGGAAACTTGCGCACCCGAGGACGTACGACGTGTGGCCTGCGTCGGCGCCGGAGTGATCGGCGGCGGCTGGGTCGCCCACTTCCTGGCCCGTGGCTACGACGTCACGGCCTGGGACCCGGCCCCCGACGCCGGGGAGCGGCTGCGGCGGCTCGTCGACGCCGCGTGGCCCGCGCTCGAACAGCTCGGTCTCGCTCCCGGCGCGAGCAGGGATCGCCTCACCGTGGCGGACACCCTCGAAGAGGCCGTCGCGGAAGCCGAGTTCGTGCAGGAGAGCGCCCCGGAGAAGCTCGGCCTCAAGCGGGAACTACTGGCGAAACTGGATGCCGCGACGCCCTCGGGAGTCGTCATCGCCTCGTCCACCTCCGGCTACCCGATGACCGACATGCAGACCGAGGCGGGCACCCCGGGCCGGCTGGTCGTCGGCCACCCGTTCAACCCGCCGTATCTCATCCCGCTGGTGGAGGTCGTGGGCGGCAGGCACACGGACCCGGAAGCAGTGCGGTGGGCTTCGCGTTTCTACGAGGCGGCGGGCAAGTCCGTCATCACCATGGACCGTGAGGTCCCCGGTTTCATCGCCAACCGGCTCCAGGAGGCGCTGTGGCGCGAGGCGCTGCACATGGTCGCCATGGGTGAGGCGACGGTCCGCGACATCGACCTGTCCATCACGGAGGGTCCGGGCCTGCGCTGGGCGGTCATGGGCCCGATGCTCACCTTCGCCCTCGCGGGCGGCGAGGGCGGGATGGCCCATATGCTCGACCACTTCGGGCCGTCCCTGAAGTCCCCGTGGACCCGGCTGGAGGCCCCCGAGCTGGACAAGGCGCTGTATGACGCGGTCGTCGCCGGCTGCGACGACGCCGCCGACGGCCGTACGATCGCCGATCTGGTCGCCGAACGCGACCGGGGCGTCATCGCCGTGCTGCGGGCCACCGGCCGGCTGCCCGGGGCCGGTGCCGAGTGAGCGCGCCCCGCCTGCCGCTGTTCCACGAGACCGTGCGTCCGGAGTGGATCGACTACAACGGCCATATGAGCGAGGCGTTCTACGTCCTGGTCTTCGGCTTCGCGACGGACGCGCTGATGGAGCGGACGGGCATGGACGCCGAGTACCGCAAGCGCACCGGCTGCTCGATGTACACGGTCGAGTCCCACGTCCGCTATCTGCGCGACGTACCGGAGGGCGCCCGACTCGCCGTACGCACACGGGTGTTGGGCGCGGCCGGGAAGAAGGCGCGATTCACGCACGAGATGTACGTCGGCACGGAGCCGGCGGCCGATGCGGAGCCGGTCGCCACCATCGAACTGCTCGCCCTCCACGTCGACCAGGAGGCCGGGCGTGCGACTCCGTTCCCCGGTGCCGTCCGCGAGCGCCTGACGGCACTTGCGGAACAGGCCCCTTCGTGGGCGGGGCGCTCGATCGCGGCGCCCTGAAGCCGTCGGCCGGTTCCCGTCCCACCCGTCCTATCCGAGCCAGGCCTTGACCTTGTCGGGGTTCGCGTCGACCCACTTCTTCGCCGCCGCCTGAGGCGACATCTTGTCCAGGGCGATGGACTTCGCCACGGAGTTCTGGTCGGTGTTGGTCCACCTGAAGTTCTTCACCAGGTCGTAGGCCGGGCTGCCGGACTTCGCGAACCGGGTGCTGACGATCTTGTCGAGGTCGAAGACGGGGTAGTCGCAGGCGACCTTCGCCGGGTCGGCGTCGCAACCCGTCGTGTGCTTGGGCAGGTCGATGTGGACCAGGGGGATCTCCGAGAAGAACCACTGCGGCTCGTAGAAGTAGCCGATCACCCACTTCTTGTTCTTCTCGGCGTCCCGGAAGGCCTGGATGAGTGCGGTCTCGCTGCCCGCGTACACCACCTTGAAGTTCAGCCTCAGGTTCTTCACCAGGGCCGCGTCGTTGGTCTGGTAGGACGGGTCGCCGTCCAGGAGCTGCCCCTTGCTGCCGGACTCGGAGGTCTTGAACTTCGACGCGTACTTGTTGAGCTTCTTCCAGTCGGTGATGTCCGGGTACTTCTTCGCGATCCACGGCGGGATGTACCAGCCGATGATGCCCTTGTTGCCGGTCTCGCCCAGGTCGACGGCCGTCTTCTGCCGGGCGATGTACTTCTTCTTCAGCTCGTCGTGGCCCCAGTTCTCCAGGATGGCGTCGACCTCGCCCGTCTCGAAGCCCTGCCAGCCGATCTCCGCCTTCAGGTCCTTCCTGGCGACCTTGCAGCCGAGCTTCTGCTCCGCGACGTAGGCGACCACCGCGGCATCCGCCTCGTAGCCCACCCAGGGGTTGACCGCCAGGTTGAAGGTGCCGCACTTGCCCGGACCGCTGTCCCCCGCGGCGGAGTTGTCGCCGATCTTCGCGCCGCCGCAGGCGGTGAGGGCGAGGCCGAGTACCACCGTGCCCGCCGCGCCGACGCGCCACTGTCCTGCTTGCTTGACCATGGTCCTGCTCCTTAAGCGTCCGCGCGGCGCGCCGACGGCCGAGTGATCGAGTCGAAGTCCAGGGCGCACCGGAACCCCACGTTGCCGGTCGCCGAATCCGCGAAGAGACCCTGCCGCGCGGCCACCCGGTAGCGGCGGCAGTAGGAGGCGTGGCACAGGTAGGAGCCGCCTTTGGCGACCCGCTGCTGTCCGTCCCGGGAGAGGGAGAACGCGTCCTCGCACCACTCCCAGACGTTGCCGGTGGCGTTGCGCAGACCGAAGCCGTTGGGCTCGTAGGCGTCGACCGGACAGGTGCCGTACCAGCCGTCGGCCGTCGGGTGCCGGTGGGGGAAGTCGCCCTGCCACACGTTCATCCGGGGGCGGCCGCCCGGTTCGAGCTCGTCGCCCCAGGGGAACACCTTCGCGTGCAGCCCGCCGCGGGCCGCTCGTTCCCATTCCGCCTCCGTGGGCAGGCGTTTGCCGGCCCAGGCGCAGTAGGCGCGGGCGTCGTCCCAGTCGACATGGACGACCGGGTGATCCGCCCGGTCCTCCCACCTGGAGTGCGGTCCGTCGGGACGGCGCCAGTCGGCGCCCGGCACCTGGCGCCACCAGGGTGCGCCGACCACGCCCCGGGTCGGCGGGAAGTCGTCCGGGAGCAGGCCCGCGAAGACGAAGGACCAGCCGATCCGCTCGGCGGAGGTGCCGTGTCCGGTTTCGGCGGCGAAGCGGGCGAACTGCGCGTTCGACACCGTGCAGGCGTCGATCCAGAAGGCGTCGACCTGCACGGCCCGTACCGGGCCTTCGCCGTCGGCGGGGTAGGCGAGCAGGTCCTCGCTGCCCATGAGGAACTCGCCGGCGGGAACGGCCACCATGCCCTCGGTGGTCTCCGGTCGGGCCGCGGTCGGGTGCACCGGCGGCCGGCCCGCCCCTCGACCGCCGGACGGCGCACAGCAGTTCACTGGGCCCCCATGACACGCCGGTGGAGCCCGCCGTCGAATGCGGCCGGTTCGCCGGCCGCGGCGTGCAGATCGATGCGGACGGTGTGCACGGTCCCCGTGAACTCGTTGTCGAGGACGGGATAGTCGTCGGTGACCGGCGTGCTCAGATCCACTCCGACGTCGAGCGTCTCGTCGAACGAGAAGTAGTACGGGATGGTCTGCTCGACGCGTCCGGTCGTCTGCCGTTCGCCGTCCACCAGGAGCACGGCGGTCCCGCCCTTGCCGAGCCCGCCGCCGTCGTAGGCGAACTCGAGCCGCACCTCGTGCCGTCCCGGCGCCAGGGGCCTCTCACCGCGCACGGTGTACAGGCTCATCCCGAAGTAGTTGTAGACGTAGGCCGGCTTTCCCCCGGTGCAGTACAGGGACCAGCCGCCGAACCGGCCGCCCTGTGCGATGAGCACTCCCTCGGCTCCCGTCTCCGGTACGTCGATGTCCGCGGTGACGGTGTGGGAGCGGTTCTTGATGTTGGGTGTGGTCTCCTCCGTGAACCGGCGCATACCGCCGCGGTAGGTCACGGACGAGCGGTCGCCGAGCAGGTCGATGCGCCCGGCGACGGCGGGGTTCTCCCGCTCGGTGACGCGGTCGTCCAGCGGGAAGACCTGGTACTTGGCCGCCTCGATCAGGAACAGGTCCTGCAATCGGCGCAGCAGGGCGGGGTGTTCGGCAGCGAGGTCGTGTGCCTGGCTCCAGTCCTTGGTGAGGTCGTACAACTCCCAGACGTCGTCGGCGAACCGCTTGTTCTTGTCGGGCACCATCTCCCACGGGATGCCGTGCCGGGTGACCGCCATCCAGCCCTCGTGGTAGATGCCCCGGTTGCCGCACATCTCGAAGTACTGCGTACGACGGTGCTCGGGCGCCCGGGGGTCGGTGAGTGTGCGCCACATGCTCGTCCCCTCGACGGGCTGCTGTGTCACCCCGTCGACGCTGAACGGAGCCGGGATCCCCGCACAGTCCAGGATCGTCGGCAGCACATCGATGACGTGGGAGAACTGGTGGCGCAGTCCGCCGCGTTCGGGGACCCCCCGGGGCCAGTGCAGGATCATGCCGTCCCGGGTGCCGCCGAAGTGCGAGGCCACCTGCTTGGTCCACTGGTAGGGGGTGTTGAGGGCAAGCGCCCACCCTGCCGGGGCGATGGGATAGCTGTGGGGGCCGCCGATCTCGTCGAGGTGCTCGATCATCTCGTCCGGGTCGTCCACAATGCCGTGTCCCAGCCGGTGCTCGACGATCGTCCCTTCGATGCCGCCCTCGCCCGAGGCGCCGTTGTCCCCGAGGATGTAGAGGATCAGCGTGTTGTCCAGCTCGCCGAGTTCATCGAGGGCGTCGAGGAACCTGCCCACCTGTACGTCGGCGTGTTCGGTGAATCCGGCGAACGTCTCCATGAACCGGGCCGCCAACTGGCGCTGGTTGTCGGTGAGTTCGTCCCAGTGGGGCACGCCCTCCGCCCAGCCCGCGAGGTCCGCGTCCTCGGGCACGACCCCGAGTTCCTTCTGCCGCTGGAGGGTCAGTTCGCGCTGGCGGTCCCAGCCGTGGTCGAAGCGTCCGCGGTACTTCTGCTGCCATTCCGGGCCGACGTGCAGGGGGGCGTGCGCGGCACCGAGCGCGAGGTAGGTGAAGAAGGGCCGGCCCGGGGTGAGTGTGCGCTGGGTGCGGACCCAGTCGACGGCGTGGTCGACGAGGTCCTCGGAGAGGTGGTAGCCGTCCTCGGGCCTGCGCTCCGGCTCGACGGGGGTGGTGCCCTGGTAGAGCAGCGGATACCAGTGGTTCATCTCGGCGCCCATGAACCCGTAGAAGGTGTCGAAGCCCTCGCCGGTGGGCCAGCGGTCGAACGGTCCGACGGCGCTGATCTCCCGTGGCGGGGTCTGGTGCCATTTGCCGAAGGCGGCCGTGCTGTAGCCGTTGCCCTGGAGGATCTGGGCCAGGGTGGCCGCGCTGCGCGGCCGGAATCCGTTGTATCCGGGGGCCGCGGTGGTCATCTCGGTGGTGCCGCCCATGCCGACCGAGTGGTGGTTGCGTCCGGTCAGCAGGGCCTGCCGGGTCGGTGAGCACAGGGCCGTGACATGGAAGCGGGTGTAGCGCAGGCCGTTCTCGGCGAGGCGCTGTGCGGCCGGCATCTCGCAGGGCCCGCCGAACGCGCTGGAGGTGCCGAAGCCGAGATCGTCGACAAGCACGATCACCACGTTCGGGGCGCCCTCCGGCGGCGGGACCGGGCCTATCGGCGTGAAGGCCGTCTCCTGTTCGTGAACGTCCATCGCGGTCGTCAGGGGCCGGCGTGAGTCCGGTCGTGGAAGGATGTGCCGTCCGGCGTCGAACTCAGTCATGTATTTCTCCGTTGCGGTCCGCCGGGGAAATGTCACACGCTTTTCGCGTTGCCGAATCAAGGGCGCAATGCAGCTGCACGGCCGGCCTGATCCGTCGTCGGCCCGGTAAAAGTGTCATTCGCCGTGGACACCGGTCAACAGGGTGCGGGGAATCCCCCTGAACCGGTTTTGAATGAAGGCGGTAGAAAACTTCTATACCTGCAGGGCCGTCAGATCCACGAATGCCTGGGCGGCGGGCGACAGCGGGCCCGACCGCCAGACCAGTCGTCCGTGGCGCAGCAGTCGTGGCCGGTTGGACAGCATGCGGGCCCCGCGCAGCCCGGCGTCCCGGGCCATGGAGGCGGGCAGCAGGGTGGCTCCGACGCCGGCCAGCACGAGGGGCACGATCATCGCGCGATGCGCGGTCTCCACCACGATCTTCGGTTCGACACCGAGCGTGGTGCACACGTCGTCCAGCGCCGCCCGGATCTCGGTGCCCGGGGGTGTCACGATCAGGTCCAGCGCGGCCAGTTCACGCGAGGTGATGGTGGCGCCCGGCGGATGCGGGTGGTCCGGGGGCAGCACGACGTGCATCTCCTGCGCCGGCAGGTCGATCCCGTGCAGGTCCCCCGTGGTCACCGCGGCGTCCACCAGACCGAGTTCGCATCGGCCGGCCGCGACCATGAGTGCCACGTCGGGTCCGCGCTCCGGGTCCACCACGCGCACGGCGACCTTCGGATGCGCGCGGTGGAAGCCGCCGAGCAGACCGGCGAGGGGATCCACCGAGAGCGTGGTCTGCGAGACGATGTCGAGCCGGCCGCCCTCCAGTCCGAGGACCTCGCGGACCAGGGAACCGGCCGTGGACAGATCCCGCAGGACCTGCTGGGCGGGCCGGACCAGCGCCTCACCCGCCGCGGTAAGGGCGACGCCGTGCGGGAGACGGTGGAACAGGCTTCCGCCGAATTCGCGCTCCAGGGTCCGGATGGCATGGGACAGTGAAGGCTGTGCGACATGGAGCGCAATGGCCGCGGCTGTGAATCCGCCGTGTTGGACCACGGCGAGGAAATACTCCAGCTGGCGTCGTTCCATCGGGTCTCCGTAAATTCCGGGCTACGTTATCACCCATCTGTCGGAGACCCGATGCCGGTTCACGCGTATTCCGTCCCCGCGTCCAGCAGCCAGTCGGTCAGATAGCCGGCGAAGGAGGAACGGACCAGCAGCCAGAATCCGGCCCGGGATTCGTCGCGGGCGATCAGTACGACGTGGGTGCGGCCCAGGGTCGTCTGGGCGCAGCGTCCGGGGCCGAAGGCGCGCGGGTGCAGGTCGAGCGCGCAGCCGTGGGCCAGCAGGTCGCGGGCGCGGGGGCCCGCGACGAGGAGGGTGGTGCGCTGGGCCGAGACGTCGGTGACGGCGACCGGTTCGTCTCCTGCGGCTTCCCGGATACGCCCCTCGAGGTCCCGTTGGGTCCCGGGCGGGCCGACCAGCAGCCATTCGTCCGGGCCGAGCCACAGCGCCGCCAGCTCCCCTGCGCGTACGACGGTGTTGGGTTCGAGGGGCAGTGGGAGGCCCAGCGCGAGTGCGACGGCGTCCGCTGCTGCCCCTTTGGCGTCGAGGCGGATGTCGAGCTGGGCCAGGAAGGGGAGTTCGGCCAGGCGGATCGCGCCCCGGGAGGCGCGGGTCGCGGCGGCCAGTCGGCCGGCGTTGTGCGACAGGGGGCTGCGGGGCGGGGCGGAAAGGGCGGTGTCAGCCATCTCGGCGGGCTCCCTCGGGGTCGTAGAGGACGGGGCTTGCGACGGTCACCGGGACCAGCCGGTCGCCCACGGGGGCGTAGAGCCGCTCCCCGATGCGGTCCCGGCCGCCCTTGACCAGGGCGAGCGCGAAGGTGCGGCCGAGGGCGGCACTGCGGTAGCTGGAGGTGACGTGGCCGAGCATCGGGACGGGCGGGGCCGGCAGCACGCTGTCGGCGACCAGGTGGGTGCCCTCGGGGAGGAAGGTGCCGGGGTCCTCGGGGAGCAGGCCGACCAGGTGCTTGCGGTCGGGGCGGACGGTGTCGGCGCGGGCGTAGGAGCGCTTGCCGATGAAGTCCGGCTTCTTCCTGGACACGGCCCAGCTCATGCCGAGGTCGTGCGGGGTGACCGTCCCGTCGGTGTCCTGGCCGATGATCGGGTAGCCCTTCTCGGCGCGCAGGACGTGCATGGTCTCGGTGCCGTACGGGGTGATGCCGTACGGGGCGCCGCACTCGTAGAGAGCCTCCCAGAGGGCGAGGGCCTCCCACGGTGACACGTTGATCTCGTAGGCGAGTTCACCGGAGAAGCTGATCCGGCAGACCCTTGCCTCGATGCCCGCGACGGTGGTGTCACGCCAGGCCATGAACGGGAAGTCGTCGTTGGACACGGCCAGTTGGGGTGCGAGGGAGCCGAGGACCGCGCGGGAGCGCGGGCCGACCAGGGCGACGGTCGCCCACTGTTCGGTGACGGACGTGCAGTGGACGCGGAGTTCGGGCCACTCCGTCTGGTGCCATTCCTCCATCCAGTCCAGTACGGCGGCCGCGTTGCCCGTGGTCGTGGTGACCAGGAAGCGGTCGGGGGCCAGGCGGATGGCCGTGCCGTCGTCGAAGACCATGCCGTCCGGGCGGCACATCACGCCGTAACGGATCATGCCGACCTTCAGGTTGCTGATCATGTTGGTGTAGAGCCGGTCCAGGAAGACACCGGCGTCCGGGCCCTGTACATCGATCTTGCCGAGCGTGGAGCCGTCCATGAAGGCGACGCCCTCGCGGGCGGCGGCGCATTCGCGCAGCACGGCCGCTTCCATGTCCTCGCCGGGCTGCGGGTAGTACCAAGGGCGCTTCCACTGGCCGACGTTCTCGAACAGGGCGTGGTGTGTGACATGCCACTGGTGCAGGGCGGTCACCCGGACCGGGTCGTGCAGTGCTCCGCGGTCGCGGCCGGCCAGGGCGGCGAAGGAGACCGGTGTGTACGGCGGCCGGAACGTGGTCGTGCCGAGCGCCGAGACATCCACGCCGAGCAGTTCGGCGACTACGCCACTGGCCAGGACGCCGGAGGTCTTGCCCTGGTCGTTGGCCGTGCCGGCGGTGGTGTAGCGCTTGGTGTGCTCGACCGAGCGCATGCCGGCGCCGGTCGCGCGGGTCAAGTCGTCGACGGTGACGTCGCGTTGGAGATCGACGAAACGGGGGGCGCCGTCCCGGCCGGGGACGGTGAAGACCTGCATGGGCGGCGTCGGCCGCGGCTGTGCGGACACCTGCGGGAGGCGGGGGTCCTCGGGCGTGTAGCCCTCGGCCTCGATGGCGCGGGCACCGGCGGCAGCGCCCTGCGCGAGGGCGCCGGCCAGGTCGAGGACGCCGTTCGCGCTGCCCGCGACCTCGACCGCCTGCCGGCAGGTGTCGGGGACGAACGTGCCGAGCGTGTCGTCGTGGCGCAGCCTGCCGCCCGCCTGGCTGAACAGGTGCGCGACGGGGTTCCAGCCGCCGGACACCAGGAGGAGGTCGGCGGCGAACTCCCGCTGTCCTTCGGCCTGTCCGTACGGCGCGACGGTCACGGAGGTGAGACGCGCGTCGCCGTCCGTGCCGATGACGGCGTGGCCGGGCAGCACCTCGATGCCCGCCTGCCGGGCGCGTTCCGCCCAACCGCCCGGATCGGTGCGGGTGTCGACTATCGCTGCGACGTCCAGGCCGGCCGCGGCGAGGTCCAGTGCGGCGGCGTAGGCACTGTCGTTGGTGGTGAACACGACGGCGTGGCGGCCGGGCAGCACTCCGTGGCGGTTGGCGTAGGTGCGGGCCGAGGCGGCCAGCATCACGCCGGGGCGGTCGTTGTCCGCGAAGGCCAGCGAGCGCTCGTGGGCGCCGGTGGCGAGGACGACGCGGCGGGCACGGATGCGCCAGACGCGTTCGCGGGAGACGTTGTCCGGGGCGTGGGCGCCTAGGTGGTTGGTGCGGCGCTCGACGGCCAGCAGGTGGTTGTCGTCGTAGTGGCCGAAGACGGTGGTGCGGCGGAGTACGCGCACGTCGGGGGCGGCGTCGAGGCGGTCGGCGGTCTCCTCCGCCCAGTCGAGGTGCTCTCCCGTGCCCAGGAGGCCGCCGCCGAGCTCGGGTTGGTCGTCGGCGAGGATGACGCGGGCGCCGCTCTTCGCCGCCGCGGCGGCGGCCGCGAGACCGGCCGGGCCCGCGCCGACGATCAGCAGGTCGCAGTGGGCGTGTACGGCGTCGTAGCGGGCCGGGTCCGGTTCGGTGGCGAGGCGGCCCTGGCCGGGGAGGCCGGTCGCGACCAGGCCGTCGTAGAGCTCGACCGTCGTGGCGGGGAGCATCGGCTCGGGGAAGGGGGCCTCGATCTGGACGACGGCGTTGGGTTCTTCGACACCGGCGGAGAAGATGCCGCGGGGGCGGCCGAGTTTGATGCTGGTGCCTGCCTGGATGACGCCGTTGGCGAGGAGGGCGGAGGCGAGGGTGTCGCCTCGGTAGCCCTGGTATTCGGTGCCGTCGAAAGTGAACGTGAGGGGCGCTTCGCGGTCGATGCGGCCGCCGGTGGCCAGGCGGTACGGCTGGGTGTCGTCCCGTGCTGGGGGCTCCGCCCCCAGGCCCCCGTCGCCCTGAACGGGCTCGTCCTCAAACGCCGGACGGGCTGGTGGTGCCGGACGAGGCTGAGAGGTGACCGGCCAGGGGTGAGAGGTGACCGGCCGGGGGTGAGAGGTGACCGGCGCGGGCGCCGCAGTGTCCAAACGCGGCTGCCCTGCCGCCAAGCGCGCCTCGGGAGTCGCCGGACGCTCCTCCCCCGCCCGGTAGACCGTCAGGATCTCGTTCGACGAAGTGTCCCGCACCGCGTTGAACCACCGCCGGCAGCCCGCCGCATGGCTCCAGCGCTCGGCGAAGGGGCCCTTCGGGTTGTCGCGGAAGAACAGGTAGCGCGCCCACTCCTCGTCGGTGAGGTCGGCCGGGTTCTCCGGATACGGGACGTGCGCCTGGCCGCCGTAGTGGAACTCGGCCTCGTCGCGGGGCCCGCACCACGGGCAGGGGATGAGCAGCATGGGTTCGGCTCCCTAGTGGGCCACCGCGGCCGCGCCGTGCTCGTCGACGAGCGCGCCGGTGGTGAAACGGTCGAGCGAGAAGGGGGCGTTGAGCGGATGGGGGGTGTCGTGGGCGATGGTGTGGGCGTAGACCCAGCCGACGCCCGGGGTGGCCTTGAAACCGCCCGTGCCCCAGCCGCAGTTGAGATAGAGGTTGTCCACCGGGGTGAGGCCGATGATCGGCGAGGCGTCGGGGCTGACGTCGACGATGCCGCCCCAGGTGCGCAGGACGTGGGCGCGCGCGAACACCGGGAAGAGCTCAAGGGCCGCCGACATCTGCTCTTCGATGATGTGGAAGGCGCCGCGCTGGGTGTAGGAGTTGTACGAGTCGATGCCTGCGCCCATGACCAACTCGCCCTTGTGCGCCTGGCTGACGTACACGTGGACCGCGTTGGACATCACGACGGTCGGGTGGACCGGCTCCAGCAGCTCGGACACGAGCGCCTGCAACGGGTGGCTCTGGAGCGGGAGTTCGATGCCCGCCATGCCGGCGAGGACCGAGGTGTGGCCCGCCGAGCACAACGCCACCTTGCCCGCCGCGATCGGGCCCAGTGTGGTCTGGACTCCGACCACGCGGCCGCCGATCATGTCCAGCCCGGTGACCTCGCAGTTCTGGATGATGTCGATGCCCGCCGCGTCGGCGGAACGCGCCAGGCCCCAGGCCACGTGGTCGTGCTTGGCGATGCCGGCCCGCGGCTGGTAGGTGGCACCGAGGACCGGATAGCGGACGTCCGGTGAGATGTTGACGATCGGGCAGACTTCTTTGACGCCGTCCGCGTCCAGCCACTCCGCGTCCACGCCGTTCAAGCGGTTGGCTTCGACCCGGCGCACGCTGTCCCGGACGTCCTGGAGGCTGTGGGCCAGGTTCAGCACACCGCGCTGGGAGAAGAGGATCGGGTAGTCGAGCTCGTCCGCCAGGCCCTCCCACAGTTTGAGGGCGTGCTCGTAGATGCCGGCGCTCTCGTCCCACAGGTAGTTGGAGCGGATGATGGTGGTGTTGCGGGCCATGTTGCCGCCCGCCAGCCAGCCCTTCTCCAGCACGGCCACGTTGGTGATGCCGTGGTTCTTCGCCAGGTAGTGGGCGGTGGCCAGGCCGTGCCCGCCGCCGCCGACGATGACGACGTCGTACGAGCGCTTCGGTTCGGGCGTGCGCCACAGCCAGTCGGGGTGTTCGGGGAGTTCGGCGCCGGGGGTGCGGGGGGTCATCGGGCGTCTCCGGCTTCTGCTGCTGCCTCTGCTGCTGGCGCTGCCTCTGCTCCTGCTTCTGCTTCTGCTTCTGCTTCTGCTTCTGACAGGTGCGGGTAGAGCGGGTGCCTGGCCGCCAGCGCCTGCGTGCGGGCGCGCAGAGCGGCGGTGTCGGGTTCCGGCTGGAGGGACAGCGCGATCACGTCGGCCACCTCGGCGAAGTCCTCGTCCGTGAAGCCCCGGGTGGCCAGGGCCGGGGTGCCGATGCGCAGGCCCGAGGTGACCATGGGCGGGCGCGGGTCGAAGGGGACGGCGTTGCGGTTGACGGTGATGCCGATCTCGTCGAGCAGGTCCTCCGCCTGCCGGCCGTCCAGCGAGGAGTTCCGCAGGTCCACCAGGACCAGGTGGACGTCCGTCCCACCGCTCAGCACCTGCACGCCGGCCGCCGCGGCATCCGGCCGGGTCAGGCGCTCGGCGAGGATACGGGCGCCGGCCAGGGTGCGGGCCTGGCGTTCGGCGAACTCCGGTGACGCGGCGACCTTGAAGGACACCGCCTTCGCGGCGATGACGTGCTCCAGCGGGCCGCCCTGCATCCCGGGGAAGACCGCCGAGTTGATCTTCTTGGCGAGGTCGGCCTCGTTGGTGAGGATGACTCCGCCGCGCGGGCCGCCGAGCGTCTTGTGCGTCGTCGTGGTGGTGACGTGGGCGTGCGGTACGGGGTTGGGGTGCAGGCCTGCTGCGACCAGGCCCGCGAAGTGCGCCATGTCGACCATCAGCAGGGCGCCCACCTCGTCGGCGATCCGGCGGAAGGCCGCGAAGTCCAGCTGCCTCGGGTACGCAGACCAGCCCGCG
>Ga0307512_10003636_pt1 | contig 17625 bp, 11 predicted proteins | sample 14_EM_MG_FD_200267 | JGI IMG/M metagenome (GOLD analysis project Ga0307512, IMG submission 200267) | Populus trichocarpa ectomycorrhiza microbial communities from riparian zone in the Pacific Northwest, United States - 14_EM | ecosystem: Host-associated > Plants > Roots > Unclassified | place...
GAACGAACTAGTCAGTTCACGGAAGTGGGGTACGGACTCCGTGAATGGACGGTTCGTTCACGGAAGGTGGGCCTCCGTGAACTGACTAGGTACTCCGCGGAGCAACCGCCTCCGTGAATGGACTAGAACAGACCTTTACTCTTGCGGTACATCCGCACTACTCCTTGTCGTGCATCTTGGCGCATCTCGTAGACATCTCCCCCGAGTCTCCGAAGCCCACCTCGTCTGTAATACCGAACGAGTTCCATCACGATATAATCGGTATCATCCGAAACTGCATGCTGTTGTCGGTCTTAGTGTGTGGCCCGATTGCAAGTGGTGGGTGAGCCAGATGAGGTATGTGGGATCTGATGCGACCAGGACTTCAGAGGGAGGAACGGAGGTAGAAGGGAGTGTGACGCCGGATGAGAGTGTTTAGAGTGTTACTACTGCGATGGATGGTAATTGTACTTGTACTTTTGATGATGGGGGGGCCTATGTGAATGACTGTGGAAGCTGGATGGTTTGCGACAGAGATTAACCCTGAAGTTGTAGGTCAGTAGCAATTCTAGAGAGTATGTTTTGCATGCTTTTGGGACTGGAAATATTTGGACTCGATACCGGCCGCTTATTATATATCTCTATATTAAATCAATCTACGTATACTGTACCGCGCCACTAAGTGTTACCTCGGATTTGGCTGAAGAGACAGTTCCATAATCTCAGCACAATATTAAATAGTGATTATATTCGCACGTAGCCTAACCCAGACATTAGCTAAAATACACAGTCTAATCCACAATCAATAATATTTTGCCTACCTAGCCATTTGACATTGGGGAAGACAGGGCGTTATGATATGGGGTGTATCACGATGAATCACTCGTAAAGTGAAATTTCCTAGCTGTTGATATAAGGCCTAGAACGAGGTCTAGAGAGTTTCTCGGAGTCACTTATTCACATCTACACAATTTATTGGGTTGGTTGTGTGCTCATGGTGGTGATGGATAGTAGCGGTAAGTAGCGGAGAGAATTCCATTGACATTAGTGGCTCACAGCCTCATACCTAGCCGCGCTATCTTATCTAGTCCTGTCTTATCTATTACCTAATCACGGCCTAAAGTTGATTAAGTACCTACTCTGTCGGAGCTTGGAGGGAGAAGCTGAATTTGCCGACGCATCTGGTGCTAGTAAAACATCGGACGCAGTAAGGAAGGAAGCGATTCGACCGACGTGCGGGTTTTCATTGGCTTCGTGTTAGTTCGAATTCCTGCGACACCGCCAACCTCACCAGATCTCCTGGGCAGTTTTTTTTCTGAAAATCCCGGACACCCTTGTCATTGAATAGATGAACATCAATAAGATTAGATTATATCAAGATTTCGCGGTTGATGCCCTGCGGCCTGAAATCACAAATGCATTTCATGGTCGGGTAGAGGAGTTTTTGTTCCTAAAATTCATTGATTTTATCTTACGGTAAACTTGAAGGAGGAGTTCAAACGAGGCGAAAAGTAGGTACGCGAACCAGCGAAGGAAGACAAGAACGGGGCAAAGTGAAGAAAAGCCATTGATGATAGTTGGTGGTTATGGTGAGGATATATAAGTGGTAAGAAGAGGCTCAACTCACAGAAACGCATACTCATGAATGTGTCTTTTATGGTTCTGATAGGTCAGAATTCTGTAGCTGAGTAGCTAATTATGGCACCTATCAAAGGTCTCCAATGCCGAGTGAGCAGCTATGGGAAAGCCGTGTGTTTTGAGCGCTACTGTACAGCTACACTATGAGCGATATCATCAATCACATACTGGGAAACGAAAGAAGGCCTATTTATAGAACACTTTCTGATGGAAGCAAAACTCGCTGATCGGATTGTACTTGAATTAATTGAGGTAGCCAGTGAAAGCCCCCTTCCCAGCCGCTAATACATTTGCTCTGGCAACGGAGACGGTAGAGACTGACTCACTCTGAACTGTAGAGATACACATACTGGGTGCTGGCTAGAGATGGCACTTGGCTGGTTGGAAATTGGCTGGAGATGGAAGAGATAAACTCACTGGGAGCTAGCCAGAAGATAATCTATATTATGGAAATCTGTTTCTAAATACCACTAGCAGAAGCACACTTGGGAGTCAACGGAAGCGCAGTCGAGAAGTGCACTTGAGAAGCAGTCTTGGAAGCGACAGGAGGTGTACTCGAGATGCTCATTGGAGAAGAACATATTTGGCAATGATGGGAAACGCACTTCCGAAGTGCACCTGAAATCGAGCGGAAGCGTACTAGAGAAGCGCACTAGGGAGTGATCGAAGTTAAGCAGGCTACATGAAGTGCAGGGATATGTAACGCTGACTCGAGAGAGCTCAATATGTTTTTTGATTCACAATTTGCTATACTGTATGTACTCAACAAACCAATTGCGATTCTTTCGAGCCACTGGAGTCAAGTACGTCTGGGAGCACCGAGATAAGCCAGCAATAGCTAGTGAGTCCTTTTAGCCACCCCAAAATGTGGCGAAGCTGCCACCGTATTTTGTAAGACTTAAATACTTACTCGGGTCCGGCAATAAATATTAATATGCTCTTTTTCTAGTAGACCAAATGGGAGAGAGAGGCTAATTCTGAGGTCAGGCTAACAGTTTCTGGTAAAATCCGAATTGGATGACAATAGCCAATCTGTAATTCTCCCACCTGATCGGGCATCTGAAGGGGGAGGGGAAGCGCGCACTACCAACCACACTCTAGATAGAGTAAATGTTGTATGATAAAAGCAAACACACCAGAGACCAATCTGTAATGTTTCATACAAACTACTCAATACGTTTCGTTGTAGGGTAGAATACAGAAAGAAGAGAGTAGGAGAAAGACTCGGCATATATACAGAGATCTCGGTGAATTTCTTCAGGGCCGGTGCCACTCGCCACATGCCATTTGAATATTCAACATAGGGCACTTTCCTAGCTTGGCTTCCGCGTGTATCCTGATATCTCCCCTCCATTCCCGCCTTCTCCATGTTCTCAGCGTCCACTGTATCTCCTCCGCATGATCCCGTCATCATACTCACTTAATCATGGGCTCTTCATCTTCCCAGCTTCCCCACCCCTCATACGTGTCCATCACCACAAACCCGCAAAATTAGGAAGTGGGGCGGTGCAGTTCCAAATCCATAGTAGCGAGAACCACGGGATGGTAACGGGACGGGATTTAGGATGCTGAAAATTCGATATCCCGCGCGGTATTGGATGGGATGCTGTGTCAATTCGTGTCAAATCGACAAAAATGGCCGACGCATAAGATCGGCTCGGCTAAATCAAGATCGGACACGCGCGTCTAATAGAGCTCGTCGAGGAGATCATTTGACGTACAACAAGCGTCCTTATCGGACAAATATTCGTGAAATTGGCATGGGCGGATGGTGGGAGCTGATAGAACGTCCTTCCCCCACTATCTTCCCATGCTAACTCTATGAATATTTGTTCTATAAGGACGCTTGTTGACGTCAAATGATCTCCTCGATGAGCTCTATTAGCCTCGCGTGTCTGATCTTAATTTCGAGGAGCCGTTATTACTCGGAGGTCCTTGTGTTTTTTTGAGCGGTAGTAGCCCAGCGGAGATAATCTCGTCCACATACCGTGATTTCGCTGGACCGCGAGCAATCCCGACGTGGCACTTGCACGAGACGGTTTCTGGACGGGATTACCATCCCGTTTTCATCCCGTGGTTCTCACTAATCCATAGTGACCTCATCGCAAGTGCTCCCAACTGGCCAGACAGCTATCAGGAGAGCTTCAAAACCTAGCAACCATATTCTTTCCTTCCCAACAACCGTTCTTTGACTGGCCACTTCTCCCAGAACTCACATTTCGCCACCTCGCCGCTTGCACTGGCCAAATGACAACATGGAAGTACACGGAGAAGCTCGCAAGCCTCAGATTGGAGGGAGTGGAGGTTGCGTATGCCAGCCAAAAAATACACACTTTACTCGGCCAGCGTTAAAGCCAGGTATTCGTCTCTAAACATACTGAAAATTTGCACCACCTCGCTGATCGGTCCCGTAAACGACAACATGCGCCAGGGGAAGCCGACCCATGGCCTTCAACAAGAGTGGAGTAGGAACGACTCATTTGGGTAGTGCGTTGGTGGAATCGAGAAACACCTTCTCCTCCATCCTCCCCCAGTGTTGTAGTAGTAGGCTCGTACGTGTATTCTTCCTGCGGTTCAGGCTGTAGTGCCTATGTGAAACCTAGCTACCTGGAACGTCTTGTTGTTAGCCTCGGCCGTGCAAAGAGGGCAAGCAAACGAGTACTGCGGCAGGAACGGGGGTTACAGAGGTCATGACAATGGAGTAGATTAATGTGGAGTGGCCGATAGGAATATCTAGCTTATAGAGTGGTGGGTGTTGGGTATGGGCGCGGCTGTGGAGAGAAACGATGAGGCCGAATGGGTGCGATGCGGCTCTTCAAGTATCCAAAAATAGAAAACAATCAATCAAAGATTTAACCAGCTGAAATTGCGGAACTTTTACTTGAAATTCCAAATACCACGTCTTACTTCTTTATACTAGTCTAGTATGTCGCAGCATTGATATTTTATGCATTTTTTGTTGCGGCGTTATCATGAGTTTAAGGTAATGGGGGCTGTACACCTACCATCCCCCTTTTCGAATCTCCAGCTTCAACTTCCATCAACCACGTCAACAACCCACCCGCAATGCGAGCGTTTACATGCATCACTACATCTCCTGAGCTCTTTAATTCGGTAATCCACTTCCTTTCTTTCTTTTGACTCTCCTCTAGCGCATCTGCGTTGGAGGATTCTCGTTGCTCGGAAGGTTGTTTTACAGAAGTCGCATCCCCGACTCTTCGATCTACCACCTTCGATTTTAATCAACCTACCCATCAACCCACAAATTCCCCATACTAAATTATTGCATTAAACTCTGTATTCCGATCCCTTTCTTCCTCTTTTCTCTCTCTTCCTTCGCCGGTGGTAGGCTAACGACACAAGAATACATTTTGCAGGTCGCTTTGTCTGTAGTACATGCACCCACATGCCATGTCGAGTACGAACAACGCAAGAGCATAGTCGGAGTAACGTTTCTCGACTCCGCACCGCTACATTATCCACACCCTCATCTTCTGACCACGGGGCAAGCGCTATATAGCTTCTAATCGTTAAAGTACATGGCTACCACACTCTTCGATTCACTATCTTTAACTTCAATACGGGGATATCCACTAATTTATCGATCACTTGTTACTCGCTAGCTCGCCATACTCGTACCTTCGGCTAGGTAAATTCTCAGTACTCTATTCCTCGCCTGTTAATTGTAGGGACTTATTCACCAACTTCACCGTGCACACAACTACACACCACAGCTGTAACACTATTTAACTTAGTAACCCCATTCCATTTTTCTCTTTACTCTCTTCTGTTATATCTACATCAAAAGCTAACTGAGCGATACTTTCTGCAGGTCGCTGGGTTCATATAGTCACCACAGGCTGAACCGCAGCGAGCGAGCGAGCACACCCACACGTAATGAGCCCACCATTGCGAGTCGTCAGAGGTGCTGGGGGTTCTCGATCCCGTGTTAAGGCATATACCCGCTACACCAACGCGTCGTCCCTAGCCAGGGCTATGCAGTCCAATCGTACGCTCGCGTAAGAGGCTACTGTCTCAAGTTCAAATCAACAGAGTGTGGTGGATAGATTCAGGGGGTATTCCCATATTCCTCGGAGCTTGATTCAGTTCACCATCCGAGTACATCGTCTTTTGTCCAGGCACTCCGCACGCTCGCATGTTATTTTTTGGCCGCAACAAGTGGCGAGGTAGTAATATGCGTCGTGTCATAGTGCACTGGCCAGCGGGGCGAGGTGCAGCTGGCATGACTTCAGGTTAATGCGATGGAACAACCTTTGTTGCTACAGCTCTCTACTCTGTAACCTCCTTCAGTTCGGGTAAGTTGCTTCGAAATCTGATCCATAGTCGCTTATTTCTAGGATAGTTACGACGGGCTGTAACTACAGCTTCTCCGGCAGGATAACGGAAAATCAGAAATCGACAGGTCCAATGTTTCCACCAGTCCGGACGGTCCCGGTCTGGGGTAGGGCTCAGTCCAATCCTGTCCAGCAGGAAGGTCGGACTGGACTGGACTATACGGGGACGGTTCCGGTCTGGACTGATCCACCCCCGCACCATGCTTCCTAACAATCCGAGGCGACTGTATTCTTTCGGGGCCCGGCATCGGTGGCCTGTCTCGGGGCGTGATTAAAGCAGATTGGTCCGTCCGGGTCCGGGGCTGACGTCGGCTGCCTTAGGGCCCGTACAGGTACCTATAGGGGACTGGGGGCTACCGGAACTTGGTATCCGGTGGTTGTCCCGGTGGTCGTTGCGGTGGCGGGCCTTACAATTAGATGACGCTAGTGCCATGATACTATGAAATGGTGGCAGTGAGCCTTAAAACAAGCGGTAACAAGCGCCTTAGTGCCGGTAGAGGGTCTGAATAGTATAAAATAACATAATTTCTGCCAGTTCCTACCGTTGACTTCTGTATTCCATGACGTCATAGAGACTATAAGGCTCTGTAGGTATATAGTCCAAGATCCATTTGTCCTGGTCTTAAACAGTCCAGAATTCTCTGCCCCGAAAATCGTAGTCCAGTCCCGGGTAGAGTGTTGCCCGGACGGGCCGGACTATTGGGATGCCTGCCTCGGACCAGTGGAACATTGGATAGGTCTGAGCCGATGTTGGGATGCCTAGTACGGAGGTGACTCTGGAGATTAGGAAAAGACAAGGCCTATATAAGGCTGGAATGAAGCGGAAATATCGCGCTAGCTGACACAGTAGAGACTACGGAAGCTGGGAAAACGTAGGGCCTATGTCAGGACAGGTATGCGAAATACAGGATGCTTAACTCTGAAGCTGGAGCAGCAAACAACTTTACTCATAGCAGATGCCTGATTCGGTGGCGCTGCATTTACCAGCAAAAACACCCTCACGACAGCGCCGCCAGTCACCAAAGATCCACTGCAAGTGGTTTCAAATTGCTAGGGCGGTGCATTTGTGCTATTACCCTCACAGATGCGCAGTTGAATAGTTGACAACTTTCTCTTCTACAAGATACAATGGCGGCTGTACAGCCTTTTAAAATGACCGGGAGAGGTCGTCTCCAACCCGGATTGCGCAGAGTTGCATCCTCCAGCTGGCTTCTAGGTGTGCTCATTTCCGTGCTCCTCGGTCCAGCTTGCTCCAAAACTCGAAATTGGCTAGCTACTTACGAATGGTACTATAAATTCATGATCAGGAAATGCGCGTAGTTCGACCTCGTCTGGTAAATTATTATATACTCTTCCGTCCCTAGTCTGTGTCCATATCTCTACGCTTCGTCAAATTGGCTTAACCTTGATATCCTTATAGTTCGATTCCTGCCCTCTTAACGTCTAAAGCGTGCTTTCTATCACTTCCAAGTGGGTTTCCGCTAGTGGGAGAATAAAACGGTGAGTTTTTCGTTTTAACCATACCCTATTCACTCAATCCAAAGCATGACAGTGTCCGATCCCCCTAACCCTTCAGATGACCGGCTAGGTTAGGGAACTCCCCTACCGCTACCCTTCTTACCCTTTGTAATTCAAACAAAGAACGGAGCGATCGACTCAAACAAATGAAAAGAAACAGTGATAGATGCAAACTTGGCTAAGCTGGGCTACGTAGGGAACTTCCTCACCTCTGAGGCTGTGAGGAAGTCCGTTACCGTTTGAGCGGTTGTGGAAAAACTGTTTTTGGAGCGTTTATGTATAATCGCACCATGAATATCAGAGATATTATTCTGATCAATCCAGTACGAATAAAGATATTGAATTAACTATCGTATAAAAGTGATTGTCTAAAGAACAAAGAGAGAGAAAGACCATAGACAGGCCTATATATATGGGAAAGAAGAGACCATACTTGGCGAAGCCGAGTCTCACATCCGGAGACTGATGCCGAGCATCACTCCGGGAGCTAGACCTCCTCGGCATGGGGGCTATAAGCCACCGAGCCAAATCCATGCCAACAGATATCGTAACCAGGGGATAGGGAAATGAAAGAGGGAATTGTTATACCATTTCGCGTATAGTACTTTTCGTGCTTGGAACCGTACTCAGACATAATTGAACTGGAGTTGGTTGAGATCTGTTGAGAGTAGTGGTCGGAAAATCCTTGTTCATGTAGATGAATCATAATACATTGCACTATTTATGGATAACGCAATGGTCAATAATTTGCCGCACGCCCAGCGTCGAGGGCATGCAGACAGCAGTTGCAGATCAATAATGTGTTGCACTCTCAGAGACAGCAGGTGTAACTTAAGGGGGGTTTGCATGATCCACGGAGAGTCCATGGGTCAATTGCCCTGCATACTATGTGGGAAATGCACTTAGGTAGTAGGTCGACAGGCTTGCATCTAACTTCCCACCTAACCTGAAGCTGAGCCCCCTTACCGAAACCACTGACCTCTCTTTCAATGGTAGATTATTATTGTGAGCAGTGTTCCTAAGCGGCCCGGCCTCCATTCTGAAAGCCTGCGCTAGCGGCGGCCCGGCCCGGCCTGAATGAAGAGCCGGGCGGCCGGTCGCCCCGCCTGCGCGTGATATAAAAAGCCTGCATCGGCCTACATAGGCCTTGGTCTGGTTAATGGATGGAATGCGGCGATGGCAGGGCTACGATGGTTGAGCTGGATATGGTGCAGGTTTCGTATTTCGGAGGCTTTCTTAGTAACGGCAGCAGAGTATCTTTCGAACAATATATGCTGTTTATGCTTTGTTCTGCCAAGAAAAGCCTGCAGGCCAGGCCAATGCAAAGCCGGGCCGGCCTGGCCGCTTAGAAACACTGATTGTGAGGGACGACATCCTCAATTCCCTGATTGCATACAATATGTGATGGATCGGTTGCATCTTTTGAAACGCTTATGATGCCACCGATTATTGGATGAAGTTTCGATGCGGAATCCTATTGGCGTTGTGTTGAAGGCGGATGGTGCCTAGCTAACTTTACAAACCCTACTTTACCGTGCACATCTTACATTTAAGTCTAATTTGGAACACTAAAGAACCTTACACAAATACCCTGCAGCTCAGATTAAAATTTTATCTATCAGAGCTGCCAGTAACCAAAGTTCACTCAACTTTATTCGAGTAGAGACTGTACGCTGCTTCCATTTGTCGGGTTTTAATTCTGGTTTTGCCGGACTTCCGGACTTCGAAAACGAATAAAAACCCCTGTTAAACTCAGGTATGCAACCTGCATGCGCTACAAAAAAAGTGGATCCATCCACACCATATGGTATGTGGTATGTACTCGATTTGAAGGTGTCAATTCGAGCTTTCACTCGCACGGCTTTGCAAGACCGGACTGTTAGGGTGGGGAAATCAGTTGAATACTTAGAAGCAGATTGGAGAACATCCTATGCGGGAACTACGAAAATACTGTACCCGCAGATGAACTTGGGACGTCACCTGTCACCAAGTGGTGTCTGTCCCACGAAAATTGTGGTTTTGTCACCGTCACTCATTGCTGTCCCATATCCAAGTATTGTCACTGTAGATTTCAGCAAAGATTTTCTATACATGGTTTTCCAGTAGCTGGCCCACCCTTCACACCTCCCCGTTCTGGCGCAGCTTTTGCCGATATCCGCAAGTTCCTATGGAGGATCTAAGTATATATGCAACAAACAATGGAAATGCCGTCACCGAACGGTGTCCCATCACAAATTTCTTGTCACCGGGTAGCGTCGTCCCAAGCTCACCTGCGGGTACAGTACTGTTGAATGAAAGGCGTGCTATTGTTGTTGACAGCTTTCAGCAGTATTCGCACCTTAGTTTGCAGAATGTTTCGAGGTTCGGGCATGGCGAATGTCGCGAACTTACATTGCGATATCACACACTTTTATATCGAAGTTTGGAAGGATTTAGTGATGAAGTGGCACAGTCGGTACGTACTGTACTATTTGCAATATCTACCAGTCCAGATGTTCCGCGAACGAGGTAAGGATCAGTAAAGCCCAGACAGGTCGCACTAGACTGGACTAGGCTCGGACGGTTCTAGTCTGGGCTGTAAATTTAGTTCATTTTTGGTAGACGGCCCTTGGAGTTGAACGCGAAGTTGAGAGATGACATTGATTCCGATACGGTAGAAGTGGACTTACCGGAAGCGGGTTCAGTAAATATGTTGTGGAGAATTTAGCGAATCTCCTGCCGCTGCGTCACACGGAATTTTGCTTTGTACGGTAAACGTTCTAGCGTATGTTGGGTGTATTTATTGATTGAAGTGGTATTGTTGTTCTGGGTTAAAGATACGGTTTCCGCTGACGCCAGGGTATGGAAGAACGAAATCGGGGATGTTTTAGCTTCGATTTCTAAACAGAATTTCTATGCCAGCAGGGATTACGCACTTCCAGTTTCGCTATCGTTGCCGGTACACTTTCGGTAGGGATCGTCAGCTCAATGCCACTCAGTACTCCAATTTTCGCATTCCTCTCCCTCACTTACAAGCAAGAAAAAATACGCAGTGGACCATGAAATTCACACCGAACGTTGCCAGCAATAAGTGGTTCTATTGTTGTGATTCGATTTATGTGCTCTGTCAATCCGTGGAGTATTTGAGCTCCGTGAACTGACTAGTTACGTCACTGAGCGTACACACTCCATGAGCTAACCGGTTACTTCGCGGAGTTGGAACTAATTTCAGTGAAGTAACCTGTCTGCTCACTGTGAACCGGTACCGACAAGTTAAGTTCATCGAGTATTACCTCAAAATCTACCCTCGGAGTTGCCATTACAGCTCTACATGGTATCTTACGCTTATTGCAAAACTCTTCGCAGCCTTCAAAGATTGGGCGAAATTCGGAAAGCACCTTCAACGTTCGCGGCTTTCATCGCTTTCCTGATCCTAGCTCGGATTTTACCCAAAAACTTGTTGACACGTACGCGTAGCGGTGGGTGTTGAGATTATCTCGTGAATGTAGCTATGATAAATAATCACGTGATCTCGGGTAAAGTCTTCCACTCCGCCAACAAAAATCGCTCATATTTTTGAAAACACTCTGAAGTTTTGCGGCGTTCCAGCTCTCCACCACTTTCGCAGCTTTCATCACTTGCTTTTGTTTTAATCATACTGCATTCACTCTATCTATAGTACGGTAGTAAGAAACACTTTCATCAATTCGGGGTTTTCTTAGCGATCGTACCAATTTCAGAATGCACCCCAAAATTTCGCAGCCTTCTTCCTTCCTAAGACGCGAATTTAGGAAGCATTCAAAGCTTTCGCAGCGTTTACGATCCTTGCTTTCCAGATTTATTTTCAATCTAGTTAAGAATACAACAAATGCTCCACTTAAGCGTTGTCATAATTAAAAAACGCCGTCGAGCAAATACACAAGATTCTTAGGAGCAGACTGATTCTACTTCCGCTGAGGATAGCGCTGGGGAGCGTACCGAAAGAGATTTGCGGAAGAAGAGATGATAATGATGACATAGAGCACAGTGTAATTGAAGTTGCGCCACAATATTTAAAGATACAGCCAATCATAGGTATCACGATGATGATGTACTAGTACGGAGTAATTGTTATTTTTGCTTGAGCGTAACTAGCTGGCCTCGTACCCCGGCCCTTCATCTCACGTGATTTTATACTAACCGAAATTGTAAGTCTGATCCAAATTGGGATCATGAAAAAAGTGAGGTGGAAGGGCTTGGAGACATGACTTCACCAAAAATTCAAATCACCTCCACAGAGCTGAACTTTTGGGGGGTATTAGTTTACAGCTACCTGAGTCAATGCCGAGTGTTTTTTAAAAAAATCTGCCATGTTTGCACTCGCTGCAGCCTTAACCCGAACCTGATCCGAATCGTTTCCAGCTTCACCCGGTCACTTTACACCACAAATTTTGTCCAATTGCTTAGTGCTCCATATAAAGTTGATTTCTTTTCCCTTGAACTCTTCTTTCCATGCAAACCCAGCTCAAACCCGTGGTGTTGAAATTTTAACCGGGTTGACCTGGGAACTTTGTGTGGAGCGAGATCTCCAGGCTCTCTCACAACTTCATTCCCTCACCACACTATTCCCTTTTTGTCACTTCCATTTTTATCTTAGTGCACACATACACAACTGAGAGCCTGATTCGAGGCCAATATATACCTACAGGTCAGTTGACTGAGCGCTGGTCTGACTAGTTCATTTACGGAAGGTGGGACACCGTGAAGTCACTCTGCGGAGCAACAAACTCCGTGAACTAGAACATGCTCTATAAATCTTCCACTATACCGAGCGGTGGGACAACCGGTAGAGGTATGCAACTCCATTCTCTTGCTGTTCAATGCTGTATGAGTTGTTTTGTGATTCGTTGGTGAACCAAGTCTAGAAACTGACAGACTGACAGTACTTTCCGCCGTAAATACTCTCACTCCTTCAATGCGCCTTAGGACAACTCTATGATTCGACACCAACGCTACGATTCCATACTACTACTACGATCCAACGCTGGCGCTACGATCCAATGCAGGCGCTACGATCACTTGCAGGCGCTACGATCACTTGCAGGCGCTACGATAATATCTCGCAGCACCTAAAATCAAGAGTTAACCCCGTATTCCATTACCGTTGCTCTCCCAATGTGTCATGCTACAGCAGTAGAGTTTGCGCATCCGCTGAGGTGGTTGGTTAAGCTTTTGAGTACCATCGACTAGAAAATAAAAGCTGAGAAGATGCTACGAATTTGCTGTTTAGTCATTCAGTACCGCTGCACTCAATCAGCAGGTAATCGAACTGATCACCACATTTCTTTGGGGGGTGTGATGCATTTCTTATCGAATCTATACGGCTGAGCCAGCCTAAAGAGGTTTCTTGTTCCGTGCGGGGCGACGGTGTACCTATACGTTTAGTGTGTTATATTCATGCAAGAGGACTAAGCGGGTGACGTCTTGATAAAGACGGAGTGGTGATTGGCATATGGGCGCATGCATGAATTTACGATATAGCATGTTTTTGTTTGATTTAAATTGTATTCGCTGTATCTAGAGCATGGCAGTGCCCACTCCACCTCTGGATAGCCGGGAGAGATACCAGACTGTCGTAGAATAATTGGTTTGCTTCCTAGGCAGGCTAACTTCTTTTCGCTCCTTTCAGTCCAATAATCACGGTTGAGCGACCCACCATTCCGTCGACCACCTTATCCCCGTAACTAGATAAGAACATCCCCTACTCTTTTAAGATCTCTGCACATCCTTTGCACATACAATCGCTCGAACTGTAGCTTACCTTTTGATTTTGACTTCATTCATCGACCTTCGGCATTATCACAACATGCCTCCAGGAGAACGTGTAAAGAAACGCAAACGGCGGAATCGGCCGAAGCACGAGCAGCAGGAACCGCAGGGTAACGAGCAGGGGCACCTTCAGAGACGTGCTGTATCGAATGTGGATGTTGGCATTCCCTCACTCATGTAGTGAAGATCTGGATGGCTGCTAATGATGATCCGCATAGCCGGCACTAGAGCAAGATGGTATTTTCCCTCCTGTACCTACACCATCCATCAAAAATTATGACATCAAGTTAAACGCCTCACAAAATATCACAGATGTAGCGAGTATCGGTCATAGAGACAAACGCCGTAACATCGCTGTTCGATACAACATCAATAGTGGTGAGAACACAGCAATGATCAACAGCAACAATTCTGTAGAAAGCACTCGTAACTACAACAAATCCAAGCACAACGAATTTGTACACTCCGAATTCCATGGGACGGCAAACTTTGGTGCACTGAACTGTTCTGTGCTGTGACGGGGCGATAATTCCGCTGACACCTCATTTAGGAGATACCATTAACCATTCGCATTCTGGCCGTCCGGTAGACACTCGATCTCGTGCAGATATGCAAGAGCTAGGTAGTTAATTGAAGGATATACTATGAGCTTCATAACTGACCTCTACGGTTCCAGTTCAAACGATCGGTTGGGATGTTCTCTCAGCCCAGTTGTCCGTCGTCGACCAGGATAAGTATCGATCTACGATCTCACCTTTTGACCGGAACAAGCCCGAGAATTTTTGGATCTCCAGAAATATCGACTTTAGGCAATGGGAATCGGCTAATTGCCCTGTGCTATCACTATCTGCACCGGATACACCACGCCAGCAGGTGATGACTGAACTCTGTTCGCACATCATCTACCTAGCTAAGGAGAAGGAGAAGGCCTTTGAGGCTAACAGCCCTGTTTTGTACTTTTTCTGTTCATCAGCAAGAAAAGCTCGGCGCTGGATCAGTCTCACCCATACAGTGCTCCACCAGCTTGTCTGCAATTCAAGTGCTAGAAAGGCCAATACTATCGCAGATACTTTCCTCAGCACCCTGGTGGACGGACATTTCGGGGGAAACTCAACAGTTTTCAGAAAGGACGATCCACTTGACCAGACAGTAGAGAAGATTTTAGCTGCTCCGGATAATGAACTGATTGAAGCGTTAGCTGAAGCCCTCAAGACCGCAGGGATTGGAAAGTTGTCGATCATAGTCGATGGACTATGGGACGGTGTTACCGACTTGTTTGTCAAGTTTATTATGGATTCACAATTAGAGTTCAACGCTCTGATTACATGTCGGCATAACTCACTCCAAAATATACCTGATGGAATGCTGTACATTGAGTATGACAAGGAGCGAAAAGGTTTGCAATATCTGCCGTTCTCTAGTTTAGATTCGTGCTAACTAGCTAATCTAGAGTGTCTTCGTTCTCTTCAACATGATGATACACGCTATGACAAAATTTCGGAAGAGCATTGCGGCTCCCTGGAGTGGCTATGGAAACACCCCCAATATCTCCATTGGTCAGAATCAGTAACCTCCAGCCTTCTGTACATCGAGGGGAAACCAGGGAGTGGGAAAAGCACTCTGGCAAAATATTTCGTAAAAAATATTGATAAAGTGCCAAACGCCTGTTCAAGCATCGTAGTCCATTACTTCTACACGTTTCGGGGGACTGTACTAGAGAGAACACATGAGAATATGCTGCGATCTATTCTCTCTAGTATACTTGAACAGGAAGAGTCGACATTTTTTCATTACCAAAAGCATTTCCGGGATTTCCAATGTCGCAAACACTCGGAATGGCCTTACCACTCACTGAAAAGTATTCTATCTTCTTTTGCAACACTTCAATCAGCCAAGCCACTTTACCTGATTCTTGACGCGATTGATGAGTCCGATGAAGATGAGAGACGCAGCATTATAGAATTGCTATGCCAGCTTTGCTCACAGGAAAACTCTTGCAGTGTAAAGGTATTCCTAGCAAGTCGACCTGTCTTAGCACTTAAACACAGAATCCAGGAAGACCATTTTGTAATCACAATGCAAAATGAAAATGAGCACGATATTTCCGAATTCGCAATCGGTTTTCTGGAAAAAGAGGTCATGTTAAGGGGGAAAGTTCTTGGACAAGCCGTTGATTATATCATTGGAAATGCAGATGGGGTATTCCTATGGGTGGGCCTCATTAAAACCGAATTACTCACACTTGTTGCATGTGGATGTACACATGCCCAAATCTTACAATGTCTGAAAGACCTTCCTCCCGATCTGGAGGACTTCTATGGATTTATGTTTGCCAGACTGGAGAGCGGTAATTTACGGGACATTCAGCTTGGAAGAAGACTTTTCCAATTCGTTCTGTTTGCCCGCCGCCCTCTTACTGTTGCAGAACTGCGCCACGCTCTTGCGATACAGGATAGTCACAATCTTTCCCTTGAAGAGTTCGAGCAAAACCTCATAAGTGGACTCGCGAGGACGATCGTGTCTTGTGGGGGTAACTTTTTGGAAATTAAAGGTAAGTTCCCTTGAGAGTAAAGAGTAAACTAGATCCTGTATAACAACGCTAATTGGTTGTGCAGCGGATGAAAGCGTTCAGCTAATGCACCAAACTGCTCGCGAGTTCTTGATCAGGACCATTCCAGATGCATCGCAGTTACAGTTTGAGATTACCGATAAGGCCCACGGAACGATAACTACCACTTGGATTCGATATCTGATGCTTTGTTTCACAAGCCCCAGAATACAAGATATTTTTTCAAAAATCGAGAGTTGGAGTCCGAGCGATTTTCGAGCGTACGCTGAATATCTAAAAGAATGGCCATTGACCGAATATACACTTCGCTATATGAAAGAGCACCATGACCTCTGTGGTTCGGGTGAGGAAGCTTCCCAACTCATTGCCACACTGGTCCAGCTGTTAGCTAGCAATCACGCCTCATATTTTCTATCAAACTTTATGGATGGTAACTTTGGTGCGTCACTTATTACTTGTATTATATCGTCCGTGTCAGCCTCATAAGTCGTACGCTTACAGGCTTTTGGGAGGATATGGATTGTATGCGGATGTGGCTTCGAACTGGATACTAGCTAATAGGAGGTTGTTGTTTAATCACACTGTATTCACTCTAACTAGAGTATGACTGTGCCTGTTCCTTTCCCCGTGGGTAGTTGTGCCGAACTTTACAGACGATTGATTAAGTGCTGTAGTCAGTTCACGGAGGATGTTGAAACCTGTTGGAAATGGTAGCGGGCGCTGGGAGAAAACCTATGTTGTGACGAACCTGTCGAGACGATTGATTGAGTCTAAGTCTAAGATGACACATAGCCTACATAGTAGCTGCTAGCCCTAACCCAAAGCCACGCGATGACGTACTCTACAAAGACTCGGTCTAACAGTCTAAAAGCGATATTGTTCTCTCTACCTAAGCGATCTCTCTATTTACATAATAACAAGACTATATTGGCCGCTCTGCCATCAGGCAGACTCAGGCACAGGTTTGAGCGGATTTCTAATACTCCCACTCGGTGAATACCCAGCCAATACAACGGCCAAAAATCAAGAGAGCAAAAGAAGGAGAACGACAATCAAAATACTAAGTACAAAACGGCTGTTTAAAGCCGGGTACGCATAGTGCTTCCAAAGAAAATGTTCTAGTCCAGTAACGGAGGATGTCCCTCCGCGGAGAGACTGGTCCATTCACGAAGTCCCATCCTCAGTGACTGGACTGGTTCATTCACGGAGTGTACCCCTGCACCCCGCCTCCGTGAATGGACCAGTCCATTCATTCAGTGTACACTCGGTGAATGCTCTGCACGCATATATGCCCACACGTGTATGCACACTCAAATGGCCATATCCAGCTGAATTTAATCAACGCAATTGCATTCAGCCCACATGGCGAATTTCGACCGTACTTTGAAAGTTTCTGAAAGTACCACATGCTTTCAGGCTTTCGGCTGCTTTCCTCACACTTTCACTGCGAATACACCTTCGCACCCTTTCAGGCTTGGAGATTTTCACTTCTTTTTGCATCTTTCGCTGCGGTGGCCCTTTCGCTGCACTGGCTCTTTCGCTGCAGATCCTCTTTCACACTAGATTCGTGGATGTTGATTTCTCAGTGTACATAAAACATAATCTCATCGAAACATCCATTTGTAACTCTTGTTGTTGTTGTTTGTTTGTTTAATCATACTGTATTGACTCCAATTAGAGTATGACAGGACCCTAATATCCCCTCCGCCTCCGGGCGAGCCGGCTAGATGGCGGAGCTCCCCCCCCGCTACCCTTCGTCCCCGCTGACAAATGAAAGGT
>Ga0307512_10003637_pt1 | contig 17623 bp, 18 predicted proteins | sample 14_EM_MG_FD_200267 | JGI IMG/M metagenome (GOLD analysis project Ga0307512, IMG submission 200267) | Populus trichocarpa ectomycorrhiza microbial communities from riparian zone in the Pacific Northwest, United States - 14_EM | ecosystem: Host-associated > Plants > Roots > Unclassified | place...
CACTGAGTTTCGTACACCAGCGCATTTTGCTGCGCGTTTGATGCAAAGCGATTGAATGCAGTCTGTGCGCAGGGGTTAGTGGGGTGTAGGGGGTGGGGGAATTAGGAGTGCACCTTTAGCTTGGTGAGGCATGTCCTTGTCAGGGGAGTATCCCTAAGGACATCACTCGTGGACAAACAAATGTACGCAAATTTGGCCAAGGCCTTGCCACTAAAGTACATTGTATCTTGATTACTCAAAGCTTTTTTTTACCATCAGCATGCGTAAACCCGAGGAAATGTAGCCAAACTTACCACTGAAGTCTTGCTGCATCTCATACTTAGCAACGGCGGAGATCCGGTTAAGACTTGCAGAGGAAAAGGTTGCAGCTGAGCCGGATTTGACAGGAAGCCAGCCGATGGTAGTTGGAAGGCCGGTCTCGACGAGTCTCCACTGGTTGGCAGCGACAGCAGTCATGAGTCCCTTGGTAGGACTATAAAACCTTACTGCAGACCTAACCTTTGCAGCCGTTGCGCTCTCAAAAGATTGGACATGGTGCGGCAATGCAAACATCAACTTTTAGAAAATTAGCCCCATCATTACCTCACATGATACTACGAGATATCAGACGTACTAGTTCGGAAGTGCTGCTTCCCCTTCGGTCAAAGTTGAATTGATAACGCCCAGTGCTACCTGAAATAGACGCAGCCACTGATACAGACTTGCACCAACTGCCAGCCGCAGCATCAAGCACAGCTTCGGCGGCGGCATAGCCAGTGCTCGTCTTGGAGACCTTTGCAATCTGGATCAAGCCGGTAAATTTCCTGGTTGCCTCGAGATGGCCGTTATTGATGACATTGAGATCCAATGGCAGACTTCCGAGGGCAGGGAATGAGTAGAGAACCCAGACTGAGTCGTTTTCCAGTACAATACGGTACTTCAATGCCCCCGGTCTGAACCCTTCAACTTCAGTGGAGTTCCGGACCAGAACCGCAGAATCAAGTACGGGCGTCAAGTCAGTATATGTAGCACTGATGAACCCCATTCCTTGGCAAAGGGAAACGTCCATTCTACCGGTTGACGTGGATACCGTTGGGTCAGCATAGAAAACAGTATCTGCACTTCCTCCGTTGAGGTTGCTCATTTCCATAGAAGAGCTCTCGCGGCTGAATTCAGTGGCTCCTAGCTGGAGAGAGCGAATCCAGATGGGATTACTGTACCATCGATTCGCACCGGACGGGCCTTCTACAGGTCCAAATACGCGTTGTTCAGGCTCTCGGTGGTCCAGACCCAATCCCCACGGCGCATCTGGCTGATTGCTCCACCACACCTCGTATGGGAAGGTAAACACCGGGTTATTTCGTCCTCCAAGCATCATATTGGCATAGAATTTCTACGGTAAACTGCGGTCAGCAGAAATCCAATACAAGCAGATACTCAAGTACAAACATTTGTCTGGATAGGTTTGCCGCTATCTGCAGCCGCCAATGGTGGCCTAGAGACAGGGTGGGAATTTCTGCGGGCGAACATAGACGGTGGTGCGGTGGTCGCAATCGGAGTGAAGATATTGGCGATATTCTGGCGAACGGGAAGGAAGTTCATATGTTCGGGCTCAGCAATGGCCTCTGCCTTCCGCTTCCTCATCAGTGGAGCAATGGTCCCTGTAACTGTAGCGGCAGATCTGTAGGTTGTGGACGGAACGGTTCTTGTGAGAGATTTGTCCAAGCTGCCGACTTCCCTTGGGTTTTCGGTGGCGAATGGGATTTCGCTCGGGTTTCCTCTGGTGTCAAGTTCTGTGTTTACAAAACCAAGCGTTTTTGGATCTGGAGTAACTGCTGGTGGCGATGGACTATAAGATTATTAGCAATGGAGATGATCGATACAAGAACCCTGGGATATACATCTGTATCGTTCTGTCAGGCCGTGTGATAGTTTTCACATCAACAGGATCAGTAGAGTGAGGCAGCTCCTGGGGACCATCTCCGTTTGCGGGAGGCACAGGCGTAGTCTCAACGGCAGTGACAGAATCCGGCCGCTGAGCTCCCCGCGCAGGTTCATCGGCGTTGGCATTGGCGAACGGAGTAGCAGAAGCAGAAGTGGATGGAAAAGTGGTGGTAGAAGTTACTGAAAACTTCTCAATGTTTTCATTATTTGAGTCCTGCTGCGGTGCTGGCAAAGCTGTAATATGAATACCAAAAAGAGATACAGAAAGTAAAAGGGGAATGAATGTTAGAGCCCTCATTATAGGCAATTAGTTGGGTTTTAAAGAAAGTCGAAAAAGGTCAGTATCAAAGAGGGGTATCCAGAAGAACCAAAATACTAATAATGACAGGACGAGCACAATGGCCCACGAGTGTGATAACGTTACTCGCCCCGAGATGGGTGGGAAACCGGTCATTTTAAAACCCCTCTACAAATCGGCATTACGCACTACTCAAGGGGGGTTTGTTTAATCGGGAGAAAAAGCATCGGCGGTCAACGCCATTTTCATTAGGGGAGTTTTAGATGGTTTTGTGTAACTGTTGGCTTGAGCCAGCTGTCTCCGGATTGGCTGCCCTGCCACCAACAGGCGAAGCCACAAGCTCTTTTGAAACTAGGGTGATAGGGAGTTCCGGTCAGATGTAGAGTAAAATAGAGGGTTAGGGTTATGTCAATCGCGTACCTGCGTCGGTTACCCACCCGCATGACACTAGTCTGACGGCGCTTTATTGCCGGTTCTAGTCGCATAACCCGATTCTACACCAACGTATAATATCCAAATATCCATAAGGCGAGTTGGTTGTTGAAGCAAGTACTCACAATGCAGACCTTCTCATATGGGCTTTTTGATTGTCATATCCCCCCGCTACTCTAGTACTTTTGTGCCGTTGGGTGGATTCGGATCTCGTGGTTAGTCCAGATTGTCATCGCCACAAACTAAATCGTAGTCTCGTCAATAGTGTCTTGGAGGGCCTGAAAACACCCAGCGCTAAGAGACCAAGTGGACATGATGTGGCCCCGAATATCGTGTTTGGTACAGGGCACCGGTAGCCATTGATGGCCAATGGACAGTGAACCTCGTTTATATTGAAGGATCCTGTCATATTTCCGCCTGCTCCCAATCATAGTTCACCGCTCGTGCATGTATGATCACTCGGCAACGTTTGGGCAGGGTTTGCTGCGAAATGTTCCGGGCCGGCTGGATGGGAAAAATTACCACTGGTGTCTAGGGTCGAATGTACTTTACAGTACCGACATATGTGCATCCTCGAACCGGCTGTGGGATTCTGCACCGCCCGAAAGTTGTTCGGCCGGATTTATTGAGGGTGGAACATTGTGGATTTTCCGGGGATTTCCAAAAACAACCAACAGGCGGCGGTCGCTTCTGAGCACATGGCAGCATATCACGTCAACCTCGGGAAGTGCGGCATAACCCCACCAGGGCCAGGGATCCACCGACGGCATATCAACCGAATGTGAGAAACCTTGATGAAGATCTATCGAGGGAGCGAGTACGCGGAAATCCAGGGCTGGTTCTCGAAATTTGACAAGAATGGGTGCCATTTTGTTCGCATAATGCCGAGTCACTCTCCATGAAGCACTGGATTAGGTTTGCCAAGACATCAAAATTTCGTTGCGTTCGAGTCTGAGTACCCCGCCGCCCCACCACCGCTCACGAAGTCACCACCAAGAAACGAATCGCCGTTTAATCGCCTCGCCGTCCCAGCCAAAATGACACTGGATAGCGCGCCAGTCGCAGCCACACCTACGCCTGTCACAAGCAGCGAAAAACTTGTGGACACACTCGTTGTCGACGCCGGCCCAATTCTGTCCTCCGCCTCTACGCCTTCCTATTACCTCAGCTCCGCCGATCGAATCTTCACAACTCCCGCGGTAATTGGCGAGATTCGCGATGAGGCTGCACGCTCGCGCTTTGAAACCTTGTGGAAACCTTTTGTGTCGGTCAGGTCGCCGCGCGCAGAGAGTTTGAAGTTTGTTGCAGAGTTTGCGAAAAAGACGGGAGACTTCCGGGTGCTGAGTGCGACGGATTTGGGGCTTATTGCACTGGGGTATGAGTTGGAGCTCGAGGTTGCGGGCGGCGATTGGAGGTTGAGGAAGGTGCCAGGCCAGAAGGAGTTGAATGGACCTCTACCGGAAGGATGGGGCTGGGAGGGGAAGGTAATTGGGAGGAAGGATGAATCGAAGGGGGAAGTTAAGGAGAGTGAAGAGCCAAAACCCCAGGAAACTACAAAAGAGAAGACCAAGCCGGATATCGCCCAACAGCTTGAGAACGTCCGATTCGAAAACGCCCCTGTTGAGGAATCAAATGAGCTCCACCAACCCGAGAATATGCAAGAGGTAGAAACAGAAGAGGAGGTAGCACAATCGGACTCCGAGGACGATGATTCAGATTCAGACGGCTGGATCACTCCTTCCAATCTTCACCGCCACATACACCTACAACCCACAAAGCCAAAATCCGCCGAAGTAGAGAAACTCACAGTGGCTCTGGCAACGACTGATTTTGCTATGCAAAACACTCTCCTACAACTCAACCTTCACCTTCTCTCGCCCACTTCTTTGGCGCGAATTAGAAATGTCCGGTCGACGGTTCTCCGTTGTCACGCCTGTTTCTTCGTCATCAAACACCCAACAGCTACAACGCATTTCTGCCCACGGTGTGGCTCAGGGGATACTCTACGTCGTGTTGGGTGTTCTACTGATGCGGATGGCGTCTTCAAACTCCATCTGAAGAAGAACTTCCAGTATAACGTTCGGGGGAACGTCTTCTCGATTCCGAAGCCTGTTGCTGGGACCTGTTCCATGAAAGGTGTGCCTGATGCTCCAGTATTGAGGGAGGACCAGAAGGAGTACACCAGAGCTGTGCGATGGGAGGGTTATAGAAAAGAAAAGGACCTGCTGGATCCTGACAATTTGCCGGGAATCTTGACGGGTACGAGGCGACGAGGAAGTGCGATTCGGGTTGGTGCTGGACGTGGAAAGAATCCGAATGAGACGAGGAGAGGTGGTAGAAGAAAGTAGAAGAAGATGTAGTCTCAGAGGGTAGTGCAGCTTCCAAGACAAAAGAAGACGAAAAAAGACCTGTGCATAAATTATATAGATTGGTTCGGGATTCACGAGTTCAATGAAACAAGGCGTGGGAGGTGTCTATCGACATAGTGGCTCACTCGAATGTTATCGAATACGGTCTAGCGTAATCTGATAAGATTATATCATTCTAAAAAATTTGGCCCATTACTTCCTCCGATTCTCGATATCAGCGAGCGTTCCATCTAGCCGGCGAACCCCCTTCCCCGCTGTGCTCATTGCATCGCTCCGCCCAGTCCGATTCGTGCCCTATCCCTCTCCCTACCTATGAACGGACTTCAGTCCGTGTCAGTGTCTCTAGGCAAGAGAATTAGATACCTTTCGATATGTCCTCCAGGAACCTGCGGCAGAATTCTCTCCCGGCGACTTACACACACTGGTCAATCCCCGCCGGACCCCGCGCCAGCAGATCTCCCAGATCCCACTATCGATATACAACCGAATTACCCACGTTCAACTCTCGATGCACAAACAATTCGCTCGCTGTCCAATGAGACCAAGGATGCTGTCAATAGGCTACGAAGCGTGCTAGATCAGGTTGTTCGGGAGGTTGAGAAACCAGTGTCACCAACACCAAAAGAGCCTTTAGATTCAACGCTGACCGGCCTCGACATTATACCCATGCCGAACCCCGATTCTCCGATTGGTAGCCTTCTCCGTGCCGTCGACGAAGGCGATGGCCCCACTATATGGAACAAATTCAAGGAGTTGGACCATCAATTCCTCCTTCGAACTGTAAAGGGCCATGAATTTTCCGCGGTATTGCTCTCGCTGCAACCGGTCAATTTCCTGCGACTGAAGCATCGTCACCGGCTAGACAAGAACGGCAAACCATATATTATCTCGGAGAAACAAGCATTCAATGAACTCAAGGTCAAACTTTTGTATGTCATGACGGCTATGCGGAAGGTTGGATACCGTCTTTCGGCACGAGAGTGTGGTCACCTAATTGACTGTGCTCGCGCCGGCAAAGACCCTCAGATGGCTATTGAGCTTTGGAATCTCTTGTGTGGCTTTAGTGTGACGCAAGACACCTGGTCCTACAACTCCTTCATGGCAGCAGTAAGTGGTGGAGGCCCAAGTGTGGAACGGGAATTCCGTGTCTACGAGGAGATTCTGGCGCACCGTGAAAAAAGAGCAAAGGGATCAGACGATATGCGGAAGAAGGCGATGAAGATATACAACAAGATGACGGCGAAGGGAATATTACCGAACAGCATGACTTTTGATATCCTCATGCTTTCTTTGGCCAGAATGGGGGATATAGAAGGAGTAAGGAGAATCTTGAAGCAGGTGTGGGATGTAGATGTCAACACGCTTCCAGATGAGGCTATGGTGAAGGACAAGCAGAACATTACACCGGCCGATTCACCGCTCTATCCTACCGCTCATACTTTGCTAGCAGTGGCAACAGCCTTTTGTCAAAATGGACAAGTCGACACGGCAATTCGTACTGTAGACCACATCTCTCGACGTTACGATGTCCCAATTTCTGTGCCTACCTGGGTTGCACTCATGAATTGGACATATGTGTATACACGGCAGCGGAAGGAAAACCCCCTCCCCGGCTCAGCTATGGAAAGTCTGTGGAATGTTATGACTGGTGAACCCTACAATGTAGCGCCAACAATTGATATGTTTGACTACATCGTCAGATCGTACCTATGGCGACGCATGCCCGGGATGGCGGAACACATGATGGAATTGGCTTTGGTCACGGTATCCCGACGGATACTTAGCAAGGCGCATGGGATTGAGGAGCATATCACCTATGGACGGACCGCCCGTACAATTCAGGACCCCGAGAAGGGGTCAGACGCGGCAACGACCAAGGGGACACATACCAGCGCCGCCATCGCGAAATTCAGTCAAGATGTCGCAAAGCTTATACGGGATGAATATCGGCTGTGGTCAATCATTAGGCGGTGGACAGAGCTGCTGGTAATTGGGAAAGATCTGGAGGTGACTACGTTTGGACCGCAGCAGGTTCCGAGAATTGTCGACAAATGGGGCTTGTTTCTTGGGAAGGATATCATGTATGTGTTGAGAACCGGATATGTGGAGTTGGACTTGGGCAAGGAGGGCGAAGATTGGCGGCCCATCACCAACAGGAAGAGGCGGTGGATGTGGATGACGCTTGGGACTGGCTCTAAGGAGGAAGATGATTTCTTTTGATTCGTATATATTTGTTTGCTTGGGAGTTGTGGCTAGAGTAGAGACGTTGGAGGCTGTTTATACTTCTTGTTTTCACTGTACATATCTTCATGTTTTAAGGTTCTGTATCTAGATTCTGTGATGAATTATATTTCTTTGCATGGCGGCAATGTTCATTAGATGTAGTTTAAAGGGCTGGTATCATTTTCCTTCTCTTCTATCGTACAGCAAGTAACGCCCACCCAAAATGCTCAAGCACCAACCTTCTCCTCCCGCAAATCATTAACAACCATATACCGACTCAACCCAATCCACCCCCATCGAAACCACCGCATCTGGCTCTTATGTGCCTCCGTCATCGCCCTCTGCGCAATCCTAACCTGCCTTGCAGTACTCACAAACACCATCTCCCCTTCCCCCCTCCTCCCCGCCAGCGTTACCACCGCATCAAGAACAGAAATATACTTCCTTACCAACCCCACACTCGTAAGCGTGAACAGTCTCCCCCCCCCCCGTTCCTTCACAAACTCTCTCGCCCCATGCAGGAGCGAAATGTGGTTGGGATGTCCCGACACCCCGCCCGCATCGAACGTGACGACCACATCCGACGTCGCCGCGTGCTCGCAGAGATACGCCGCCACGGTTTTGGCAGGCCAAACGGCGCTCATGGAGTCCGGGAGTAGCACGTCCTCGATTACTGTCACGTCGCCGTCACCGTGCACACCCAGCGCGCGGCACGAGGATACAAGTTCGTGTTTTCGGATGCTACCGAGGCCGTCGGCGTCGCCGGAGGAGAGGCAGAGGATGCGGAGGTGGTTGTGGGCGGATAGGGAGAGGAGCGTGGGGGAGAAGAACATGGCTTCGTCGTCGGGGTGGGCGATGAGGAGGGTTATTGTTTGGTTGCGGAGAGGGGGGTGGGGGGTGGTGGAGAGGGCGTAGAGCCTAGGGATGTTAGGTGGTTCAGGAGGGGGAGGGGGAGGGGGAGGGGGCTTGCCATATTATCGGTATGAGGAGGGGGAGTGTTAGTGCGTACATTGTCCAGGACATTGCCGTGGTGGTGAGGTTGACGGAGTGGTGTTGCGGCTCGGGAATGACGTAGAGCTACGCGTGGTCACTATGCCCGATAGTCGGCGTCATAATCAGTCACTCGGTAGATGAACAACAGCGATGCGGGCCTGTGCGACGCCCAAAAGCCTCAGACCGTGCTGTGCACTGCTATCTATCTCTCATCTTCGCCCTCTAGCGCCCACTCAGGTAAATCCGTCTCATACGACCACGCGCCACCTTCACACTCATACTTCTTTGCATGCAAATAAATCCCCAGCTCATGTGGTCCAGGGTCCGAATACAACGGTGTAGCACAAACATCGCAAACCTCGCCCGTCATCTTCTCCGCCTTCTTCCTCTGATGCTCGCTCACAATCTCCTCATGGTATGCTTCCGCCTCCGCAATCTCCGTCTTTCCCATCCGATTCAACCTCGTGATGATATCCTCGTCGTCGCCCTCTCCTCCTTTCCCTAGGTTTATGCCGAATACCTTGCGGTTACAGTAGATGGGGTCATTGGCGATTGGGTAGCCGAGGAATTGTAAATGTACCCGCAGTTGGTGAGTGCGACCGGTGTAGGGATGGCATTCAACAATGCTGTAGTTTTTTGCGGCGTCGTAGCGGAGTCGGCGGAAGAGGGTCTTTGCGGGTTTGCCGTCGGCCTTTACGCGGTTTAGGCCGAGTTTGGGTGAGATTTGGAGGATGGGTTGGTCGCAGATTATATCGCCTCTGATGTGAAGTTAGTTGGGTGTTGCGAGGAGATGGGATGAGATGATATACTCAGGGAACTCGCCGCGAACTCGAGCGACATATTGTTTTCGTATTGTCCTGCTCTTAAGCTGGTGCATGAATGCGTCTGCTGCGTCCCGAGTCTTTGCGATAAACATCAAGCCGCTTGTGAGGCGGTCAAGGCGGTTACAGGCTTCCTTCAGTCAGCGCTTTCCCTGGGTAAAGATGGGGGAGTGGGAGAGGAAGGGGGGTTGAACATACGCATAGGATTAAACCCGTTTCTCTCGTACCTTAAGATCTCTGTAACAGAGTTGTAGTTATACCGTCCGGTAGGATGCACCGGCACCCCCGCAGGCTTCGAGATCGCAATAATATTCTCGTCCTCAAACACAATTCCAATCGGCTTCTCTGTGACCGGAGGTTCATGCCGATGCATCGTGTGCGAGATCATATCCCCATTCTTGACGATCGTCTCCAACCCTGACCTTGTAGTATCTGTAAGAGTCGCCTGCTTGTCTGTGGCGCAAACGCACACTGTTCCCGCTGCAATTGCATTTCTCTACCGCCGGATGGTCAGCACCGCCGGAAAGGAAGTGTGGAGGAGAAGACGCACATAGTACTCAAGCGGACGATCCCTAAACTCGGCGGAGAAGATCTCTAGCAGCGTTTTCCCGCGCCACCGCTCTTTGCAGAATGTATTGTACGTATAGTCGTAGGGGTGGACTTTGCGTAGGCCGTCCTCGAAGTAGTATAGAGGTGAGGGAGGGAGGTTGACGAATTTTGAGACGTTTTGGGTCCGGCTCTTTTTGGGGGCGCGAGGGCGCTGCTGCTTATTTTGCGCCGGTGAGGTATGCGGTGGTGGGGGTGAAGGAGAGTCGGAGGCTTCTATAGGCGGGAGCTGATCAAGAGTGGTGGTGGACATTGGGACGGATCTGTTGCGGGTGTGCAGGATGAGGTACGCAAGGAGCTGGAAGCGTGGATTCGAGAGAGGAAGGTATCGTACGGTCTCTCGCATTACTTAGAGTACACTTTCGGTGGTGGGGGAAGGGTGGATATCACATGTGGCTGAAGTCGCCCGTGGCTGAGAGAGGCGTTGCTTCCTTCGCTGCTTGGCGCTTTGGGGATTAATCTCTCCTTCTCTCCTTCAAAGTATACATATTTACCTCTGCACCCCGGCGATATTAGAGAACACTGTAGCCGTTGTACCAAGTATACAACCCCACACCCACCAAGCTCAGCATAGCACCCGGAATATCCATCTCAATCACCGCCCAAATCCACAGCGTCCCCAACGGCGGCGTCCTCTTCATCACAAAGTAGTACCCGTGCTTATTAACGCTCTTGACAATATAGCATCCTGCCGCAATACTCATCCCCAACAAAAACAGCCTAACCGTAGCCCAGTTCCGTCTTGGGTGGAAGAAGTAATGGATCGCAAAGATAGCTATCACCCCCGTCAGCACACAAGACCACCATAATAACAGTATGAGGACAAATACGCGGCATACCAGGAAATGCCTTTGCACACCGGCTCACTATCAAGTTCCATTCCGTCTCCTGCCGGTATTGTATATGCACCAATACGTCCAGCCAAAATAACAGTATCGTCAACGGCACAACGAAGAAGAGAGTATTCATGCCGGGCCCAAAGAGCTCAATTTCCTCCTCCTGGGTGACGCCGATGGGATTTCCGTTGGCATCGCGCGGCCGCCTTTCGTCGATGATGTCGAGGAGTGTCTTGCCTGTGGGCTTGGAATTGTAGTCGGGGGTCCGAAGGGGGATCTCGGTGACGTGGACACCTTCGTCTGTGGTGAAGGACTTTGTGGGCTTGGGGTCGGAAGTAGAGGGCGTGGTTTGCTTGCGGTTTCGAGCCATTGTGGTGTGGTGTACGGGTTGGTTTGTTGATGATCAAGAAGCAGTTGAGTTATTGGACGGAGAGTGAAGGTGAGTTGGTGCCGGGAATGACGGACATTGCCGCGATCCCTGTCGCCGCTGCTGGAAATAGATACATTCACATTCGTTCACTCGGATACCATTTTTGTCTCGTGGGACTTGTTCACGCTAAAGATCAGCGAAACACTCTTGATCCACTTAGCAAGAAATAATTCCACGAAAAATTATGAGAGACGACCACTTTTCCTCCAACACATCAAGAAAACATCTCAAAATCAGTTAATCACTCGTCATAAAGGACCGCCAAGTTGAATGCCCGAAAACAAGAAAACAAGAAAACACCACCAAGACCCAAATCTTCCTATACTGCCTACTCAGTCTCATCCCCCTCTCTCGCTGCTTCATTGACAACAGCACTACCGCTGCCGCTGCTTTCCTCCGCTATGGCCTCTTTCTTCTCCACCTGTTGAGGCACCTTCTTCCACTCCTCAAACTCCTCCTCCAGATGTTCGTCCAGCTGCTTGTATCTATTCCCATAATTCCTTCCACAGCGCCAACAAATTAGATCACTCTTTATAAACACCATCCCCTGACCTCTCCTCTCATCATCCTCAGGCAACGGGAGGTCCTCCAAATCCACAAAAAAAGGCGTATTAAAAGAATCTACCCAAACAATTAACCCTCCTTCCCCCTTCAACTCTGGGAATATACGTACTATAATGCTTGCCCGTCTTCAACCTCTCACTATGATTATCCCTCGAAATCACATGCACATGCAGATGATTCATACTAGGATTCGAATGCACCCCGACCTTAACCTCCTTCTCCCACTCCCGTCCATTCTGCTCCCCAAACTTCCTCTTCAACTCCGCCGCCACCAACCGCCGCAGCTTCTCGGCCTCTTCCTTAGTGGCCCGCAGGAACTCGGCGTCTTCAAACGCCTTGAACGGGTCCAGCAGCGTCTTTGTTGCGTCCCGGGGGAGCAGCAGCGTGTGAACCGTCGCCTTCGGATACCGATCGCGGATGTAGACGTAGTCAGGTGTGTGGTGGATCACTTCGCCGGGAGGGAAGCCGGTGGGATGCGATATGTACGGACCCAGACCATCGCGGGGGTGTTTGTAGCGGGGTGTTGGTTTGGGTTTTTTGGCGGGGGTTTGGGAGGAGGACATGATTATGGAGACTTTGTTCGATGTGAGTGGCAGGAGGCGAGGGGATGGGGGAGGCTTTTGTACATGCGCTGCGCTTCTTTGAGGGTTGTTGTGAAGCTTCTGGCACTGCCGTGGAGGGTTCGACGGATGGTGACATTTTTGCAGTCTGTGCTAGTTTCCTCGATGTGACGGTGCGATTGAGGGCGATAATTGTTTGTCTGTTGACAAGAAACTGCCGGTACATACAATGTTGGATCACGCCAGGTTAGTGATGGATGTTGTTGACGAGTTGTTGACGAATGATCTCATTCGCTAAACCTTAGTTGCATGTGAACCGGGTTCTCGGGTCTTCGCGCTAGAGGCGCCAAGGTCGAGTGATAATATATGTTTAATTGATTGTAACAGTCCAGTCGAGGGAAGTGCAGAAAATCCTTTCCACAATTGATAGCCAGATAGGGGAGCTCCAATTGGGTAGGAAATAATGGCAGTGGTAGCTTGCCGTACGTGAGCGCTTGGTGAACAACAAACACAAACAAACGGAGCGAAAGAGGAGAAATATGTACCATGTGAAATAAGCGGTGCAGTTCTAAAGCTGGCTGCTTATTTCTCCTTTGATAGCGTGTATCCCGTTATCAGAAATGATATCTGAGATGACGGCAGGAGGAGTTGAGATGATGGAGACAAACACGTTCTGCAGAACGTTAACACGATTCAGCTATACCCGCGGCGCTCAAGCCTCCCGGTATAACGGTGTCCTCTAAGGCATTGCGGTCCAGATGTCAATACTACGTGAGAATCTGAAAACAACTCTTATCAAACAATTACTTCCTCCAAATCCTAAGACAAAAACGTCAAACGCCCTGAATATCACCAGCGGCCGCTCCAGCCGATAGTCGAGAATCTCGCAGGACCTGGCGGAAGATGGCAGATTTGTTTTAAAGTTCCGTAAGGCAGAATGTCTTAGATATTAGTGGTATGCATATCACTCTGTCAGGTCCAACGTACACGGCACAAGATCGTTCGCTGGAGGCTTTCCTCGATAAGCATTTTTTAAAAAGATAATCCCACCTACTCGGAGACAATACCAATTGCTTCGAAGCAAAGTTTCATCTGAAGTTTTGCGAGCCGTCTTTTTTTCCTTTGCCAGACTGTCCTGGCACTGGGAGTCCCACTTGGTCAAAGTTTATCGGTCGAAACCCGAAGCAGCCGCCGGCCGAAGTGCAACCTGACTTTCAGTTGTACATTCTGCGTTGTCTGAAGATCTGGCAGAAAGACCGCACAACAGACGTGCTTTGTAGACCCCCACGATGGACCTGCGTTAGAGTGTATCGGCTCTACAATTGGGGGTACCCGGTGGCTGAAGGCGCTCTGCTGCAAGATAGAGTTCTTCTAACCCCCACGACTTCGAATTCTGGCAGTTTAGGTATCACACATGAATTTAGGGCTGGAGGTTCAATGTTTAACTTTGCCCCACGGCGGACCTGCGTTAGAAGGTATCGGCTCATGGGGGTGGCTTAACCCCCACGACTTTCGGTAGTTGAGTATAATATCGTGGGCTTCAGGGTTGAAGCTTCAATGTTTAGCTTTCGTTTGTGAAAGTGCCGAATTGAGGGCCATCCCCCGGGGTCTTTTAGCTGACTATGGCCACCGTATATGCCCGGCAACAGCGCTGGCATTGAGTCTGTTAGGGTTTGAACAGCTGTAGGTGTTCAACAGGCACAATTGTACTCCACTTTGGGTTACTCATCCAGTAGGACACTAACAAACTCTCTCGTTTCCCGGTAGTTTCAATGTCCTAAGGCCACATCCATCTAAATGGAACTGTGCCCTTTCCAAACTCTGTTTGAATAGTGTGGGGTTGACATCTATCCGTAAACCAAGCTGAATTGGATCTGCCGAGTACAAGAGGCAGAAATGCACGAGATCGAGTGGACGCTCGAATGCCACAACATCTGTGCTTCCAGCGTGGAGGAGACACGCAGCTGTCAGACGGCTTGGGTAGGGAATTTGGCGGTAACTAAGCTCAGTCGTTTAACAAACTAGGAGATATGATGGGTTAATCCCTTTAAGCAACAGTGTACGCGCGGATGAAACAATTCCTCGGCCTGACATGGACCAAGTCTATCGAACAGCACACAGGGTGTGGATGGTGGAATCCCAGGAGACCGGTTCCTATAGCTCTGACGTATGGTATAGACTGGACATAGGATGGTTCGTTTGGGCCGGTGCTTCAGTGAGCAGCTGGCGGTAGAAAATAGTGACCACACTGTTCCGTAGTCAAGAGCAAGATTTCTATAATTGAGAACATTAAAACAAACGGCATAATATCTAAGCCCTTATTCTATAGCTTCTGACTTCCTTTAGATGCTGAGGTATTTCAAAAATAAGGTTCCTCGCAAACTTATCGAAGTTATTCTGAACATATCATATATCAACAGTTTCTTAACTGTGCATATCCGCATATATCCCATCCTTATCTATCGATATAGGTACGAGACGCTCCTTCAGGCGTGATTAACAATAGTAAGTACTCGAATAATTGCAGAAGCAACTATAGCGAGTATTAAAGTACGAATGTGATACTCCGGTTGCTATTTTTGGTTATCATTCCATGAGTGGATATCACCGAGTCACTATTACTTGGGGTGAGTGAAACCGAGGGTAGCTTGATCGGCTGTCCTAGAGAGTGTGCGCGCAATACCGATATTTCATCCCATCTGCCCATCCGTAGTAGAGTGTTTCTCTATCCAGTCCCTTGGGTTGCCACTGCTAGCTCTGTCTAAACAGAAACAGTGACATTTCGGGCATCAGTCTATACCTTAATGCTCGCTGCAGTATTGCGGAGACGGTTCTTGCAGTGATAAGTCCGGCTTCTGTAAACTACTGCTCGGAGAGGATAACATGGTGGCGGTGGCGGGGTAGACGACTATGAGCGGCTGTCTGATGTCATACGAGTACGCCTACGCAAGGAACTTACGAAGGATAGACAGTAAGACGACGGATTGGATCCATTGGCAGCAGAGATGGAGGGGTTTTATCCATTGTACAGTATTGCGGAGGTAGTTCAGGTAGTGATAAGTCCGGAATTTTGCAAACCGCTGCCCGGCCGGAGAGGACAACACGACGGCGGGGTAGGCGACCAGAGTATTTGCGGCTGTCCAATGTCATTCTAAAACAATACCGCAGAATGAGCTTAAGAGGGAGAGTAAGGTTTGGATAAAACCCATTTGCAGCAGAGATAGAGGTATCCCATCTACTGGCACCTGGAGATAAGGGCTATAAACGAGACCATCTCTTCATCTAGACTACTTGAAGTCATGCTAGCGCATCAAACTCTTGGCTCTTCCACACAGAATTGCACGTCCCGGACTTGCACATCTTCATCGTCGGGTGAGAATCTATGCAAATCACCAAACAGACCCCCAACCATTGTCAACGCCGTTCATGCTCCCACCGTTCCCGAGGAAAAAATGCACCATAAACAACTGACAACCGGGGGTGCTAAAAAAAAAGGGAAAAAAAGATAAAAACCACAAAAAAACAGCCAGACACCCCCTGCCTCCGCACAGCGCCGCTATAAATACAAAACAATACACTTCACGAGTCAATTCGATCTAATCACCCCAGGTATTCCACTCTGCATCTCCGTTCGCACCGGTAGCATTCGACTTCCCTCCTCGCAGCGGTTTCGAAGCCGCTACTTCACCATCCTCTTCTTCATCGTCGCTAATAGCGTCCAAATCTATACGCGTAGGCTTCGTCATGTTTCTCATCGGTAGTCCCTCCGTATCTGTGTAAGCACCGGGGTTCCTTCCAAGCACTTTATCCGCTTTCCCACCCCTCTGGTGGCTACCCGCATATTGGATCAACCCCTTTGGATTCCCCCTACTCCACGCCTCTTCTTCCGCCGGGTCATAGCCCCACCCCGCAGCACGCTCCCTCTCTCCCTGTTCTCGCAGCCACTTCTCGCGCTCCTCCTTCACCGCCAGAGCAGCCTCCTGCCACTCCCGCGACGTTTCCCAGGTCCAGCCATCGCCGATACCGGAGAACATAGGAAAACACCACAGATACATCTTATCACGGCCTCCAAACACCTGCGCAAAGTTGCGGGCGCGTCCGAGGTTGAATGCATGGGGTAGTTTTTTCGAGGATTCCTCGAGGAGGTAGTTTCCGTAGCGGTTTACCTCGCGCTGGTGCGGAGAGGAGTGTTCATCAACAAGACGGGCACCAGGAGGGGGTGCACCACTGCGGAGTGATGGGGCGGTGTACCGGACCTTTTCGAGGGATTCGATGGTGGTCATGTTGGAGCCTGTCAGCATCAGGTGCCATATCGTGAATCCACTCAGCACTAGCCCAATAATGCCCGATATCACGGCAAGAAGAACCCAATTTACAGGTGTAAGGTCATCCATGTCCCCGCCTTTGGCGTTGGTAAAGATTTCCGAGTACACGAGTGTGCAAGAGGCGGCAAAACAGACGATGCAGAAGAAGGAGGTGTAAATTAGAAACAGCAGGAATGCTTTGTAGTTGCGCAGACCCAGACAGTTTGCAAGCCAGGGACAGTGGTGATCCATTTTCAGAACACAGGTGCGGCATGACGAGCAGTGGTGTGTACGGTCGGGCTTACAGAATTGGCACTTTTTGCAGAAGCGCTCTTGACCGTCGGATTTGACGGTAACGGAGGAGGAAGCGAAACTGAAGACTTCGGATGTAGGGAGATGCGAATAGCCGTGCTTCTGTAACGTTGTCAGGGTCTGCGCCGTGCAGGTTATAGGAAGACGGGAAACGAACGCTGTCCATCGGTACTCCCGGGCTTGTAAACACAGCAAAAGTGTAGGACCATGTTGCCATTACGTATAGTAACAGTCCTATGCTTCCAGAAGCAAGGCCTACTCTAGGTTCATGAATTATAAGCATCTCGAAATATCTCTTCTCCGAACAGACACCACGCACCTCTCCAACCTCCCACGGCCTGCCAACTGATGCTATATATCTCGGTGTATGCAGCCCACAAAGTTATGCTGTAGACAAAGGACAAAGGAAAGTAGCCAGCCACCAAACAACATAGCTTGTCGAGTCTGCGACAGGCGGAGCGGGAGCGGCGTCGGCGTGGAACGGGGGATGAGATTCCCGAATCCATGGCCGCAGTCAACGGGATGGAATCGAATGTTTTCGCCAGATTGAATGTTTGCAGGTAGACTCTGAGTGAAGAACGGATTTCGAGGTGGAAGAGAATATTACGTGTGGACTACTTCTCAGGGGGGTGATCACTCCGCGCACTCGCGTGGCGCCAGCGGTGGGTGGTGGGTAATAGTGGTGGGGAATAGTGGTGGGGGATTTTTAATTGTCATCGATCGAGTTTCATATGCATATGGAGCATGCATATATGTATCAATTCCCCTTACGTACCTCTCCTACCTGGGGAAGAAAGAGCTGTATAGCGCGCGACGGAAGGAAGGAGAAGATGAGAATGGGAGTTTGACTCTGCATTGAAACGGATCTCTTGAAGAGCAGTGAAGACGCGGCTCTTGTGTCTGTCGCTGATTCAGCATTCTATTTTGGTTCACCACACACCTGCTGTCATCA
>Ga0307512_10003638_pt1 | contig 17623 bp, 27 predicted proteins | sample 14_EM_MG_FD_200267 | JGI IMG/M metagenome (GOLD analysis project Ga0307512, IMG submission 200267) | Populus trichocarpa ectomycorrhiza microbial communities from riparian zone in the Pacific Northwest, United States - 14_EM | ecosystem: Host-associated > Plants > Roots > Unclassified | place...
TGCATCGAACCGTACCCGAATTGACGGTTCGGGTGTGTTGACAACCCGGACCGCCAATTTGGCAACGGTTCGGTTCTGACCCGGACCCGGACCCGAAGTGACGGTCCGGAACCGTTGCTAACACTACTCCCGATGAGAGAGGTGACATGCCACAACGCAGTTAGCTTCCCAACAGGGGCATAAGTCTCACCGAAATCCGTCTGTTTGTATCCTTTTATCACTAGCCATGCTTTGTACGGTGTGGACCCGTCACGATTGTGTTTAGTCTTGTAAACCCACTTAGAGCCAATTGGCTTAACTTGCAGTTGCCATGCTTCCCAGGAGTTGAGAGCGGAGAAGGTGTTATTGAGCAGGATCGATGTGCTTTCTTCCTCCATGGCTCTTTTCCAGTGATCTCATTGAGGGCTTTCCATAGCTTCCGTGTAGGTGAATGGATCTGTTGCGGATGCTGTTAATGCTTCTGCGGAGACTTTACCTTGACTTCTTGTGACACAACTCCCTATCGGCAGAGCTGGAGCTGGATCTGGAGCTGGATCTGGAACTGGAGCTGGATCTGGGGCTGCCCGCGGTACTTGGCTTGCTTTCTTCAATGCTGCTGCCGAGCGCCGGGCAGTCTGATCCTCTCTGCAGAGGCGCCGGCTGTGGGCGATGTTTTCTGCATATGCTGCCGAATGCTGGGCAGTCTGATCCTCTCGGCGGAGGCGCTGGCTATGGGCGTTTTCTGCTTCCTCGTCAGGAGCATCATGCATGTGAGATGTGCATCTCTTATCTATCTGAGGAGGTTGACTATCTTGTCCTCGGAGAGGCTCACCTCCGGTATCTATTTTGTCGACATATTCCTCATCTTCGGGTGATCCAAATATGTCGATCTCATTGCTTCCATGCTGACACGACATGGGTGCATTTCTTTCTTCATCGATGACGACTTCTGATTGGGCATTTACCTTCTGGAATTCGGGATCCCATATCCTCCACAACATCTTGGAGTCGTGTGTGTAGCCTACCATCATGCAGGGCTTTGACCTTGGGCCGAACTTGCCCTGGCGGCGCTGACATTCGGGAATGAGTCTACTGGCGTAGCATTCGAATCGACGTAGATTGTGGAGAGAGGCTTGATACGATATTTCGTTGCCGTCAGCATCGTGCGTCGGTTTGCCAAATCCATGCAGCATCTCGTATGGTGTTTCGGATGGTGCTTGATAGCGATCGCAGTCATTTCTTTTGAGGCCTTCATTCGGTGATCTTTGATGGAGATAGACTGCGGTATTAACTGCTTCTCCCCAGAACGGAATCGGAGCCTGGGAGTGAATCATCATCGCCAGTGCTGTTTCAGTGATTGTATGGATCATTCGTTCTGCAACGCCGTTCTGATGGTGGGCATATGGAGGGCATGGTTTGTATGTAGTACAGCGGGCCGCGAAGACATATCGGAAGGTCTTATTGTCGTAATCTCCCCGTCCATTGTTGCACCGGAATTGCTTGATCTCTGATCCTATTGAGTCTACTCAGGCCTGAAATGACTGGTAGGTGGAGGTGCAGGTCACGGCTTTCTTATTTGGGAGCAGCCATACGGATGTATACCTCGTGTAGTCGTCGATGAATAGTATATAGTATCGATTGTCTCCCAAGGTCAGTGTGGAAAAAGGACTGCACACATCCGAATGTACAAGTTCAAAAGGCTTTGTAGTGCGCTTGACTGGCACTCTAATGAACCTTTGCTTGTGCTTGGCTTGGATGCAGACTGTGCACATTCAATCATCGTGTTTATATCCACCAATCAGAGTTTTCATGGCGGCGGGATGTATATGGGCTAGTCGTCGGTGCCATAGTCTTGACTCTGAGATTGTGAGAGACTTTTGAGTGGACTTAGTTATTGCTGCGGTAGATGCTCTTGGAGGCGAGCTTTCTCTTTTTCTCTTTCTGCCATTCTCGGTAGTCGATGATAGGAGTGTGGTTGCGGGAACTATGATGTATATGCCATTGACTAGTTTTCCGGCGAGGGTGCAAAAACATAGCAAATTTATGGAGCATTTTCCGTTCTGAAATATAGTTGTATGCCCACCCAAATCCAATTGGTTGATGGATAGAAGGGAAAGTTGAAAAGTAGGAGTATGGAGGGCTTCGACTTGAAAGCCCTGTATGACGTTGACGAAACCATAATGCGTGGCGGTGACCGAGTTGTTGTCTCCGACTTCGATTACTATAGGAAGTGAGAGCTTTTTGAACGTTGAGAAGCTGCTGCGGTCATTGCACATGTGGTGTGACGCTCGGGAATCAATGACTCATTTCGGAGTGGTGGCGGCGAGAGCACAAGCTGTTAGTCAGATGGGATCTCAGTCTGCGGTCGTAGCGAGAGCTGCTGAAACAGTGGCTTTCTTCACTTTCCACCACTCCTTTATACGTTTGTAGGAGACGCAATCGACTTTGACGTGACCTGGAAGCCTGCACTGGAAGCAAATGCGCTCATCGTTGTTTCCTCCCTCCTGAGTGCATTTTCGCTTTCTGCATGTATCTGTAGTATGGCTGTGAATTTTGCAATATGTGCACTTACTTTCATGGCTATCTCCGCTTCCACCACTTCTACCGTGTGCACTGCATCCACCGCGTCCACCGCGCCCACAGCCTCGGCCATGGTAGCCGCCACGTTGAGTGAACAGGGCGGCCCCCATGGATGCATCTCCAAGTTCTTTGGTGAGGATGGCTGTAGTTTCTTCTTCTAGAAGGTCATGCATGGCTTCTTCGGGTGTAGGTAATGGCCTTCTATGCTTTAGGACTAGTAATATCATTGGATACTGTGACGGCAGTGATGTCAATATTGGCGTGCGGAAATCTCGATCGGTGATTGCATCGTCGGTATGGTCCAGTTGTATGCGGTTGTTACTGAGCTTGGTGAAGTATGCTTTAAGTGATTTGTCCTCCTTAGGTCGGCAAGCACGGAACTGGCGAAGGATGTCCTGTCTGCCAATATATGAACCGGTGGTGTTCTGGCTGGTCTCTAGTGTGTTCCACATCTCATGAGGATTTCTTATACCTTTAATGATGCGCCGTACTTCAGGGGAACAGGAAAGTCTAATTATAGATGCAGCCTCGGCTTCCTTAGCCTTCCAATCATCATAGTTGTCATCGTGGTCGAAATCAAGTGGCTGCGGTTCAGGATCCTCCCCGGTGACGATTGCGTATTCTCTCATGGCTGACAGGATGAGTAACATGTCGTCTTTCCATTCGTCGTAGTTGTTGTGAGTAAGCTTATGGATGGCGCCCCACCTGGTCTTGTAGAAGACGGCGGGTTCGGAGGAAGGCATCGTGAGATTGTGGTGTTGAATTGTAATGCTGTTTATGCGGTTGTTGCTATGGTGATGAGGTTTAGGGTTCTTGAGGCTCTTTTTTGAAGATCGTGAAAGAGATTGTGAGAATTTTAGATAGTAGCGATAACCGGGCTCATAACCTGTTGAAATAGTGACTGCTAGAAGCTTGATCGTCATCTATCTAAGAGGGCCACAAGGCCAATATATATAAGAGTGAAGTACGGCTGAATGCCATCAGCCCGTATCAGAGTCAACAGTCATCTCCGGCCATACAAGACATCACCGTCTCCGGCCATACGAGACACCTCCGCTCCGGCCATACAAGACATCACCGTCTCCGGCCATACGAGACACCTCCGCTCCGGCCATACAAGACATCTCCGCTCCGGCCATACGAGGCTCACCTCCGGCTGAGACCTGTATATGCAACACCAGTAGTTTGGCCACGGCGGGTGATAATTTGTGACATCGGGCTTCGAGTGGACCACCATGGCTGGACAAAAAGGAATGAAGAGTTCCATGGATCCAGTCTTAAGACGAGATGGCAACAAACGGTACCTTGAATTATGAATCTAAATTAAATAATCGTAACATTATATAGCAGATGTCCGGAGTTGGATCTTATTGCTGGCTAAACGTGGATGTGGTAAGGGATAATAGCAGAGCTGAAGGTGAGTGCAGGAAGCAGATTTTATGGACGCTACTAGCTCATCCGGGTTCATCATCATCAGGCGTTGTGAGAGGGTCAAACATAAAAATGGAGACACAATTGCGGGATCCGGGAATGGGGATGTATATTAGTCCTCTATATGCGCCTACTGCCAGACGTGGAGTACTTTCCTCAACGGAAGTTTCTTATAGAGCGGATTGTTCATAACGATGGCTTCATCAGATCCTACACAAACCTCCCGTTGAGTGCACGCTTCATCGCCAGAGCCGAGGTGATGGCGTACAGTGCACGAATAATCGTGTTTCTACAGCACCACCTGCTACTTTCTGTTACGATATGGAAGGGGAGAACCGTGTGTATAGACTAAAGTACAGAGAGAAGGAGAGAGACGTGACATATATACAAGGTGGTTGGGCGCCTTATGCCCTACCGGCCGAGTGCCTTGCCATCAGCTCGGTCAGGTCCACATGCAACACTTTCAATCTGAAACAGAACACAATTCCGCCTAGGCCCAGTCGGAATGAAAGCGACTTCGAGAAAATACACGAGGAGAGGCAAGGGAGCAGACAGATTCCACTTTTGATGATAATAGCAACAAGAGTGCTTAGGGAAACAACGAAGTGATTTGACCGAACTGGATACCGAGGAAGGAGAGGGTCACAAGGAGGAAGAGATCACTGGTGAGGTAGAGGAGGAAGGCGACGATGAAGAAGATATGGTTTCAAGTCAGGATATGGAGCACAGTGTAATTTTAGTTGCATCACGACGTTGAGGCATACAGCTGATCGTAGGGATCATGGTGATGGTGATAGTGTACAGAGTAATTCTTATTGTTGATTGAGTGTAATTAGCACTTTGTATGTATGCTCCGCGAATGAACCAGTCCACTCACAGAGGGTGGGACTCCGTGAATGGACCGGTCACTCCGCGGAGGGACAGCCTCCGTGAATGGACTAGAACAAGTTATATCAAAACAACTCCGTATACAAGTAAGCCATTTACCTCAATACCCAAATGCAAGGTATAAAACTAACCACAGTCACTCATATGTAGCTCTGACATTTTTACTACGAGAGTTCATCGATTAAATTTCGATGATTAGCAGAAACAATGGATGCAAAGTAAGCTAAATAAAGCAGGTATTTGTCACACCTCCGACAACACACCACACCACCTTTTAGTTTTGCCAAGACCGATTGTACCCAATCAAGTTTGACATCGCGAGAAAATTTTTGCTTCGGTTTTCATTTGAACGAACTTCAACCGCTTAGAAGCAGACAACGATGAGCCTCTTCGGAGCAAACAAAAAGAAAGACTCCTTCCAAAAGGCCAAGGAAAGGATGTATAAGTTTTTGAGCAAGTCCAGCTCAGCTGGAACTGATGAGAGCAGCCATATTGGCGAGCTGATTAAAGAGCGCGAGGGACCGTTACCCACGGATCCAGACGGAACAGCTACGACTTCTGAGATCGCTCGGGAGGAGTTGGGTGATTATCAGGGGGTTCAACCGGCGGCAGTTATCTTGACCAGAGAACAGTTTAACCAGGGAGTTAGGATTCACAATGCCGAAGTAAGGGCAGAGGGACATCCGAGCCAGGCTATTGAACCGATTTGGGCAACGGCTCAAGTTATTGATGAATACGGAAATAGGCGCCCACCTGCCGTTCTTACGATTTCGAGTGACAATTCCTCATTATCACCACCACCGACCGCAAGTTATGGGGGAAGTGAAATTTCCTTCCCGTCGCGAACACCAGGGGAGAGGGTTTTGTCCCCCCCGCAATCCACGAATTATGAGGGAAGCCTTATGGGCCTACCTCCGAGCGCTATTCCACAGAATCCTTTTCCGACTCCTAGGGCGAGCGCTGGAATTATTGCGCGCAGGTATATTCAGTCGGAGGAAAATGCCAGTCAACACGCGGAACAAGAGGGGGGAATGAAAGAGACCCGGAGAGTCGACACACCCATTCGGAGACAATTCGAAGTTCGCGATAGTAGCGACAACAAAGATGATATGATGACGGAGGTGGAGTGGAGGAATGAGGAGCCTTACATGACGCCAACTAAGAAGGGAAAAAAGCGCAATGAGGGGAAGGGAGTTAAGAGGCCAGTAACGCCCGATCAACCAATCCCGAATATGCCGCAGATGCCAAGCAGGAAGAGGCTCGATGTTGATTGGGCTAAGCCTGCAGAGTCTTTGACCAGTGAGAATGAACCTGAAGATTTAGGAAAGTTTATTGGTGAGTATCTTCGGAACACTAACGGACTGAGGGATTTTATGGTTGGACAAGAGAGAAATGATGCAAGTTACGATATTTGGTGCCAACAACAGAGCCAACATATTGCAGCAAGACAGAATCATACCGATGTGGCAGTTATGTCGGTAAGAAAGATAGCTCAAGCTGTGCAGACGGATGCGGAGTTGGAAAGGGAATGTGCAGCAGAGAGGGCAGAAAAGCTTGATGAAGGATTGAGTAAGATTGAGAAAAGATCGGTCAAGATCGCACTGGTGAATATGGCTAAGACGATTGAAAATGCGATGAAAAATTGCATGGAAGAAATGATTGATCAGCTGACAGATAGGGTGGTGAAGAGGGTTGAGGACGCAGCTGAAGAAAGTAAAAAAAAAGGAGGAAATCCGAACGGTGAAACAGGTAGAAGCCACCCCTGAGGATGAGGATATGAGTGATTGTGAATTCGAACCAGGGGCTACATTTTCGAAGGAAGAAAATGAAAAAGTAGCGATGGTAATCGAAAGGATGCAGGTGGATGAAAAGGAACTGGAGGCATCGAGGCATGCGCCAGTTATTCAGCTGGGAGAGAACCGGCGGGAGTTTCCGAGGTTCACCCCGAGTGGACAAGTGATGACTGCAAAGAGACCGAGTATTGCGCCGGCAGTACCGGAAGAAAAGAAGAAGGACGCGAAAAAACCGGAGGTGAAGGAGACACCGAAGGGATCAAAGGCTGGGAATAAGAAGCCGGAGGTTAAGAGGCCAACCGAAAAGAAGCCGGAAAAGAAACCGGAAGAAAAGAAGAAGGATATGTGGGCGCAGAGAGCGGCAGCACCACCACCATTAAAAGAAGCAACCCGAGCAGCGACAACAACAACAACAATCGGGACAACAACAAAAGAATAAGGGGGACGGTTTTGTCGAAGTGAAGAGACAGCAGAAGAAGGAAGAGATGAAGCCAGTCCCCCCAGGACAAAATTCGATGGAGAAAAGGAGGGTTACCTTTATGAGGGATAACGGCCTCCCCCTTTCTCAGAAGAAGGATTTGGATATTTCGTCGGAAGTGAATAGGGCACTTTTTGAGGCGAAGGTTCCATATTTTGTTCGCATTCAGGCAGTTACAAAGAACACCCGAGAATGCTTGTCAACGATAACTACTGCGGGAGCAACGGCCGAAATGTTGATTCGGTATCGAGAGGTCGTTATAAGGGCGGCGAGAAAGGTGGACGCTGGAATAGTGGACATCGAGACTAATGAACTCTGGGAGAGGGTTAAAATGCACGGCGTCATTTTCGATAGGTATCTGGGAAAGAAGACGGGAGGGGGACTTGAGAAATTGAGGCAGGAATTGCAGGCTGAGAACGAGGGGGTGGTGTTGCCACTCGCTATCAACTGGATTGGAGGACCGAAAGATGTGCAGAACAAGAAGGCAGAAGGAAAGAAAGCATCTTCGGTTGTGTTTGCGGTCAAAGGAAGTAAGATGGCCGAAAAAGTTTTGAAGGGAGGGTTAAGGGCAGCAGGAGTGAAGTATGATGTGGAGAAGTTTGTGAATGCCGGACCTGACTCCTTTTGTGGTGTGTGTAGCAGATGGGGACATGTTGAAGTGCAGTGTGGATCTTTGAAGATGCCTGCATGCATATTGTGCACAGGGAGACATTTAACGAAAGATCATAAGTGCAACGTAGTAGGTTGCAAAGCTAATGCAGGACAGAACTGCACCCATAACGTCAACAAGTGTGTTAACTGCAAGGGGAACCATATTGCGAAGGCCAACTGTTGTGTTAAGAAACAGGAGGCTATAAAGACAGCGAGAGATGAAAGACGTACCTGGAAGGAGAGGGAGGGAGAATGTCGAAATGTGACTACAGATCAACAACAAAAGCCGGATCATACAGAGAATGGGGGACCATCGACTGCAGATGCGGAAGAGAAGGCTCAGAATGATGAGCAAATTGAAAAGGAGCCGGAAGTCCAAGTCGTAGTGACACAAGAGACCGAAGGACAATCTTCCAACGCAGGGACCCAAGAAACCCCCTGTGAAGTCATGGTGAAATGCGTAATGCATAATTGTGGGAGGGGGTATGAGGCGACTATGATGGCGTTGGAAACTGGAATTGTTTGGGGGGCTGATGTTGTGATATTGCAAGAACCGTATGTGGAAAGAGAAGGATACAACATCAGTCATCCAGGATATAGGCTGATCAGAGGAGGAAGAACAATGACAGCAGTAAGAAGAGATACACACCTGGAGTTTTCGGAAGTGGATAAGGGGGGAGATGGAGATGTACCGGTGTTGGATATAAGATACCCGTCGGGTAGAAAGATGAGATTGGTGAATGTGTACGATCAGTTGAGACAAGAGGGGGGAGTGAGAAGTCAAGGCAGACCGGCACAGACAGCAAGATGGAGTGAGATTATGGAACAGGACAAGATCCTCCTGGGAGGAGATTGGAATGCTCACAGTGATAGATGGGACCCTCAGTGCCCACCAAAACGAGATGCGAACTTTTTGGAAAATCTTATGGATGAATACGATTTGATCGATGTTACGGATGGGGAAGAAACCCATTCAAATACGAGAAATGGCGAAACTTCGGGATCACTTATTGATTTCTTTGTTACTAAAGCCTCGATGGCCGATAGATTAGAGACCTCAACAGATTTGGCAACTACTTCGGATCACGCGGTTGTGTGTGCCCAGTTAAGATGGGACGAAGGGGAAGGAGTCAATGTGTCGCGAAAAATCACAGGATGGGATATCGATGGGTTTAAGTCGAAGGAGGAGGAAGAAAATTATAAAAAAGCACAAATAGAGTGGAAGGATAAGAGCTCAAAGAGACCTGTTTTGGATGAGAAGAGCAGCGGGGATGAGTTACAGAGAGAGGCTGAGTGGATACAGCGGAACTTTGTTAATCATCTCAATAGGTGCTGCAAAAAAGTTAAGGTGTGTGCGAGATCAAAAAGGTGGTGGACGGTGGAAATCGCAGAAAACCGAAAGATCTTGGGATCAATAAAAAGAGCTCGAAAGAGAGGGGAAGCGTCGCAGCAACAAGTTAGGAAGCAGCAAAGCAACCTGAGAAGAATGATCCGGCAGTCGAAAACGGAGATGTGGAGGAAGTTTCTAACTTCGGCCACAAGAGATCAGGTCTGGCAGGCGTTGAGGTATACGAAACCAGGCGGACAACAAACGACAAAGACTTTGAAATCTAGGACTGGGGAGGTGGCGGAGTCCTGGGAGGATAAGGCAGAGTTGATAAAAGAAGAAGCATTTCCGAAACCTTTGAAGGGTGTGGAGGGAAAGGCACAAGAAGAGGGAGGAGAAATGTGGAAAAAGATTACTGATGAAGATATCCGAGAGGCTCTGTTTAATCAGTCAGTTCAAAAGGCACCTGGCCTGGATAGGCTGGGTTTTAAGGCAATACAATTATTGTGGGAATGGGATTCTCAAAGGATAATTAATGTTGTCAAAACGTCTTTTAGGTTATGAGTACACCCGCGAGTTTGGAAGGAAGCGAGGGAGGTGGTTATACCAAAGCCGAATAAGCCAGAATATGGAGTCGCCAAAGCATACAGGGTGATTACATTGTTGAATTGTCTGGGGAAAGTGGTCGAGAAGGTGGCAGCCAATGCAATAGCAGACGAGTGTGAGCGAAGGAGGCTACTTCATGATGGACAGTGTGGATGCAGAAAGAGAAGATCAGCAATTGATGCGGTTGGAAGGTTAATGAAGAGAGTTGAGGAAGTGTGGGGGAGGGGGAATACCGCGGCAGTGCTGTTGATGGATGTTACGGGAGCCTTTCCACATGTGGCGAAGGGGAACTTGATAAAAAGAATGGAAGAGATGGGGTTTGAAGCCGACCTAGTGAGGTGAGTGGAAAGCTTTATGGAAGATAGAAAAGTGATAATGTCGATGGACGGAAAGGAGGGAGATAGTATGGATGTGGAAACGGGGGTTTCGCAGGGGTCGCCAGTATCTCCAGTACTTTTCGTTATATACCTTTCGGGGTTGTTCGGCCAAGTTGAGAAGAAAGAAGAAGAGTGTCGAAGTGAGGGTATATCTTTTGTTGATGATGTGGCATGGGTGGTGGAAGGTGAGGATGTGGGATAATGCACACAACGACTGGAGAGATGCACGGCGGAAACAAGAAGTTAGGCAAAGAATAATGCCTGTCAGTTCAACATCGAAAAAACAGAGGCGATGTTGTTCACACGACGAAGAAAGAATAAGGAACCAAAGATGAATGCCCGAGTAAGGGTAGGAAATCATGAGGTTTCGTACAATAAAGAAGCAACTAGATGGTTGGGGGTATGGCTGGATGATATGCTTACTTTGAATGATCATATGAAAAAGACCTTAGCGAAAGCAAGGAAAGCGCAGAATAGGGTGAGATCCTTGATGACGAAGAAAGGATTAAGCTCGGAAGGATGTCAAAGAATTCAAGTTGCAGCGGTTCAGGCAGTGGCGTTGTATGGGGCTGAACTGTGGTGGCATGGACAAGAAAATCGTGCTCAGGAGGTACAAAGGTGGTTACATGAACAGGGCAGAAGGGTAACCGGATGCTTTAGGACGACACCTCAAGGAGCGTTGATGAATGATGCCGGGTTACAACCAGCAAAAGCTCTTCTGAATAACCGGGTTCGCCGGTATAAGTTGAGACAGATGATGATGGCCGATGCCCAAGGCGGAGGGAGAATGTTAGGAGTACGAAGAAATGTCTCACAAAGGGTGGAGGGGATTGATGAGTTGATCACTGAGGATAAACCATTCAAAAGGAGGAGTTACGAGAGGATGACATTATTGACGGAAAAAAGATGCCTTAAAGGCAAAGTTATAATTCAGGATGAGGAATAAGCGTTGGAAGAGGCGAAGTTAGAGAGAAGTGGACTTGTTCTTTGGACTGATGGATTGAGAAAAGATGATGAGTGGGTTGGGTGTGCATTGGTATGGGAAGAAGGGGGAAGGTGGAATAAGAGGAGGACACATCTAGGCCGACAAAAAGAAGCGTTTGACGCGGAAATGTATGCGATGTCGGAAGCAATGAACATTGCAGATGAGAAAGCAGAAAAAGAGAAGTTTACCAGGGTTATGGTTTTTACGGATTCCCAGGCAACTTTAAGAAGAATACAATCAGACGAGCCAGGACCAGGACAGGTGTTAGCGCTACGAACAATGAACTGGACCGATGCATTAGCCAGGAAAAATATTCAGGTAGAATACTGATGGGTACCTGCCCATAAAGGAATAGAAGGCAATGAAGAAGCGGATCAACAAGCAACAAAGGCGGTGTATAAGCATTGCGGAAGTTATAACAAAACACAAAATCCACTACCGTTTTTAGATTATGTTTCTTTCTCCCACATTAGTCGAAGGTTAACTGAGTTGAAGTGGGAAGAAAGTATAGAAGAGATAAAAAAGATGGGGAAGAAGTCAAAGCACAGTTACCGGTATGGTTTGGTGAAGAGGGGAGGTAACGGTGCGGTGATGGGAGCCAAAAAGACGATTGCCACGAGGTTTTATCAGCATAAGTCAGGACATGCACTGATAGCGAAATACTTATTGCGGATCGGAAAACAAAGGGATATGAAATGATGGTGGTGCGGGCATGAATATCAGACAAGAGACCATCTTTTTAAGTGGTGCAAAAGATGGAAACGAGAACAAAAAAGGCTTTGGGTTGATGGGCAAGAGGGGGAGGATGGGTATGAGGGTTGTGAAAAGGTTTTGAAAAAGCCAAAGATTTCATTGCCAATGTCTCTCATTTTTGCAGAAGAAATATGTTCGCAGGCTTTGATGGATTTTTTGTCCTGTACAGACGTCGGCAGAATTAGCAGAGTGGTGGAGGAGGCGGAGAACTCAGATCACGAGGAGTCGAGTGATGGGGGGGTGTAAAAGTTTTGATGTTGTTTTTGTGTGGCGGTTTCTTTTGTTAAAAGTGGGGAAGAGGACTCACGACTTTGCTTTTGTTTCTTTATGTTACGGAAGAAGTGAGGAGGAAATGTGTATGGGATATGCCATGGCCGCCAGCAGCCGAATGCAATATGATTACAAACAAACAAACAAAGCAGGTATTTGTCTCGTGCCCAGCCACCAGGGCCTCATTTGCAAGCTCATTTCTCGTTAACTCGCTCGGCAACGAGAGGCTGGGGAGACACGACCTGAATAAACACCGTAATAACAATTTGAGGAAGGGCCTGCACTTGTTGACCACCGCAAAATCTAAGAACAAGACCAGGAACAGCCTAAATATTATATATGTTTTATGATTATGCTTCTTGTGCATGGATCGAACCCATTTTCCTACCTCTGGCCTCCAAAAACAACACCGCGGCACTCTCTGTACTCCGCAGCCACATAGCAGCATCTAGCACCATATTCTCAAGATAATTGGTGGCATTAACATCAACTCCGTTATCCAACAGCATCTACATAGTCTAAATCAACAATCGATTCCGCCTCTGCAATCACCGGAGATTTCCAACCTGACAGGATACAATGATGCAGTGCGGTACCCCCATCACTATCTGTCACCGCGCTATGTTCAATCAACAGCCTGACAGATTCCTTCCACCTCTTCGATGCCACATAAGAGCCGTTGCACTATACATGTCACTTGCCTCCGTTTTAGCTCCGTTTTCTAATAGTAACTGCACAGCACGAGAATGCTGCGTCGCTACCACAAGCGCCTTGCCATCGAGAAAGTCCCCATTTATGCGCGCACCGCGCTTCAACAGCAGTTTCACCTCGAAAACCCCCTGCGTCGCAGCAACAAGAAGCGCTGTTTCGGCTTTGGTGCAGTAGTAATTTATGTCCGCATCACTATCGAGGAGGAATCCAACAGTCTCTATATTTCTATGCCTAACTACTTTTGTGAGAGGGTCAGAAGGGGAGCAACAGTGACGTCGCGTCGCAAACGTGCGCCACGTCGTAGACAGAACCTCGCGAGCCGGTTCCAATGCTCTTTTACGGCGATCAAGAAGAGACTACAGCACGCGAGGCACGGGCAGTGGCTTTCGCTACCCCCAGTGATACCGCGCCCCAGGTGTCGGAGTAGCTATCGAGTGCGTGTTGTCGATAGATAATGCTGGCATTGCTGCCGTCTAGACTGTTGAATCTCTAAGCAAAGAGTGACGAGAGGTGAGAGGGCCTGGTTCGTGTTTGACAGGGCTTTGAGATCGCAGGGGTCGCGAAGCTCGCTCGCGATCTGAAGGAGGAGCTTGAAGGGGAGGTTAAGTGCTGACATACCTCGTAGTTCGTGCGGGATAAGTTAGTGAGGAAGTTCAGTTGAGGAGTCCACGTTTTTCGATTGTGCGAGATTGCTTCAGTTTACTGATTGTCGATGGGTGACATCTCCTTTGAGGGTTGGGTTCAATTAATACCTCAATGCTTTCGGGGCAGTGAAGACACTCACCGGCGTCGGCCCTTGTTGGCTTGGCGACAATGTTGGGTTCCGTCGATGCCCACTCGGCAAACCGAGCCGGCAGCTTGCCCGTCTTCGCTGAACATTCCTCACCTTTTCCAAACTTTCACCCCCGCGCAATTCCGCAATAGTGCAACATCGTCCCATCTTCTCTTCAAGCCAACCATTTGACCGCAAGATACGTTCGTTTGTCATTTCATTAGATTTTAATACCTGCTAGTGTCTTGTTTTATTGTTATTATCTGACGATTTGAGCTCCTCTCGTTAGGCAATCCTTGTATCCTAAATTCCATCAGCATGTCTACTTCTACCGCATCTCCCGTAAACCCAGGTGAATCCCATAGTCGTGTCCTCCTAGTTTCTAAAGGTCTAACCTAACAACGGGAACCAACAGCTGCCCCGGAGTCGTACAATGAAACAATTCATCTGCCCCAGCGGTACATCCCGCCTCACCTCCGGAGAAAAGGACAACTAGCAACCCCTTTCGCCCTCAATACTGCGCCACTTACTCCCGCTACATCGAACGCCGGCTCGTCCCCGTCTGAGGTCTCAAATTCTTGTTCTCGCACTCCTGTTACCCCAACAATTGCTGCTTGTCCAAGCCAAGTTCTCGACACAAAGGTTTATGTCGGTAACATCCCCATTGACGCGATTGGACAAAATCTAGGACTGGCTTTATTTGCGACTCTTAAAGTGTGAGTTCAGCATAATACCTAGCTCCCTTGCAAGATAAGATAGTATGCTAAAATTGTACAGTATTGTCTCTAAACCCATCCTCGACGATTCCAAGACCTTCCATATTTACGCTGATTTCACTACCGCTTTGGATGCACGGTTTGCGATTGCGCGTCTCCAGAGATTCTCAGAACCTGTTATTTGCAGAAATGCCCTGAACTCGGACGACTATGAAAGAGCAGATAACACCATTACGTCCGAGAAGCTCGGAATGTCGGCTACGGCCGAGGAATTTTTGAGGAGTCAGGGATGGCTTTTGAATGCTTTGAAAGCTGAAGCAGCAAAGCATGGCGTCGACGTCCAGATTGTTGTTTCTAGTGGATCAAATGCGCAAGCTTTCCTTTCGGACGGACTTGGAAATGCACCTCTTCCGCAGCATGCAGAAGGTGGCCAAATTGCCATTGAATTTGCGGAATATGACAAAGAGGTTATTAATGGAATTGTCCCTACCACCGAGGAACGTATCCCTGACCCTGCCGCGTCCCAACTTTCCACTCCTGCGAATAAGCAGCATCATTTCCAACCTTCATTATACTCTGAATCATCTCTATCTAGCTTCACCGGAGAGTTGACAGTAACCTTACGCCCCTCCCATATAGAAGAGGATGCTCAATGGACTTCCTTGTCTGCTTGTTCAGTTAAGGCCCATAACACCGACGAAATGACATTGGAAAGAGCATCAACATCCGCAGCGAGTCTTGAAGACGACTTGACAAACGATTTGGTTCACACACAGGCAGTCTTGCCTCTTGATGCCTCGCTAGAAACTAATGCTGGTGAACAGAACGAGGTCGGGCTTGCATCGGTTGACACTACGGACTTGGTCTGTTCAAAGACTGATGATGCCGAAATCCAAGAAGGATCGCCGCCTTCGGAGATTTCTACATCTCCATCTTTGGCCGAACTAACAGCCGCCTTATTTACGCCACTTCTCAATGACACAGCACGTGAGGAGGAAGAACAAGTAGTCTCTGATATCTCTTCGCCCGCCCACGTTAGCATCATTGAAAATCACCAGCCTTTGTCATCTCAGGCTGCGGAGGTCGAACTTAGTCTCTGCGAAACCGGCGTTCGTCGGAACAATACTCCTTTATTGCCCTCTACTATTTCCGGGTCTCCTATCGCACAGCGTCAACTTTCGTCAGCAGATTTGACCGAAGCCTTGATCAAGGCCACTGTAGCGGATAGAGAAATGCGTGCATCTTCCCCTATCTCAACTAGAATAGTCACCGATGATGGCCATGCACTACTTTCTAGGCCGATTGATCCTCAGCTGTCTTCTGTTTTAGGAGATGCTATGTATGGCACTTCGGTCACCGCTAATCCTAATCCTATTATAACTTCTGAGGCGCCAACTGTCGGCGGCTCACCTACTTCTGATTTGACCGACGCTTTGCTTGCATCTATTTCCGATGAGCCAGACAACGTGTGGGAGGATATCAATCCTGAGTCACCTGGAATTATTACAGGCGATGAGATTGAACACCAGCATATTGATACAGTGGCATTGCCAACTAATCCTGAAGAGGGTAAATACGTTGATGTCTCTGCCACAGTTGAGAAACCGCCGGTGTGCCTGGACATCGAGGATAATTTTTCCCATGACCTTCCAACTGGGTTGTTCATCTGTGGCTGCAGCTCTCAAGCCCAAGTTATGGAGACTGTCATCCCCGCAAAGTACCACCAAAACGTCGCCAGTATCGAGGAGAAGCTAGGTACCCAGTACTTCGTTGTTTGCTTTGATGGTCCTCAGATTGCCAAAGAGATATTTGACAAACTTCCTCAAGTCCTTATCGAGACCGATCTCGACAAACGTTCCAAGGGCGCTCCATTCGTCAAATTGCTCCAAGAGGATTTGCCATCCTTTGTGGGAATGCCTACGGCAGCCCAGCCTGTTAAGGAGAACTTTACCGCAGATGAAGAGACTACAACCATTATTGTAACTAAGGAGGGCGACGTTAAGACTGGTGTAGCTGTGGAGATAAATTCTGGCATGCCAGTTGGCACTCCGCATAAAGAAATGATCACTTCCAAGTCTGAAAGTTGGCTCACCACATTTCTCTTCCGTTGGTGACCAAGCTAACATTGTACATGCAGACAATGGAATCAATGCTCCAACTCTCAATGGTGTTGTTTCCATCTTTAAGCTTAATCCTGGTCCACCAATCCTGAGCTACGATGACACGAGTACTTTCCGAGTCGCCCCCACCGAAACCGAGATCCTTAACCTACTGGATGAGCTCTCCAACTTGAGCACTGAAGATGATGATATGCGTTGAGTCTTCATGGCGGGGGAATATGCCTGTACCATAAATCAACCGCATGCTAGAATAAACTAGTCTAATACATGTGAGATCATTAGTCAGAAGTGATAGTGTGAATTTAAAATCGCCCGTAACTGCCCCTGAGAGTGATTTGATCGAAAACCACTATCTTCAAATCCCAAAAGACTACCTTTACCTTGTATGCCTCATTCTCCCTCCCCTCCCCTCCCCACCCCAAGTTGATATTTGTTTGTTCTGATACCTTTGAGAAGACCGAGAAGGTCTCTCCGAAGGGGGAAAGAGGCCGGAGTGCCTCTGCAATTATTTTCCTTGCTGACAGAATCTGGGCTTTCGCACTAGATCATTGACTGGCATCGTGACATTGCTTGGCTATTACGTGGGTTGCCACTTTCAGTATAGTTATCTTGACATCGTGTAATTAAGCTTTCTCCTTTTCTCTTCTCTCTTTAGAATTCAGACGATTGACGAGTTCTCCACGCCCACTGCAACACCCGCGTGTCAACATTCCTAACCGTAGATGCAGCAAGGGTTGCGACGACTGCATTTCTACGAGGGGGTTTGTTTGTTTGTAATCATATTGCATTCGGCCGCTTGCGGCCATGGCATATCCCGTACATATTTCCTCCCCGCTTCTTCCGTAACATAAAGAAACAAAAGCAAAGTCGCGAGTCCTCTTCCCCTACAACAAAAGAAACCGCCATTCTACGAGGGGGTATGGAAGGATTAAGTGGGTGAGTTATTGTAGGGGAGGTGGTTGTATTTTATGTGTTTAAGTATTTGATTTCGGTTTCGTATCTGGGCTTCTTGTTTTTTTGGGGGGGGGAGGGTTTATAGCGTTCCGGGGATTTTGATTAGTTATTACGGACAGGAAGTAGGAGCATCACTCGCGTGATTTCAGAACGTTCATGGCTAACTACTGTAGCCCCTTCGATGCACAGGTAGTGCTCTGGTACGATATATTCGGAGGTTACAAACGAAGAC
>Ga0307512_10003640_pt1 | contig 17614 bp, 21 predicted proteins | sample 14_EM_MG_FD_200267 | JGI IMG/M metagenome (GOLD analysis project Ga0307512, IMG submission 200267) | Populus trichocarpa ectomycorrhiza microbial communities from riparian zone in the Pacific Northwest, United States - 14_EM | ecosystem: Host-associated > Plants > Roots > Unclassified | place...
CCGTATCTCTTGGACATGTCTGCGTAGGCAATCCAAGGAGCCTCCTTCGGGACATCGAGTAAATTTCCTATCATTGGTCGCATGGGCGGGCCGGGTGGATAAGAAAGCCCTCGTCGTTTTCGGAAGGTAACAAAAAGGAAAAGGAATAAGGAAAATGCAAGAAAGTCAAAGGCATGAATGAAAAGAAATGGGATGACGGGGAGTGGGCTGGTTGCTTAGGGGGGGGGAAAGTGGGAGTGGGAGTCTATAAATCAATCGGAATCATGCTGAGATGTTCTGTGGGACGTCATCGGGCCAGCACTCAGGCCTCAGGTACCAAATCGGATCTAGTATATTGAATGCTTGGCTTTTGATGTTAACGCGATCTTCTCGAGATATGTGAAGGGAGTGTCACCGAGGCGATCTAGTTGGAGGTGGACTTCACAACTTCAACTTGAAAGAGGTTGCCATTTAACCAGTGCATTTCCAGTATACGCAGCGGCCACATAACACCGTAAGGTTATATATCGTCTGGTTAAACGGCCAAGGTGGTGGAGCAAGACTCGTCAGATGACCCATGACAAAGCAGCTATGCAAATCGGTTTGAGGCGGGGCGGCAAATCGAAATCGCGCGGGTAAACCCGCCCACCGTGGGAATTACTTGTACTGTACGAAAGTTACTGTCGGCTACCTAAACACTGTCCCTAGTTCTGCGTGGACGACTACAAAATGTCTCGTTCGGTGCACAGATCCTACCGCCAGACCTGCCCGGTTCACTTTTCATCCCACCCGGTCAGCAAGCGCCAACAACGGCAGTGTGGCAACCCGTAAAACCCTCACCTCAAACGCTAGCAACGCCTCCACGTACAGTAGCGTCCGTGCGCTCTCTGACACATCCTTCAACTCGCACGAGAGTGACGGCTTCGTGACGCCCACCAAGGCCAGGCTCCGCGATGGCGTCTCTTGCTGCTGCATGTCTGGAAACGTGCCCGGAGTCCGTGCACACATGATTTCAGCAGTCCGGGGCTCTGGATAGGACATAACTGGAGAAGACGACGAAGATGAACGCGTGCTGAAGGGTGCAAAATAGGTGAGCCACCCAGAGCCAACTTCACATGTCATTCCGGAGGCACGCCAACAAAGAACAGAACCCTACGCAACTTGGCATTCCCTCCACGACCGAATCCTCACACTCGTAGATGTGGTCTGCGCTCGATACCTCCATGCATCCGATTACCACCTTGTCCACAAGTGACACTCCTACTCCCCACGCTTCCTCACACGATTTATTTCCCGACCCTTCGTTCTCGTGGCACAGCCTTGGGTTGCAATGGCATGACTGGTGGCTAAGTCCTCGTGGGGCCCCAAGGACTGGCTCTGGAGCCCTGGAGAAACTACGACTCGGACCAATCGACGACCAACTCTTACTATTTATGGTCCCCTCACCTGAACCATAGTATCATCGACCATTGCAACCTTTCTCTGCCTTCCATTTCCTATGATTTTGGACCCAGACCTGATCCCGGACATGATGCGCTCACCACATTCAGCGGTAGTAGTTCCACCATCCTCCCCATCGACAACAGCATCGGTACGGCCCACTTTGCTCGATCCCCTTCGCAGAGCACCGTTTTTTCGGAACCCTATGGCACCTCTCTTGCTCCCCTGTCTCACCCTCACTAGCTCTAGCGGTAAGGCCGACAACAGTTGCGCCGAACACGCATGGTGATGTCTTACGGCATCGGCAAAGTGTATGACGCGTTCACATTACTATTCCTCTGTTCCTTTAGAAGAAATTGGCAGCACCACAGCTGCTGTGGTGCACTCCGAGATTGATATGATTCCTCACAGTCTCCTGTACTACCAGAGGGTGAAACAACGCGGAGACATACACAGAACGATGGTCTCGAGAGGGGCAGTAAAATTGGGGCAAGTCCGCAATAACTGCAGGAAGTGTGGACCCCAGAAGGGCACGCACCCGGCGCAGCAGCTCCTCATGACGGTCGCGAGGATGAGTTGAAGATAGGCTATGTGCGTCAGGGCTAGGGAGAATAGGACACGCTTGGTGCCAGGCTGTGGTCTAACACACCCTCAATGAACTTTTCATCACCAGTAAGCTACGATCCGAGCCCTGAACCGGCGTTAAGTTGGCGTTAAGCCCTTGGGTAGCGATGTTTGGGGAGCCCAAGCTGGGGTATGCTGGGCCCGAGCTGGCAGATCACTAAATTCGACATCAACAGGATACGTTTCTCTTCCGTCAAGATACACTGATGTTGATATGGGTTAATTTACAGTACTTGAAATAGAGATTCGCGTTTACCAGTATTCTGATAATCCACTGGTTGTATTTGCGATACAATGAAGGGCTGAGTGAGCGAGAAGTTGCGCAATCCGCACGCGTGCGAGTTTCTTGCCAGAGTCACGTGTGATGCGGAATCATATTGAGGAAACTGCTTCTCATTTCACATGGGTCCTTCCGCCTTATTGTTATCACTGGTCGTAGTGGCGACTGTTTCGCCTCTCGATATACTATTGGTTTCAATTCAAGCCACTAGATACACAGTTGTTCACGAAGCTGGGACAAAGCGCAGGCTGGCAGGAATCGAGAAAACTGGATAGCCCATCAAGACAAACTACTCGCCAAAATCAAATCCTTCGCGACATGATCTCTTGGAGTGACAGAACACTGGAACTCCTCCGGATGTCTTAAACCTCGCCTATCAGCTCCGAGAGGTGCTTAGGGACGACAATCAGAACGTACGCAACGAGCCCATTTCGAGCAGATATTGCAGCCCTCACGGGAATCTCGTGACCATTCTCACCTTTTGCTTTCGTGACGTTGAATACTGAGAGGACAGAGGACGCAACGATAAACAACGTTGCATCCACAAAGTGACGTCCGGGACAAATCCTCTTGCCGGCACCAAACGCCAGAGCAATCGCAGGGTCATCTCGGAAGCTCCCATCTTTCTCGAGAAAGCGTTCAGGTCTGAATTCATCTGGATCTGGGTATACCTCTGGATTGTGCAGGACTGCCCTGCAACATCACCGATAAATGTACAGATCCTGTTAGATAGTGACGGTCAACGTACCATGCATTGGCTACCAGTACAGATCCTTTTGGGTTGGGCCGAATGGATCAATACGACGATCAATTAGTATGAAGGACAGACCAGACAACTAAAACGCAAAACGGACCTTTCGGAATGAAAAATCCCCTGTAAACATCATCCTCAGTTGACGCATGGGGAACTCCTAAAAGAGGGGTGTTGTCACATCCCAATTTGCACAATTGATATGGAATAATCGAACCCAATGCTGTCACCATCTGCCATCTCAACAATTCTCTGCATATGGCCTCGATGTATGGAAGGCGGGACCTGTCATCGAATGTTGGTAACCGGTCCCTTTCCACTACAGCGTCGAGTTCCGCCTGCGCTCGTTTCTGCACCTCTGGGAAGACCACCAGGGCAAGAAAGAAAGAGGACAGTGCTGACACCGTCTTAAACGAGTTGCAGGAGTCAGATAGAAGAGGGTGGGACACAAGAAATACCTACGGTGTCTGAGCCAGCTGCGAAGGAATCCTGCACGTAAGTGCCGTGTACGTGCCGCATCCATGAATACGATGCTTTACCTGTAAATATTGATCCCAAGGTCATTTTGACGACCTTTTCTTTCTTTTGACGTTCCGAGCCAGTCAAAACCTCTACCTCTTGCAGTAGTCCGCTCGCCAACGACCTCACTGCGGTCCCTTCACGCTATTATATGTTTAGTCTACATGGCTGCTAGGAACGCAATAAAAGCAAACCATGGCATTCTTTACAAAATTGATGGGATCATTCATTGTCTTCTCGCTCAACCTCCTGACCGTTCGTGCCAATGGTTCGTAGCTGAACCACGGTACCCATGAAGGGATGTATTTCACTGAATATGACAGATAGTGAGACATCGGATGGTTGTGGTAACGAGTGCACCCGCACAGAATGGAATATGGTTCACCATGGCCGCTCCAGGCAAAAGGAGCTGTACCATTATTTCAGCGGCTTGAGTCGGTGCTGCTATCATGTCGTCGCCCTCCTTCAGGTCGTACCCATATGTGAGGGACATCACAAATCTCCCTTGAAGGCTGCATGGTCGTTAGTGGCAATATGACGTAAGGAAGGGCGACAGCTGACAGTTCGACATGGTTACGGAAATTCTTCGGAGTTGCGAGAAGCTGTGCGAGAAACCGGTGGGTGTTTTCCTGCATCATTTGTCGATACGACATCGTCGCACTAGGTCGAAGGCTGCGATCTAAAAGCTTTCGTCCTCCATGCCAAAGTTCGCCCTTCCTGGCATTAGGCAACATCCAATCCATTTCTGTTCTAGTGTTTACGCATTGTCAGGGCAATGATTGGGGGGATGATAATACTAAAGACGCACATTTCCATGATTGGCATCGGAGGCCTATCGGCATAGGCTTCCCCGCGCTTCTCAAGGAGATCCTTAATGGCTGAAAAGGAGCACAAAACCACCACAACTTGATCAAGGACACGGAGACAAAAGACATCACCTTCGAACATGTCCCAGTCTAAGCGAGTTGTTGTCACGAGAATACTGCACATACCGTATTTCTTGGACATATTTGCGTAGGCAGCCCAAGGGGCCTCCTTTGGAACAGAGAGTATATTGCCTATGATTGGGAGCGATGGCGGACCAGGAGGATATGGAAGACCCCGCCGTCTTCTGTGGTCGCGGAAGGCAACGAAAACATAAAGGAATAAGGAGAGTGCGATGAAGTCAACGATATTGACGAAAAGGAAAGGCATGACAGTGTTGGTCGATTACAGAGAGATAGAGAACTATATAACAGAATCAATGCTTCCGGGTTTCCGTGGGATTCGGTGGGAAGTCATTGAGCCAGCACCCAGGTATGATACCATACCAAATGAACAGAATGAGCCAGTAACTCTGATGAACGGAGCGGGCCGTGCGGCTACACCACTCTCAGGCCAACCTGTAGCAGAAATGTCGTTGACCAGGGGAGCCAATCGAAATGAGGGTGCTAAGCCAAGGCGGTCAGATGGTCAATATCGATGGCAAAGGAATGACGTTTCTGCCATAAGTAGTTAGCCTCCGGTGCGGTGGCATGATTAATATCGATTGTCCATACGCCACGAATTTGATTCTTGATTCTATGGGCCGCCGTGGGGCGCCGTGGTGTTTGTTGTGTTGTGTGTTGTGTAGTCACGGCAAGATCCGTATGCGAAAATGAATAAGTTACAGTACTGTTTGCGAGACTCATGTTTTCTGTCATCGTCAACTAATTAGGATAGTTGAGTTATGCAAGGTTTTTATCTGCAAATTCTCCTAAGCATAAATACATTAGTTACCAATAATATCCCAGTTTTCGATTCGAAAAACTGATTAGGTGGTGTTGTACAAAGCCACATTAACGCCACTGGACACTATTGAGTCCGATGACAGGCCGATCTCCATGCATACAATATGGAAGCATTTTACGATTGCTCACATCACAGCCCGTGATTCCCATCTGACCCACCTAGCAGTGGCAGTCTCTTAGGAACCCTCTGCCAAGGGTCAGCCAGGAAACATATTTTCTTGGGTTTGACCCTTGAAAAGACAGCTATGCACAATTAGTGACTTAGACACAGACACTGCCGTCATCACTGTGCTCACAGTATGAATACACATCACGTGACGTGAAGCTCGTGATTCGCAAATTGTTGTGTAATTATATTGAACTTCTCCGATTCACTTCGTTGCCGGACATGATTTGTGCGATTGTGCTGGGAGAGTGCCAGTACCTCGGGTAACTGCTGGGATCTTTCTAAAAGGAACCCATTTTCTCATTCTCGCGTTAACCTGCCGCGTGACGGTATCTATTTCCCTTGCTATTTCCAAGTCTACGTTGTTTGTTTGTCGCCTAAGCTGTGGTTTCTGGCTGTGCGGACTGCTAGTCTGCTACTATGAGGGCCTCTGGTCTTGCCACCCGCTATTTCAAGAAGGACAAGAATTTTTGTTTCGATTTTCTCCTAAGGCGGCAAGTTCAAGTTGTTGACTTATGTTGTCTCCTTCCCGTCCTGTCACTGTCATATCCTCATAGCACCATCGCTGCACCTCACGATTCGACGATATTCGTTCAACGCTGAATTTGCAACACGGTGCGTGAGAAATTGTCGATTTATTTTTGCTACACTACACGCGATGCATTAAATGACTCGTGGCACATGAATTCCCATCAAAATAGTTTGAGTGAGGGGTTTACCATTATTTCCCCTGTATTTCTTGGACAAATCTCAGGCTGCGTAAGTAATCCAGGGCACCTCCTTTGGGACATCAAGTATATCCCCTATTATTGGGAGCGATAGCGGGCTAGGTGGATAAGGCACTCATCTCCGTCTTCTGTGACCGCGGAGGTTTGGGGAGCAAGGTCAGAGTGACCGCGCAAGTGAGTTAAGGTCTTGAAGGAGATGAGCCTTTCTCAAAAAAAACTTTCAACAATCACTACATGCACGAGCATGTTACACCATGGTACTCCCATGAAATTCTGACTCTATCGCCCTTCTTACCACTGCGGTCATATCAGCATACCGGCCTGATTGGCCCAATCATGGACCAGATTAGAAGCATTCCGTGTAGAACCCTCGACTCGGAGGACGTCATAATGACACGCGCATGACGTTCTCTATCATTTACACTCAAATCCATTGACAATATGCATTTATACCCAGTGATAGGACGGGTAGTGAGCCTCGTCGCCGGCCAAAATAGTCACGTCCGACGGAGCAGCGTGATATCGTACGTACAACAACCGTCGCCTCGCCTCGCTGCAGGTCAGTGCTAGTAATCAGTATCGATGCCTCAACAAAAGAAACCCGATAACGAACCAACAACTGCAAATCATGCACCATAATGAACGAAATTCACCCAGCGTTCCAAAGTCATCCCGCCCCTTCTCCGCAGGTTCCTCACGGCATCACGAAGTGCCTCTGCTGTTCTCTCATGATAGGATGCTGCTTGCCTCTCGCCTGAGAAAATCGAGTCGTAAAAATCCCTAGCCAGGTCCCGCCCATCTACATCAGCCATGGCCCACATTGTGCCTACCACACTCCGGAATCCGCAGAATTGCATGGCCGCAGCAAGATGGAGCACTTCATCCGCTATGCTCTCCTCGGTCTGCTCTGCTGTGTGACAGGCGGACAGGAATGCGAACTCAGCATCAGGGAGCTGAGATTTGACAATGTCGAGCAGCTGAAGGCGCTTCCCTCTGTAAAGTTTGAACGATGCCTCGAATGGCTTGCCTGGCTCGAGGGTTCCGTGGCACACAATATGTACGAATCGATGATCCCGGAGGCGTGCCAGCGTCCTATTAGGTGTAGCCTTTGTCGAGAAGAGTGTCATCACTTCCGTATCGACGGCTTGCACGGCTTTCATCTCTTTCAATGCCTTCGGCATATTCTCGTCTGGTTGTGCAACGAGAAGTATGGAAGGCTTTCCTGCCACTTGTGATCCAGGCTTGCGGGATTCCATGAGTGCGGAGAGGGATGGTGTGTATGAGGGGATATACAGGTCTAAGAAATATCTCGTAGGGCCCACTTCTGATGGGATTGGACCCATTGCATGAAGCGGAAGTGAGCAAAAAACAGATGTTGGGCACCACCATACACGAGATTGTTCCGGTACACCCAACTCGTTCAGCCTTTTAATCACTGATCGGCCGACAAGCTCGTAGAGTTCCTTGAGTACATAACACAGAGTATCCTCGTATCTATCCGACTCAAGGCCCTTCTTTCGTTCCCCGAGTAGTTGGCCTTGCAGTTTGTTCGCGCGGGCATAGAAGTCGTCGGATGTAGAGATGAGGGAGGGAGGAGAATTGTGAAGAAGGATGAGTATGTCGGATCGCCATTCGCAATGGTTGACTATGATCACTGGCCCGTTACTAGCAGCGGAACGGAGGGCATCGAAGGAAGGCGGCTTCAAGAAGGCGTCAAATCCTGGCAGGGTTTGTAGTTGCAAAATAAGCTCGTTGCGATCATCCAAGAGCTTCCGTTGCCGGGAGACAAGATCACTAAATGAATCCATACCCCCAAGGTTGCTGTCCCGACCATCGACATTATTGACTGGTGAGAAAGCCAAGGTAAGGGCCTCAAGATCCCTATTGAGTCCGGCGAATTTGTCTGCCAAATGGGAGTCGGTTAAACGAATTTGATCGATCGAGGTACGGAAGCCGCGCACTTCGGACCACAATAATGCTCTTCCTTGTTCGAGGGCTTCAATCGCCTGTTCTAGTTGACCACCGTGGATCTGGTAGGATGAATAATCCAGTGGTAGCGTTTTGAAAGCATCGCTCATTGCGACAAGTTGGGAATGTTGTGTGTCAAGGGTTGGGGCAAAGGTTAGGGTGACTTCCATCGATGACATGGCGCGGTCGTATGCAGTTGAGGCGGAGGGATGTCCGAAACGGCGTGCAATCGATGCCCATTGACATGAAATTGGGGACTGGTGAAGTAACCTCGTGTATCCATAGTCTGCCGCCACCATGGGGAACAGTTCCATGAGTTCATTCAAGTCCTCTGTGCGACGGAACAAGTTAAGACGGCTCGTTAGAAACTTGATAAGCCCGAGAAGTGAGGCAACACGGAATATCAGTGGATCCGAGGTGTCGAGGTGGTGTCGAGCGGATGAAATTGCCTGGTCGAGATACTCGATTTTATTGGTGCATTCAAAAGCACGGAAGTGGAGGAAACCTAAGGAGAAATGAGCCCTAGGGGCAAATTGACTACGGGGGTAGGAAGCAAGCAACTGTCGACAATACTTGACACCGTCTTCGATGTCCGCTATGTCAGTAAGGCGGAGAATGGCAATGGCTCGAAATGCATCCTCGTGTCTACGGTAGGTTGCGGGTGGAAGAGGCTCGACTGCGTCCAATTCAGTGAGAGATGCGGTCAAGTCACAGAAAGATGGAATCTTCAAGTCCACTGATTCGGAATCACTGGACAGGGCCTTCACTTTAACACTGGAGTTCGGGAGCCGCGATCTCTCAAGGATGGAGAGCGTATTGGCAACAAGAGGTCGGTCGGCCTCTTCAAGAGAAGTTCCATCTAGTAAGGTACGACGGCGGTAGATCGCCTGTTCCAAATGCTCCGGCTTCCCGGACATGTAATACCGCGTCACAGCAAACTCGGCAGCCATCGCTGAGGCACTTCCCGCGTATGGACTCGGCATATCTTTGGGGTCACGGGAACTGATGATTTGGTCTAGGATGGCCATACCATCTTGGTAGTCATCCTCAGAATGAGTTTTATGGAGGAGACAAAGAACAGATTGGGCAAGCACGATGGAAACTTCGTGCAAGTCCGGTAGACGCATCGTTGCCCTTCGGAGACAACCAATGACCTTCTCAGAAGGAACTTTCCCTTTGAAGGAACCCTCTAGATGGGCGAAAAACATTCTCGCAAAGGCCAGAATGGGGCCAGATAGGACCGTTGTCGGGGGGTCAGCAATGAGAAGTTCATCGCAGAGATCCGCCATCTCCTCGATGTCCTGGGCCACATGCCTAAGTTTCAATCCCACTTGCATCACTATTGCACTGACAAGAGTCGCCGTTACCGGACTGGGAAAGTCAATGGGGATTTCATGCCATTGCCCACGCAGGTAACGAAGATACGTAATGCAAGACGTGATATCTTCCGTTTGCCTGGACTTCTTAGCGCGAAAAAAAATGGCGAGTGTCAGGAAATAGAATATCTGAGCGACGTTTAGGCCCGGGGGGTGTTCGTCGCCGGGACGTTGTAGGCATATTGCTTCTGTGAAAAGGAGGAGTGATTCTTCGAGGTCGTTCTGTTGCGTTGACCATGAGTATCGTCTGAATCTTGCCCTTGCAAGCTGTTGAACACGGAGAGTACGTCGAGGATCGGATCGGGGTAAGGACAACATATCGTTTTGCAGAGACAAAATGTCGCTTTCAATTTCATCGAGACGGCCTAAAACGATGGAAGATGAACAAGACACCTAGTGGCTAAGAGACGGTTTGAAACCGATTGGATCGCAACTCGATACATACGTTGTCTGTCATCCATAGTTCAATACTCAAGGGACACAGGATGAACGTTAAACCAGGGGTTCTCAGATGAAGACTTGGGTAGGAGAGAATAAAGACGACCGTTACAAGGGGTTGTCAAGCGGACAGAGTCGATGATGATCGAGACAAAACAAATGTGAACTGTGGCAGTACTGTGGCATAGCCACTCACATCTAACACGTGCACGAAGCATGACGAGATCGTCCGAATAAATACACATCACGTGACGTGAAACTCGTGATTCGATTCGCAATTGTGTAATTGAACCTTTCACTGGCACTTTGTTGCCAGACATGCCAGACATGATTTGTGCGATTGGGCTGGGAGAGTGCCAGTACATCGAGCAACTGCTGAGATCCCTTCAAAAGGAACTCATTTTCTCATTCTCGCATTAACCTGCCGCACTCCTGCTACGTGACGGTATCTATTTCCAAGTCTATGTTGTCTGTTTGTGTCACCTGAGCTGTGATTTCTGGCTGTGCGGACTGCTACTACCAGGGGCTCTGGTCTTTCCACCCGCTATTTCAAGAAGGAGAAGAATCTTTGTTTCACTTTTCTCCTAAGGCGGCAAGTTCAAGTCGTTGACTTGTGTTGTCTCCTTCCCGTCCTGTCACTAACAAATTCACTGTCATATGCTCATAGCACCATCGCTACAACTCACGATTCGACGATATTCATTCAACGCTGAATTTGAAACACGGGTGCGTGTGCGAAATCGTCGGTTTATTCTTGGTACACTACATGCGATGCGTTAAATGACTCGTAGCACGTGAATTCCCATCGAAATAGTGCCGTCTGTGGGGGGCATGGAAAACACACAACCAGCATCGCAGATGAAATGGTCTGGTCCAATGGCTGCTCTTCCCTGATCTTTTTGGCACAATTGCAGCTGAAGGAGGTCCTAGAGAGAGGTCGAATGATTGACGGGCAGTTATGCCTCTACCTAGCAACGCTCGCAATTAATCTGTGTTCAGAAACGGCATTAATGGCGTACGTTTCGCTCACCACGATCAGTGCGACTTCAAGTTCGATGTGCTTTCTCGACATGATGATACTCGCTCAATTGATATGGCTCACCCCTATTCCGATAGCAAGTTGCACTTGTACACCCCATCAAACTATCAAGAGCTCAGTGTTGGAGAAGTTTCTTCCTGAATAGATACACAAGCCGTTTAATTCGAGCTACTACAGTAGATACAAAGGTTCGACGTAGCTGGGTCACAGTACAGATTGGCGGGAATCGAGGAAACAGGGTAACAAATCAAGAGAAACTACTCGCCAAAATCAAATCCTTCGCAACTTTATCTCTTGGAGTGATAGAACACTGAAAATCCTCTGGATGTCTTGAAACCAATCTGTCGGATCCGAAAGTGCTTAGGCGCGATAACCTGAAACGTACATGATAAGTCCATTTCGAGCAACCATCGCAGCCTTCACGGGAATCTCGTGACCGTTCTCATCTTTTGCTTTCGTGATGTCAAATACGGAGATGACAGAGGAGGCAACGATGAACAATGTCGCGTCCACAAAGTGTCGTCCAGGACAGATCCTCTTGCCAACCCCAAATGCCAGGGCGATTGCTGGGTCATCTCGGAAGTTTCCATCCTTGTCAAGGAATCGTTCTGGTTTGAATTCCTCTGGTTCTGGGTATCCCACCGGATCGTGCAGGATCGCCCTGCAATATCACAGATGAACGCCCAAATTCGGGTGGGTAGACATGACCACAGTACCATGCATTGGCTATTATGATAGAGCCTTTTGGATCAAAGGGATAAGTGAGAATTATCGCAGTGAAGAACGGACAACCGAAACGAAACAAACCTTTCGGGATGAAAAATTCCCTGTAAATATTATCCTCAGTTGACGCGTGGGGTATTCCTGTCAGTAGTGCGTTTCATATCTTGAGTTGTGCAATTGACATGAAATAATCGAACCCAATGGTGACACCATCTGCCACCTCACCACTTCTTTACATATCGCCTCGATGTAGGGAAGCCGGGGCCTGTCATCAAACGTTGGTAACCGGTCTCTCCCGACGACGAGATCGAGTTCTGCCTGCGCCCGTTTCTGAACATGTGGGGAAAGGACAAGGGCAAGAATGAGGCAAGACATTGACGACACAGTCTTAATCGAATTGTATGGGCGAGAGTGAAGAGTGCAGAATTTGTGAGAAACACCTACTGTGTCCGAACCAGCTGAGAATTCCCATATCTACTAAGTGCCATGTAAATTGCCTCATCCACGGATATGATGCTTCACCTAGAAACATTGACCCAAGGGCAATCTTGATGATATCTTCTTTTCTTTGACGTTCCGAACCAGTAAAACTCTCTATCTCCTGCAGAAAACCGGTCGCCAACGACCTTACTGCTGTCCCTTCGCGCTGTTGTATGATATGGTCAGTCCATATGAGTGCTACGAGTGCAATAACAGCGGACCAGAGCATTCTTCACAAAATTGATGGGATCATTCCTCATCTTCACGCTTAGCTTCTTGGCCGTTTGTACCAATGGTTCGTAGCTTAGCCATGGCACCCATGAAGGGATGGACTTCACTGAAAATTGCTGTGAGGTGCGAGAATAGCTATGGAGGCGATTACAAACGTACAGAATGGGAGGTGGTTCACCATGGCCGCTCCAGGCAAGAGGAGCGGCACCAACATTTCAGCGGCTTGAACCGGCGCTGCTATCATATCGTCACCCTCCTTCAGATCATACCCGTACGTGAGGGACATAATAAGTCTTCCTTGGAGACTGCATGGCTGTCAATGGCAGTACGATACAAGGAAGACTGACAACTGACTGATTGACATGACTACGGAATTCCTTAGGAGTTGCGAGGAGCTGTGTGAGAAAGCCGCAGGTGTTTTCTTGCATCATTTGCCGATATGGCGTCGTCGCGCCTGGTCGAAGGTTGCGATCTAGAAGCTTTCTTCCTTCACGCCAAACTTCACCCTTCCTGGCATTAAGTAAAGTCCAGTCCATTTCCGTGCTATTATCCACGCGCTATCCAAAACGGCAGATGATTAGGGGATAATACCAGACGACGCACATCTCGAGGATTGGCCATGAAGGCCTATCTGCGTAAACCTCTCCACGTTTCTCGAGCAGATCCTTGACAGCTGACAACGAGCACAACACGACAACAACTTGATCAAAGATGCGCAGACAAAAGAAGTCACCTTTCGAATGCGGCCATCAGTTTGGGAGGGGGTTGTCACGAGAATATTTCCGCTACCATATTTCTGGGACATTTTTGCATAGGCAATCCATGGGGCCACCTTCGGGGCATCAAGTATATTTCCTACTATTGGGAGTGGTGGCGGGCCAGGTGGGTAAGGACGACCTCGCCGTCTTCTGTGGTCGCGGAAGGCAACGAAAACATAAAGGAATAAGGAGAGTGCGAGGAAGTCAACGATATTGATAAAAAGGAAGGACATGATAGTGCCGGTTGATTGCGGGGGTAATGTGGGCGTGCTTTAAACCGTGACCGGCTCCCCTCCCCAAGGACGTGGGAAATCGTTGAACAGCCGGTGCTCACCACCCAGGTACCAAATTAATGAAGATGTTGCGCAGCGTACATTTGGAGCTGACTATTGGTACCGTTGCTTTTGAGGTCATCGTAATTATTTTTGAGAAGACAGGTAGCAGGTAGACCATAGATATGAGTTAAGTTAACAAAGCTTCAGCGCTTCAGCTAGCTTCAGCCTGAGCTTCAGTGACTTTGATGACTCAAAATTGCCGATTCGTATTTTCCCGATCCCGTCACGTGCCCCAAACCGTTTCGTTTCCGGCCGAATCCGGCGTGCACCGAGAGTACTCCGAGAGTTCAACGGTGTTTTGATAAGCGTCAAGTCTTGCCTGGACCGCGACTGTTCAGTACTTTCAGTAATTCATTAATTATTCATTGACTGTTCGCAGGGGGGCTACTGCATAGCTCACAGCCACTCCAACAATCCAGCTCCAAAACCCTCTAACACGCGGTTTTGAGGGTGTAGAGGCTCGGGTGCTCATCCTCACTACCCGAACCCGAGCCAGCATCATCAAGAAGCAATGCTTCTAATCAAGTCTGAGAATGAGGAAAGGGTAAAACACCTGGAAGATGCCATCGACTTGAAGAACAAATCTTAACCAGCTTAACCAAGCATAAAGTCAACATAAAGTTGCACTGGCAGCGAGCGAGAATTCTCAAAATAGTTGGCACATTATGTAATTATCCACCTCACTGGCAGTCTCAGATTGTGCATTGTCTGCCAGGCTGTGGCGTCCCCTGTGAGTGGGGCTGACAGTGGGCTGACTTGCCAAGTTGCCTCACCAGCTGGAACTCGCCTACCAATCACCAAGTATCATACTGTCTCCATCTAACGGGGCCCCTCGTCGGAACACTCTCATTTCCCACCCATTCCTTGCCCAATATCGTTGCAGAAGATGAAGGACAAATGGCCGTTTGTTATGCTTGCGGTCAAATGCCGTGTCCGGTGTGCATGTCCCAGTCAGTGTGCAGATGAGCCGATAATAACGATTCGTTTTTCGTACGGAACAAGTAATGCTCTCAGTATAGGCCCTATGCGGGTTACGCGCAAGGTTACGCGGGTACAATTTTGAACAAGTGCTTTGAGGATGGTGGGATGCAGTACTGTTCCAAAGCATGGGGTACGATATATAGTACTGTATGGGCCAGGAAAACAACTGGGACAAACGGACCAACAGCCTCTGTTAATGGGAGCCATTTTCATGTGCTTTTTCCCCCTCTTACCCGTGACACGATACTCATCCACGCCGCCTCAGATGAGTGCGGGCTGAATTGCCACGTGGTTGTCGGTTCTGCGTACTGTGTTAAAAGCGTGGCTCTGGTCCCATCGCATACAGCCGATATCCCCAGGCGGGTCATTTGTTTCTGCTCCCAAGGCGGGAAGCTGTTCAAGTCTCAGCACTCTTAGTCCGTGGTGAGCGTATTTGATATTCTCTTGCATTGCGGCCTTGAAATCGTGGACCTTGACTCCAGGTTCTTTGTGGACAAACCGCGATGCCCTAAGCTTGTGGCCTCCCAAGTCCACAATCTTCCTTTCCACACATCACCCGTCGCCTCTACGCACATTGTTTGATGCCATTATGCAAAGTGCGTGAATGTGGCAGGCCTTGGACACAAACCTTTTACACTTATCTTTCGCTTTTGCGACTCATTGTCGTACTGGGGGTATTTAAAGGGTGGATTGGATAGTGATTGACTTGGAACAACAATAACCCACAGACAAAACAAACGTATCCATCTAACATCACTCCCATGCCAGCGCTCCTCTCTCCCGTAACACAGAACATCCCTACCCCTCTCGGGACACCTGGGCAGAAACACAACCCCCAGACTCCTCGGAGAACAAACCGCACAGCGGGCTTACCGAGTGCGCGAGCAAGTCCGTACGAGAGTCCTAGTCAGGTTCGCCTCAGTAACGGGGTAGAACTCAAAACTCCGAAACGACACATGGCAGACAAAGCAGCCAGTAGACGCCACGCAAGCTCGATGGCATCACCCGGGATGGGCCCACCCGTTCTGCCAATCTACTCGCCAGGGTCTCCGCCGCCGGCCCGTCTGACTGGGGGCAGCCCAGCGACACGTCTCTTCCCACGGCAGTTGCGATTTCGCAGGAGCTCGACCTCGCTGGCTCCTGCTGCGATAATCAGCACTCCCAAGAGAGAGCAACGCGTGCAGGACCCCTCGCGTCCGACGGTCAAGCTTCTCCGAGTCTTGGACAAGTGCTGGGGAGACGATACAAGTACGCAAATGCGATGGGCGTTGAAGGACGGCCTCTTGAACGGACGCGGTGAGGAACTTGATCGGAGTGGCATGTGGAACACCGTGGGATATACTGTTGGCAGTGTATGGCCCCATCTACGAGGGTGGATCATGCAGCATATCCCTTCCGATGACGATATGGACTGGTTCACTGGGACGGATCGAATTGGAGAGGGCGACGAAGGGTACATCAACGATCCGCAGATCGCCACCAAACACTCAAGTCTAGAGCGAGTCGGGTTTTTCAGTGCGTGTCCGTTGGTCAACACGAATTTCTGTGACTCACCTTATTTTGGGCTACAGTGTCGCCTAAAGCGTACGATACCGCCTGCGGGCTCGTCCGGGCTCTTGCCACACGCGGCACTGACTTTCGGCAACTCGCGAAGTACGGAGTCAACCCGTTCTTCGTGATCTACGCTTTCGCGGACTGCGGCATTTCCCTCCCGGACTCCTTCAGCCGAGAGCTCCTATGGAAACACCTTGATGCGATCCTCGAGGCACGGTGTTGGCGTGGGCTTGGATCCAATCATGTGCACGCGCAGAGTAGCAGGAGCACGAATGTCACCCACGGTTCTTCGAATTCTCACCACAGCAACGACGACCCGGAAAGCACCATAGAACTGCTGACCCTCATTCATGGGAACGTACCCTTCATTCCGAAGCCAGAGTCCGCTCCGCTGCACCAACTCCATATCGCCATAAATGACAACCACTGGGTGGCTACGGGCGTCGGCACCGTCTGGTACGAGGCGCAAGATTTGGAGGACGAGGACATAGCTCCCTTCACGGTGATCGACGCCCTCACTCGCGTGCTGCCTTCCTGTCGGGGTGGGACCTTGGAGATCCGGACAAATAACGTCCGACTACTGTGGGGTGTCTGCGGCGCACCTTCCGGTGCTTGGTTTGTGGTGAGGTCGATATGTCACAGCTACAGTGTCGACCTGCGGGCGAAATGGGACGAACTGAGGGGGCTTGACCCCCGTCTCCATGCCCACCCCGCACGGGGTACTGCCCCACACCCTCCGCGCGATGCTAACATCGTGAATCTGGTCGTGGAAGAGCTTGGGGCGCTAAAAGGATTCGCTGCCTACCGTGGCATGGTGGACCACCTTATGAGGAAGTAACTTAGAATGGTATTCCGAGTCGATCTCAGGTTAAATTTGTGTTATGTATGTGTATGTATAGCCACTTTATGATAACCTCCGAACATGCACGTGACTTATGGTGAAAAGAAAATGACAACCCGAGGGCGAGTGGCTGTCAATGCGTCATTCAAGTTGTTTGCGCGTGTCCGGGGCGGATATTCCCCGCTTCCCTATTTATTTCCTTCCTATCCAGAATTGGCACGATGTGTCGAATCGTCGTTTACTTGGTGGAGGTCTGTTTCATTCGCGGCCAAATTTGAGCGATGCGGAGAGGTCACTGGCACACTTGACGTTTCCGGAGGGGTGCCTGCTGTCTCAGGCTGGTCCTCATCCGATTTCTTCACCCGGGTGTGCCCTGCTCCATATGGGGACCCAGATTCGATGAAAAAAGTGCTTCCACGTTGTATTTGTATTGAATCCAATATAGCCAACGATGTCCGAACGAGTCAGTTCTCCTCTCCTCCTCTCCGGGCCAGTAATCACTAGTTCGTCGTGCCACATCACCGGGATCTAGTGTTCCATTAAGTCATGACCGCAGTTGGCGGGTACAGTAAGGCGTCCCACGGACAGGTGTAGAAATTCTGTGACAATCTAATATTCAGAACCCTGAAGGACG
>Ga0307512_10003641_pt1 | contig 17613 bp, 13 predicted proteins | sample 14_EM_MG_FD_200267 | JGI IMG/M metagenome (GOLD analysis project Ga0307512, IMG submission 200267) | Populus trichocarpa ectomycorrhiza microbial communities from riparian zone in the Pacific Northwest, United States - 14_EM | ecosystem: Host-associated > Plants > Roots > Unclassified | place...
AGCCCCAACGCCATGTCCCCGTCCGGCAGTTGGGATCGTACGCGCCTGACCTCGGTGGCGATCGAATCGCCGGCGATGCCCGCGCCGTAGCAGAACACCGAGTGGCCGGGCGCGTCACGCAGGGCACCGATCGCGGCGTCGGCGTTCTCCGGGCGGTCGGAGCAGTGGAACCAGTCGAGCATGGTCGTGACACCCGAGCTCAGTGCCTCGATCCGGCCCAGGAGGTTGCCCAGGTACACGTCCTCCGGCCGGTAGTGCGGCCGGAGCGTGCGGTGCATGGCAGCGCCGTACTCGCGGAATGTCCAGTTGGCGCCGATGCCGCGGAAGGCGGTCTGCCAGGTGTGCCGGTGGGTGTCGACGAAACCGGGCATCACTATCTTGCCGCGGGCGTCCACGACCTCCGAGTCGGCCGTGTCCAAATCGGCGGCGATCGCTGCGATCCGGCCGTCCTCGATGAGCAGGTCGCCCTGCGGGAGATCGCCGACGGACGGGTCCATGCTGACCACCCTGCCGCCGCGCACCAATGTCCTCATCGGGTGAGCCCCTCTCACGTAGTTGACGTGTCAACTCTAGAGGATGGAGTTGATGCGTCAACTTCGCTCCTCCGGCGGGTAGGATTTCCGCCATGACAGAGACCCGCGACCTGGAACCCGAGGAGTGGGAACTCTGGAGCGCCTGGACGCGCGCGCAACGGTTGCTCACCCAGGAGCTCGACCGTGCCCTCCAACGTGACTTCGGCATCTCGAAGGCCGAGTTCAGCGTGCTGATGACCTTGTGGAGCGCGGCCGGGCGCGAGCTGCGCGTCGGCGAGTTCTCCGAGTCACTCGGCTGGGAGAAGAGCCGCGTCTCGCACCAGCTGACCCGCATGGAGAAGCGCGGTTTCGTGGCACGGACCGACGGCGGTGCCTACGGCCGCCGTACCGGGATCAAGCTGACCGCCGAAGGGCGCAGCGTCGTGCAGAGTGCCATCACCGGGCACGCCGACAACATCCGCCGCCTCTTCTTCGACACGCTCACCTCGCAGCAGGCCGATGCCATCCGGACATGGAGCGAGCAGACGATCGAGCGAATCGAATCGCACGGCGGTGTCTCCGCCTGACGGCCATTGGACACAGACGGGCCATTGGACACAGACGGGCCATCAGGCGCAGGCGTCCGTCATGCAGGCGACCGTCCACACCCTCCCTTGGGCAATAGACAGTGGGCCGGCTCACGCTGAAGGTGACTCCTCCCCGTCTTGAAGGACGGGGCTTCTCGCCATGCCTGGTTGGAGTCGCGACGGACCGGCCCGGCCCGCAGAACGGGTCAGGACACTGGTCGGCCTCGCCCACAACTGACCGGTGACGTACGCGATCACGTGCGCACACACACCACGGCCCGGGTGCGAGTCACACGGCTCAGCGCCCCGGCGCCCCCGCTCGCAGCCCGTCCATGACAAGGTCCAGGAGCCGTCCGGCGCGCGCCTGCCAGTCGCCGCGGGGATCGATCTGCCACAGGCCCGCGATGGCGAGGAAGAAGTCCTCGGGGGTGAAGCCCGGGCCGATGGTGCCGGCCTCCTCGTTCGCCTTCAACAGCAGCCCGACCGCCTCCGTCACCTCGCCGTGCCCCGGTTTGGCCGGGCTGCCGGGTCCGCCGGTCGACTGGCGCAGCGCGTCGGCCAGGCCGGCCTTGGCCATCGCGAACCGGGCGAGGCGGTCCATCCACTCCCGCAGCGCCCGGTCCGGCGCGCGCGTTTCCAGCAACTGGGCCGCGGCCTCCGCGACCTGCCGCATCTCGTGGCGGTAGATCTCCAGCAAGAGCGCCTCGCGGTTGGGGAAGTTGCGGTAGAAGGTGCCCTGTCCGACGCCCGCCTTCTTCGCGATCGCGCTCAGCGGGACATCTGCCGCACGGGTCAGCTCCGCGAGCGCCACTTCGAGGATTCGCTCGCGGTTGCGCTGGGCGTCCGAGCGCTGAGGCGTGCCCGACTCTTCGCGCACTCCTCCCCCTTCCGGAAAACTCGGCAGAGCCGACCTTGCTAAGCGGACAGCTGTCCGTTACGTTCATTGATAGCGGACAACTGTCCGCTTAGAGCCCACTCTACCCGCTGAAGCGGCCCATGTGGTGGCCGAAACCGGTCGCCGACCGGCCTTTTCGCACGCCGTAAGCTCAGGCATCTCCTCCCTCGACTCCCTCGACACCCTCAACCGCGACGCACCTCTTACCCGCGAGAGAAGGCTGATCATGGCCCCAGCGACGTCCAGCGTCATCACCCTCGACATCAACGGCGAGAAGTACACGCTGCCCGTCGACCACCGCACCACCCTGCTCGACGCACTGCGCGAACACCTCGACCTCACCGGCACGAAGAAGGGCTGCGACCAGGGCCAATGCGGCGCCTGTACGGTGCTGCTCGACGGCCGCCGGGCCGTCTCCTGCCTCCAGCTGGCGGTGGCTGCCGAGGGGCGTGCCGTCACCACCATCGAGGGCGTCGCCGAGGACGGTCAACTGCACCCGGTACAGCAGGCGTTCCTCGACCTCGACGGCTACCAGTGCGGCTACTGCACACCGGGCCAGATCTGTTCGGCCCTCTCGGTGATCGAGGAGCACGCGGCGGGCTGGCCGAGCGCGGTCACCGCCGACGTGCGGCCCGAAGCGGGGCCACCACCCCTCAGCGCCGACGAGATCCGCGAGCGGATGAGCGGCAATCTGTGCCGCTGCGGCGCGTATGTGTCGATCGTGCAGGCGGTCGCTCGGGCGGCGGAAGAACGGCAGGCCGAGGCGCAGCAGGTCGAGGAACAGCAAGTCGGAGAACAGCAGGGCGAGAAGCGGCAGGCCGAGCTCAAGGAGACTGCGGCATGAGGGAGTTCGAGTACCAGCGTGTCTTCGATGTCTCCGGCGCGGTCGCACTGCTCGACACCGACCCTGACGCCCGCTTCCTCGGCGGCGGTACGAATCTCGTCGATCTGATGAGGGCCGGCGTGGAGCGTCCGGCGCTCCTCGTCGATGTGCGCGAACTGCCCCTGAACCGCATCGAGGTGACGCCGAACGGCGACCTGCGCATCGGCGCCACTGTCACCAACAGCGACCTCGCCGCGCATCCCGAAGTCCGGCGCCGCTACCCGGCGTTGACGCAGGCTGTCCTGGCCGCGGCCTCCGGCCAGCTGCGCAACATGGCCACGGTCGGCGGAAATCTGCTCCAGCGCACCCGCTGCGCCTACTTCACGGACCTGTCCCGGCCCTGCAACAAGCGGACCCCCGGCAGCGGTTGCTCCGCCCTGAAGGGCGAGCACCACAACCACGCCATCCTTGGCGCCTCCGAGCACTGCGTGGCCACCCACCCCTCCGACATGGCGGTGGCGCTGGCCGCCTTCGACGCGGTCGTGTCGTACGAAACCGCTGACGGGCCGGGCGAGTTGGCCCTCGCGGACTTCTACCTCCCCGTGGCCGGCACCCCGAACCGGGAGACCGCGCTGCCGCCGGGCGCGCTGATCACCGGCGTCACCCTGCCCGCTGCCCCGGTCGCGGCCGTCTCGCGGTACCGGAAGGTGCGCGAGCGTGCCTCCTACGCCTTCGCGATCGGCTCGGTCGCCGCCGCGCTCGACGTGCGGGACGGCGTCGTACACGAAGTGCGGCTGGCCTTCGGGGCGGTGGCGTCCCGGCCGTGGCGGGCACGGGAGGCCGAGCGGGTGCTGACCGGAGGACCGGCGGGCGCCGAGGCGTTCGCCGCTGCCGCGGACGCCGAACTGGCAGCCGCCGAGCCCCTCCCCCACAACGCGTACAAGGTCACACTGCTGCGCAACCTTGTCGTAGCCGTGCTGACCGAACTCACCGAGGAGGCCGCCCGATGACCACGACTACCCAGGCCGTCCGGGTGGCGGGTGCCCACGGGACCGCGCACACCCGCGTGGAGGGACGGGACAAGGTCACCGGCACGGCCCGCTACGCGGGAGACATTCCCTTCGACGAACTCGCCCACGGCTGGCTGGTGTTGTCCACCGTCGCCCGCGGCCGCATCCGCTCCGTGGCGGCCGACCCCGTCCTCGCGATGCCCGGCGTCCTCGCCGTCCTGCACCACGGGAACGCACCGCGTGTCACCACCGAGTACATGAGCATCGTGGGACCGCCGGACCCGGCCCTCGGCATCCTCCAGCACGATCAAGTGCCGTACGTCGGCTGGCCGGTGGCGCTGGTCGTCGCCGAGACGTCCGAGCAGGCCAGGGAGGCCGCCGAGGCCCTTGTCGTCGAGTACGACGAGGAGCCGCACGACATCGCGTTCTTCGCCGGACACCCCGACGCGTACGCGACCGAGGGCTCGCCCGTCGGGCCGGCCGAGGTGGTGAAGGGAGATGTGGAGGACGCCGTCGCCCGGGCCGCCGTGGTCGTGGACGAGGAGTACACGACGCCCGAGGAGCACCACAGCGCGCTGGAACCGCATGCCGCGACGGCTCGTTGGGAGGGCGGCCGGCTCGACGTCGTCGACTCCAACCAGAGCACCGTGTGGGTGGCCGGTGAGCTCGCGAAGCTGTTCTCCCTCGATCCGGCTGCTGTGCGGGTGCGGTCCGAACACGTCGGCGGCGGCTTCGGGTCGAAGGGCGTCCGGCCGCACCAGGTGGCCGCCGTGATGGCCGCGACCCTTCTGCAGCGCCCGGTCCGGGTGGTGTTGACGCGCCGTCAGATGTTTTCCCTGGTCGGCTACCGCAGCCCCACCACACAGCGCGTCAGGCTCGGCGCCGACCCCGACGGACGGCTGCGCGCCCTCGACCACCAGGCTCTCAGCCTCACCTCGACCGTGCACGAATTCGTCGAACCCAGCGCCGCGTACGGACGTCCGCTGTACGACGCCGACACCCACCGAAGCGTCTTCAAGGTCGTACGGCTCGACGTGCCGACCCCCACCTTCATGCGCGCCCCGGGTGAAGCGGCGGGCTCGTTCGCGCTGGAGTCCGCACTCGACGAACTCGCCCAGAAGTGCGGCATCGACCCGATCGCGCTGCGTGTCCGCAACGAACCGGCCGTGGGACCCGTCTCCGGGCTGCCCTTCAGCAGCCGCAATCTGCTCGCCTGCTTCGAGGAGGGCGCCCGGCGCTTCGGCTGGGCCGGCCGCGACCCGCGCCCCGGCGTGCGCCGCGAGGGACGCTGGCTGCTCGGAACCGGCACGGCCGCGTCGACGTTCCACGCCGGGGTCGGCCCGTCCACGGCGGCCGTGACCGCGGAGGCGGACGGCACCTTCACCGTGCGGATCAACGCGACGGACATCGGCACCGGCGCGCGCACCGCGCTGACTCTGGTTGCCGCGGAGGCGCTGGAGACGGAACCAGGGCGGGTCCGGGTGCACATCGGGGACAGCGACCTCGGCGCCGCGATGTTCGCCGGCGGCTCCATGGGCACCCGTTCCTGGGCCTGGGCGGTGATGCGGGCGGCGGCCGACCTGCGGGAGCAACTCGCTCTGGGCGGCGACATCCCGTCGAACGGCATCACCGCCCGCTCGGACACGGCCGAGGCCGTCGCCGCCCTCGCCAAGAAGGAACGGCACTCCTTCGGGGCGCAGTTCGCCGAGGTCGCCGTGGACGTCACCAGCGGAGAGGTCCGCGTACGGCGCCTGCTCGGCATCTTCGCCGCCGGACGGATCGTCAACCCGCTGACCGCGCGTAGCCAATTCGTCGGCGGGATGACCTGGGGCATCTCCATGGCCCTGCACGAGGAGGCGGTCCGCGACGCGGCGTCCGGCGCCCAGGTCGGCCCGGACTTCGCGCACTACCACTTCTCCGCCAACGCCGATGTGCCGGCCATCGAGGCGGACTGGGTCGACGACCCCGACCCCGACGACCCTGTCGGCATCAAGGGCATCGGCGAGATCGGGGTCGTAGGGACCGCCGCGGCGATCGCCAACGCGGTCTGGCACGCCACCGGTGTCCGCCACCGCAGCCTGCCGATCCGTCCCGACCGGGTCCTGACCGCGGGCGGGGCGCCAAGTGCTTGACATCGCCGACGAGTTGCACCGCTGGGTGCAGGACGGCCGGGACTTCGCCGTCGCGACCGTCGTCGCCGTCGGCGGCAGCGCGCCGCGCCCGGTGGGCGCGGCGCTCGCCGTCGACACCGACGGCACGGTCGTCGGCTCGGTCTCCGGCGGCTGTGTGGAGGGCGCGGTGTACGACCTGTGCGTCCAGGCCCTCCAGGACGGCGAGGCGGTCCGCGAGCGCTTCGGCTACAGCGACGAGGACGCCTTCGCGGTGGGCCTGACCTGCGGCGGGGTGATCGAGGTGCTGGTCACCCCGGTGTACGCGGACCAGCCCCTGTTCGCGGCCGGGCTGACGGCCGCCGCCCGGGGAGAGGCTGTGGCCCTGGCCCGGGTGGCCCGGGGCCCGGCCGAACTGCTCGGCCGGGCACTCCTCGTCCATCCCGACGGAACATACGAGGGCAGTCTCGGCGCGATGGACGAAGGCGGCCTCCACGGCACCGACGAAGGCGCTCTCGGCCGGCCCCCGCGCCTCGACCGCACGTCGGCGGCCCAGGCCCGCGCGCTGCTGGACGCAGGCCGCACCGGCTCGGTCGAGATCTCCGAGGACGGCTCCCACTGCCCCGGTGGCCTGACCCTCTTCGTCGAGTCCAGCGTGCCCCCACCCCGCATGATCGTCTTCGGCGCCGTCGACTTCGCTGCGGCGCTGGTGCGGGCGGGCAAGTTCCTGGGCTATCGCGTGACCGTGTGCGACGCCCGGCCCGTCTTCGCCACCCGGAGTCGTTTCCCCGACGCCGACGAGATCGTGGTCGACTGGCCGCACCGCTACCTCCTGCGCACGGCGACGGACGAGCGCACGGTGCTGTGCGTGCTCACCCATGACGCCAAGTTCGACATACCGCTGCTCCGGGAGGCCCTGCGGCTGCCTGTCGCCTTCGTCGGCGCCATGGGATCGCGCCGCACCCACGAGGACCGCAACCGGCGGCTGCGGGAAGCCGGCGTCGCCGAGCGGGATCTGGCCCGGCTGCGCTCCCCGATCGGCCTCGACCTCGGCGGGCGTACGCCCGAGGAGACCGCGCTGTCCATCGCGGCCGAGATCGTGGCCCTACGCAACGGCGGCTCGGGCATGCCGCTGACCGGCTCGGTGGCGCCGATCCACCGTGCCGGGCAGCGGGCTTCCGTCGCGTGAGGGCAGTCGCATGACGCATGCCACGCCCCCGGGAACCAGTCCGGAGACCCTCAACCCCAGCGCCGGCTACTGGTCGGATCCGTCACGCATCGCCGACGCCGCAGTGTGCGGTGTCGTGCAGGTGGAATGGACCGGCCAGGCGGGCAGTCGCCTACACGTCAAGCGCCGAAACCGTGGCCGCACGATCATCGGCTGACCACACCGGCGCCATTGACCGGCGGACCGAGCCGGCCCACGTAGTCCTGGTCCGGGGCGATCCGGGAGCGTCCGGTCCTGTGCCCGCGAGGTCCCTCTTCTTCCGTGGTGGACGTCGCCGGTGTCGTCAGCCGTGGTCGGCGCAGCACGGGGTCGGATTGGGGACCTCGAACGGGGCGAGCGTGCCGCCTGCCGCCGGGGCGAGGGCGAGCATCAGGTGCCCGGCTCGCCACTCGGGTCGTACGTGGTCGCGGGTGAGCACCGGCGTGGCGGGATCGGGCCCGTGACCGCCCGTCGGCGGCATGCCGACCACGGTGACCCGGTCGATCGCGGACCAGGTGAGCAGGTCGGCGACGGTGACCGAGCCCCTGAGACGCTCGGCTGAGGGAAAGACCACCGCGCGGCCGCCGCGACGGTGGGCGTGTTCCTCGGCCGCCAGTGCCGCCCCGCGGGCGGCCTGCGTCGGGCCGTGCTCACGGTTGCCCAGCACCGCACCGGCCTCCGGCCCCAGCAGTCCCGCCAGGCGCTCCCAGAGGGCCTCGGCTGTCCCGGAGTCGGACAGGGCGAGGGAGACGGCCACGCCTCGCCGCTCGCCGGTGCGGATCAGATGGGTGCAGGCGAACGTGTCCGGCGGAAGACCGAGTTGGTCCATCAGGTGATGGATCAGGTGGTCGGCCTGGCGCAGGTTCGCCGTCCCGGCGTCCACCCCGATGACGGAGCGGACGCCGGGTGCGTCGTGCGGTGTGGTCATGCGGGCAGGACCCACATCGGGTTGGAGTAGAACCACAGGTCCTTCCACGGGTCGGCGTCCCCGAGCACGTCCAGGGCCGGACCTGCCGGGTCGACGGCGGCACCGTTGATGCCGACGGCCGAGCGGTTGCCGTCGGTGCCGCGCAGGCGGACGTAGCACGGCTTGTCCACCCGGCCGAGCGAGTAGGTCAGGCGGACTGCGCCCGTGGACTTGTTCACCTCGAAGGACTTGACGACCTCGGTGTTCGGGGTGGTGAAGGCGTCCTTGTCGGAGACGGGGCCGGTGACGTCGCCCTGGATGACGTCCACGCGGGCCAGGGCCGGCGCGAACTGCGCCCAGTTGGGCCCGTTGGCGAGGCTGATCTCGACGACCAGGTCGACCTTGCTGCCACGACGCACCGTGAGCGAGTCGCCCAGCGTGACGGCGCGGCCGCCGGAGCGCAGCTGGGCGTTCAGGCCGCTGATGAGTCCGCCGTGATCGACCCAGACACGGCCGGCGCGGATGCCGTCCATGACGGCCTGGTAGGAGAAGGAGGCGGCGCCGACGTGGGTGCGCGAGTACTGTCCGGGCCAGAAGTCGGTGTCGGTGAGACTGAGGCCGCCTCCGTAGACGGGGTCGTTGTAGCGGCCGTTGCCGTTGAAGTCGCTGTTCGGGCCACGCACGGCGGTGTCCGCGTAGACGTTGTGGGAGTCGGAGTTGGCGGTGATCCACCACGGCTTGCCCTCGGCGAGCAGGCTGTCCCACAGGCCGCCGACGGTGGCGGTCATCCAGTCGAAGCCGCCCCAGGTGCGGTAGCTCTCCAGCGGGTAGCCGGCGAAGGAGTCGGCGCTGGGGCTGTTGTCGTAGATGCCGCGCGCCCCGCCCGGGCCAGTGGGTTTCGGCAGGCCACCGGCCTGGTGGCCGGGGGCACCCTCCATGCCGACGGCGATCGAGGGCTGGGCGTCGCGCCAGGCACGGATCTCGTGCGGGGAGTCGATGCCCTTGCGCGCGGGGTGGTTGGCGAGGAACAGGACGTCCTTCACCTTGCGGCGCTGCACCTGCTCGGCGAGGAAGTTGATACCCGCGATGGCGAGCGCCTCGTTCGCAGGCGTCCCGGCGGAGGCGCCCTTGACCGCGCCGTCGAAGGAGTTCTCGAACTCCTTCAGCACGGCCACCTCGTTCCTGCCGGGGTGGACGAAGACGGTGCCGTGCTCGGCGGCCGGGATGTTCCACTCCAGGCCCTGGAAGACGAGGGTGTCGTCGATCTGGTCACGGGCCGCGACGATGTCCGGGTTGACCTTGTCCACACCGATCTTGGCGTGCGTCTCGCTGCCGTGATCGGTGATGACCATCCAGTCCAGGCCGTGGGCGTTCGCCTGCCGTACGTGGTCGATGACGCGGTACTTGGCGTCGGAGCTGTACTGGGTGTGGATGTGGTGATCGCCGGCCAGCCACACATATCCGCCGGGCCGGTCGCCGTGGGAGGCCAGCGACGCGGGCACCGCGGCTGCCGCCTGGCCCGCCCCGCCGAGGACGCTGCCCGCTGCCAGACCCGCCCCGAGCAGGCCGGTGCGGCGCAGCATCGATCGCCGGGAGAGCTGACTGGGCGTCAGTTCCTCGTCGGGGACCGACATGTCGAGGGCGGGCGGCAGGGACGAGGCATCACCGCCACCGTGGTGGTGATGGTGGTGGTGACCGTGGTCGTGACTCATGCTCAACTCCCGCAGGCGGCAAGGGCGTACACGCTTGGAACGTGCAGAGTCTGCAAAGCATTGGTAAACAACGGGAATCACGGTGATGGTGAGGTCAAGAACGACGCATGTGCAGAGAGGGTCCCGAACCCACAGCCAGGATCCGGACCCGCCACGCCTCGCCCTGCGAAAAGCTATATGCGCACTGCCCCCGGGACCGATCGGTCTCCATGGCGGTGGCCCTGCCGAGGACCTCCCCCCATCAGCGGTCGAGCCATCCGCACGGCCGGGGATCGTAGGACTGCGGGACATTTCCGAACCGTCTGGACGAGGTCTGCCCCGGAGCCTAGGCTCGGCCTGTCTGTACACCCGAGACCACTCGAGAGACCTCTGCCCGGTGATGGAGTCGGCGTGGGGCGCGCGTCCCTGTTCCACGCCAGCACTGGACGGTTCCAGGCGATGACCACGGGTCGGCACATCCGGACGCCGACGACCCCGTGTGGTCCGCCCCACCGGGCAGCGAAAGGGACGCGCCGTGTCATCGGCGACCTATCGCACCCTGCTCCGCACCCCCGGTGCTGCAGCCTTCTTCCTGACCGCCACCGCCGGCCGCGTCGGCATCGCCATGACCAGCCTCGGCATCATCTGGCTGGTACACGGCCGAACCGGCTCCTACGCCGTGGCCGGCCTGGTGGTCGGCGGCTTCGCCGTTGCCGAAGCCCTGGCCGGGCCGCAACTCGCCCGGCTGATCGACCGGTTCGGCCAGACCCGCGTACTGCCACCCACCCTCCTCGCCCACACCACAGCCGTCGTCTCACTGCTGGCCCTGGTCGAAAACGGCAGTCCGCATTGGCTGATGACGGCCGCCGGCGCCCTGGTGGGCGCCACGATCCCGCAGCTCGGCGCACTGTCTGCCGCCCGCTGGTCCGCACTGCTGCGCGACGACCGGGCCGCAGGGCTGCCCACCGCCTTTGCACTGGAGGCCCTCAGCAACGGGCTGTGCTACCTGGCCGGTCCGGCCCTGGTCACCGCAGTCGGGGCGAGCAGCAGCCCGGCGCACGGCATGGCGCTGGCCACGACTTTGGTGGTGGGTGGCGGAGGGGCCTTCGCCACCCAGCGCCGCACCGCGCCTGCCACGGCTGACGCTGCTGAACGCACGCGCTCGGGCCGCTCGCTGCTGCGGCCGGAATTCTCGGCGCAGGTCGGCGTCAACCTCACCCTCGGCCTGTATTTCGGCGCCATGCAGGTCTCGGTGGCGGCCTTCGCGGTAGAACACGGCGCAGCGGACACGGCCGCGCCGCTCTACGCGGTGTCGAACTGCGCCAGCCTGCTGGCCGGCTGGCTGTACGGTGTGCGCCGTTGGCGCGCTGCGCCGCATCTCCAACTGGCCCTCGCAGCGGCCGGATTGGCCCTCAGCTGCCCACCGCTGCTCGTGGCCGACACGCTGCCCGGACTGGGGCTCACGCTCGCAGCCACCGGCCTGGCCATCCCCCCGATCCTGGTGCTCTCCTCCGTACTCACCGAAGCCGCCGTACACCGGGCCGCTCTCACCCAGGCGTTCACCTGGCTCAACTCGGCCAGCGCCGCCGGCTCGGCCGCAGCAGCAGCGATCTCCGGACGAGCAGTGGACGCGGCCGGCGCCCACGGCGGCTTCACCATCGCTGCGGCGGCCACCTCCGCCATGGCGGTACTGGCCGCGGCCAACGCGCGCGCCGAGCGGGGTCGACGACGGTCACCGAATCCAGCGGACTGATGCCGGCGGCGCGCCGCCTCCGCGTTCGGTGTGCCCAGGCCGCCTGGTCCCAACCGGTGCGTGCCGCGCAGGGAACAGAAAACAGCAAGGGGGCTCCTGACCGGGCGTGGTGCCGGCCAGAAGCCCCTTGGCGTGCTCGGGCCGCGTCAGCCGTCGGACTCCGGTGACGGGAGGTAGGCGCCCGGTACGTCGTTGGGCGCGTAGATCTTGCTGTCGCCGGGGTACGGCTTGGTCCAGTGGTGGGTCTCGTACCAGGTGAGGCGGTTCATCTGGGCGGGGTTCGCGTAGTCGGGTACGGCGTGGGGGCCGGTCAGGCGCTGGTGCGACTCCCAGACCTTCCACTGCGCCGCGACCTTCTTCTCGGCCGCCGGCACCGGTGCGGACGTCGGGGCGAGCGCCGCCTTGGCGTCCTGCGGGGCCGGGGTGTCCGCGCCGCAGGGGGCTGGGTGCTCAGGCCGTCGGTCAGCGAGGTCCGGTTGGGCAGCGCCTTGAACGGGGTGTTGTCCGGCTTCCGGGCGAAGGCCCCGAACATCGGGGTGGCCGCACTGTCCTTCTGGTTCATCGGGTGGATCCCGAGGATCTGCTCGACGGTGCGGATCATCGTGATCTGCGAGTAGTAGTGGTTGTCGACCGTGCCGTGCCGGGCCCAGGGGCTGATGATCTGGACAGGGGCACGGTGGCCGTCGACGTGGTCGAGGCCGGCCTGGGAGTCGTCCTCGACGACGAAGATCGCCGAGTCCTTCCAGTACTTGCTGTGGGAGATCTCGTCGACCATCCTGCCGACCGCGAGGTCGTTGTCCGCGACCTCGGCGGCCGGGCTCGGCGGACCACCGGTGTGGTCGTTGGAGAACCAGAACATGTTCAGGTTCGCCGGACCGTTCTTCTCGAAGTCCTGCTTCCAGATCCCGTACTTGTAGATGTCCGGGACGTCGAGGTCGAACAGCGGGAAGCCGGGCACCGACACCTTGTTGAGCGAGGGGATCGCCGAGCCCGTCTGAATGGGGTACGCCGTCCCCTGTCCGGTCGCGTCCATGTTCTTGGCGTCGCAGTACAGGTTCTGCCAGGTCGCGCCGGCCGGCTTGCTCTCGATCGACTGGAACTCGCCGTAGTCCTTGACGGACTTGCCGACCGCCTGCGCACCGCTCCAGATGAAGCCGGTCTTCTGGTGGCCGAGGACGTCGTTCTCGGTGTCGTAGCTGCGTGTGTACTCACCGGCCGAGGACTCGGTGTACTCCGGGTTGTCGGACTGCATCAGCCAGTTGTGGCCCTCGGCGGAGTTCGTGCCGATGTCGTAGAAGTTGTCGTACAGCCCGAACTGCTCGGCCAGCGCGTGCTGGTTCGGCGTCACGTTCTCGCCGAACTGGGTGAACGCCGGGTCGCCGTTGCCCTGCGGCATGTCACCGAAGACCTGGTCGTAGGTCCGGTTCTCCTTGACGAGCAGGAAGACGTGCTTGATCGTCGAGGGGGCGCCGAGCCGCGCCGGGACGGGCACCGGCTTCGCGTGGCTCTTGCCCTTGGCCGTCGTGACCGAACCGGGCGTCCAGCCGTTCTGCTTGAAGACCTTGGCCGTCTGGGACCGGATGACGCGGTCGTCCGGCAGCGTGAACTGCGTGAGGCTCGACGTCGTGTCGTGGGTGCCGTGCCCGCCGGTGGTGGAGGGGCGACGGGCGTCGACACCACGGGTGTTGGAGACGACCACGTTCTTGCCCGCGGCCGTGATCTCCGCGGGGAAGTAGTCCGTCGGGAGCAGGCCCACGTAACTGGCAGGCTCCTGAGGGGACTTGTACCGGTACACGGCAACTGCGTTGGCGCGGCCGAGCGTCACCAGCAGGCGGCCGTCGTCGGTGAGCGTCACCGCGTTCGGCTCGTAGCCGACCGACGCCTCCGGCCACGGTTGGGTGGAGATGGTCTGTACGACCTTGTCGTTGGCGGTGCTGATGACCGACACGTTGTTGTCGGCGGTGTTGGTGACGAACACCGCCCCCTTCTTGGCGTACACCGCGGTCGGGTGCAGACCGACGTCGATGGTCCCGACCGCGGCGGAGGGGTTTGCCACGTCGATGACGCTGACCGTGCCGGTGGTGCTGGCTCCGGTGTCCGGGTTGGCCACCACCTGGGTGCCGTAGGAGTTGATCGTGGTGTCGCCGGGCTTCGCCGGGCGCCCGCCCTCGTTGCTCACGTAGAGCTTGTCGCCGACCACGGCGAGACCACGGGGGGCGTTGCCAACTGCCCAGCTCTGCTTGATGGTTCCGGTCGCCGCGTCGATGGCGACCACCCGGTTCTGGCCGTTGACCGCGCAGTACACGGTGGAGCCGTCGGCCGAGAACACCGCCGCACCCACCAGTGCATGCGCGGAGCCGTCGGCCGGGATCGGGATGGTCGTCGGGGTGGAGAGGGTGCCGTCGTCGTTGACGGTGAACTTGGTGTAGCCGTCGGCCTGGCCCAGCCACAGCTGCTTGCCGTCGGGCGAGTACGTCGGGCTCTCCTGGCCGACGGCCCCGCTCTTGATACGCAGGTCGTCCGCCGCGTTGGTACCGACCTTCTGCTTCACCTGCCCGGTCGCTAGGTCCATGACGACCAGCGACGCGTCACCGTCGGCGACCGAAGCCGCGAGGTGGCTGCCGTCCGGGCTGACCGCCGACGACATGATCTTGCCGTCGTTGATGACGGTGCGACTGCCGTACGGGGCGATGTACTGGTCGGCGGAGACGACCTGGCCGTCAGCAGTGACCTGGCCGACCTGCTGGGTGCCGAACTGGTGCGTCTGGGCGACAGCGGTGCCCGTGACGGCGAGGGCGACCGCGATGCCCGTCGTCACCAGAGAGGTCCGACGACCGACGCGTCTACCAAACAGGCTGACCTGCTCCTTCTCCTTCATACGACGCTGCCGTATTACCTGCATGGATCATCCCTCCAGGGTGGTGTCGAGCAGTTCGACGTTGCCGTCGAACTGCCACAGCGGGTTTGGTGCAGCCCCGGTCGGGGTCCGCACCAGGAAGTAGCCGTTCACTTCCTTCGGTCCGTCGCCATCGGCCACGAACCGCCCGTCGGCGGTGAAGTCGAGCTGATAGATGGCCGTCCCTGCGGCCTTGATGCCGGGGAGATGCCAGGACACGACGCAGCGCCAGTCGTTGCCCGGTCCCTGGGCGGCCAGTTGGCCGGCGCCCTTGTTGCAGGCCGCCGAAGCCCGCAGCTGCGCCTCGGTGACGTCGGGGCGGTTGAGCTGCCTGGTCTGCAGACGGTAGAGGTGGGCGAAGGCCGTGGCGACCGACCGCTGCACCTTGTCCTGCTGGATTCCCGAACCCATCGACGGGGTCGCCACCGCGACGACCGTGACCGTGAGGGCGAGCAGTCCGGCAAGCGGCAGGAGTCCGGCGGTGATCGCGCGGCGCCCCGAGCCGTCGTAGGTCAGGTCGGTGAAGTCACGCCGGAGGAAGAGCAGATAGGCCAGCGCGGTCGCCAGCACGGCCCAGATCAGGCCGACAGCGATGCCGATCAGGAGCGGGCCGATCTGCATGGGGCTGGTGAACAGCCCGTTCCAGGCGATGAAGGCGTAGCCGGGCAGGGCGAGGCGTACGGCGACGGGCAGCGGCAGCATCTGGGCGAGCTGCATGGCGAGCGCGACGAGCGCGGGCAGCAGCAGTCCCATCGGGGACCGTCCCAGCGCGACGGACCCGAGCAGCCCGATCGCGGCGAGGGCCAGCGTCGGGGCGAGCACGCAGACCCAGGCGAGGAGGACCCTTCCGGCGGCGTCCCCCGGCGCCAGCAGGTGGCCGTCGAGGCCGACCAGCGGCTGGTTGCCGACCGCCACGATCCCGCCGAGTGTGCTGGAACAGGCCAGCCCGGCCACGAGCAGCAGGATGACGGTAAGGCTGGCCAGTGATTTCGCCACGAAGATCCGACGGGGCGAGCGGACCGCGACGAGCAGGTGGCGCCAGGTGCCGAGCCGGTCCTCGGAGGCGAACACGTCGCCGGCGACCACCGAGGTGAGCAGCGGAAGCGCCCAGGTGCCCGCGAAACCGAGCATCACCAGCGGTGCGGCCCACCCCGTGGCGAGCATCCAGCGACCGAAGAGGGTGTCGGTGGGCAGCGTGCTCTGCTGACCCACCCCGGCGACGAAGAGCGCCGGTGCGATCCAGCAGGCGAGGACCAGCAACCGGATCCGCCACTGCGACACCAGCTTGACCAGCTCGAAGCGGTAGCCGCGTGACACCGAGACCCGGCCGGCCCCGACAGCGCGGTCGTTGAGGTCGTGGAGGTCGTCGACTGCGGTCGCGGTCATCTGCCGGTCTCCTGCTGTTCGGTGAGGGCGAGGAACGCGGCCTCGAGCGGTGACATCACCGGCGTGAGCTCGCGCACCGCGATGCGCGCCTGGACGAGCCGCACCACCAGTTCGTCGAGGGCGGGCACCAGCGCACGCACGACGAGCCTGTCGACTCCGTGCCGTGCCCCGGCATCGTCGACGACGCGGATCCCGGCCGTGTCGGCGGCCACTTGGCGGGCGGCCGGCGGGTCGGAGGTGACCAGCCGGTAGTCGAGTTCGCGGCTCTCGGTGGCGAGCTTTCCGGGCGGGCCGGAGAAGACGACCCGCCCGGTGGCAAGGATGGTGACTTCCGAGCACAGCGCCTCGAGGTCGTCCATGCGGTGGCTGGAGAGCACGACCCCGGTTCCGTCCGCCGCGAGCCGGGTGAGGACGCCGTGTACGTGTCGTTTGCCGGCCGGGTCGAGGCCGTTGGCGGGTTCGTCCAGTACAAGCAGCCGGGGCCTGGTGAGCAGGGCGGCGGCGAGTCCCAGCCGTTGGCGCATGCCGAGGGAGAATCCGCGGGTCCGGTCGTCGGCGACATCGGTGAGCCCGACCTGGTCGAGCACGTCGTCGATGCCCGCTGTCCGCGCGCCGCCGCGCAGTGCGGCCAGCGCGGCGAGGTTCTGCCGGGCGGTGAGCGAGGGGTAGAGCCCGGGTCCGTCCACGAAGCCGGCGACACCGTCGGGAGCTGCGAGCGCCCGCCCGACCGGCGTACCAAGGATCTCAAGGTGACCGCCGTCGGCGACGGCGAGTCCCAACAGGAGACCGAGCAGGGTCGTCTTGCCCGCGCCGTTCGGTCCGACCAAACCGTGAATCTGCCCCGGCGCCACATCCAGATCGACGCCGTCGAGTGCGACGACGTCGCCGAAACACTTACTGACCCCGCGAGCCCGGACTGCGTGGAGTGTGTCCATGGGTCCCTTCTTTCGAAATCCGAAGGGACCCTAGGGACAACACACAACCCGGACACAGGTGATTGACTGAACGCTCATGGAACGGATCGTCAAGTCGTGGGCAAGTCGGCGGTACGAACAGCCGGCATCGACCCGGACTTGGGCAACGCACTCCCGAGGCCGGCCGTCACCTCGCGGCAACTGTCCAGCCCCACAACGCGATTTCGCCCTGCCGAAGGCAGCCAACCCTGCCGGCCGCGGAGACACTTCCCGGAGCGTGATCCACACCCTTGTGGGATGTCCCAACCCCCTAGGGGTGACAAGCCCGGGCGCGCGGCCCGAGCCGATTCACCCGCCGGCGCCGGGCCGTTGCTCCGGCCGCAGAACCGGGACGTCGAGATCGCCCGGCCGGAGCCGGAATACCTGCAGACGCAGGCCGTAGTACTTGTCCGTCTCCCCTACCCACTCCATGCCCACCCGGCGAGCCGTCGCCGCACCCCGCTGGTTGCGCGGCCGCACGACTGCGAACAGCTCGTCCACCCCCGACTGGAAGGCGTAGTGCGCCACCGCATGGCCGGCCTCGGCCGCCAGGCCCTTGCCCCAGGCTTCGGGAGCGAGCTGCCAGCCGATCTCGAGGTCCCGGTTGTCGGGAGGCAAGGGCAGCAACACGGCGCCGCCCACCACCGCTCCGTCGTTTCGAAGCTCGATCGCCCACCGCCCCGAGGGCGCCTCCAAGGCCCCGGTGACCGTCACCCACTCGTCCAGCAGGATCCGCATGGCCGCCGCATCCGCCACCCGCCCCATCGCCGGGGCCAGCCATTGAGCGACGTCCGCAGCACCGTAGATCCGCAGGGCGGCCTCGGCATCCTCGACAGTCCAGGGCCGCAGAACCAACCGCGGCGTGATGATCCGAGAGCCTTCAAC
>Ga0307512_10003642_pt1 | contig 17608 bp, 11 predicted proteins | sample 14_EM_MG_FD_200267 | JGI IMG/M metagenome (GOLD analysis project Ga0307512, IMG submission 200267) | Populus trichocarpa ectomycorrhiza microbial communities from riparian zone in the Pacific Northwest, United States - 14_EM | ecosystem: Host-associated > Plants > Roots > Unclassified | place...
ACTGGAACAGCAGAGGGATCTTTGATCTTTGCATGCCTAGCACTGGGTGGGGGGATATGGAGGATGAAGTGGGGTAGTGGGGGTGGATTTTGCATGGTGAGAATACAGGCCAAGGTGTTGACAATAGGAGTCCTAAACATGTGGTACGAGTATTGGGGGACGGGAGTTGAGACTAAAGAGATAGGCAGGTAAATACAAGCAGAGGGGGAATGTGGGGATAGCGGCAATGTCAGTATGATCTAGTTTTCCTCCCTACAGAGATTAAGTCTACCTGAGGTTCGTTGTAAAATACAATAACGTTTTCTTGGGACTTGCCATGAAAGACTTGGGCTTACAGTATTGAGTGGGTTGGAGATTTCACGGGGTGGTGGATCGTGGTGCATGCTGACGTGGCAGCTCCCTGGAGGATGACAATACTGAGGAACTGGTGGGTGGGTACGATTTAGGTGGCAGCTGCTCAAAATAAGTCTCTTAGGTAGACCAAAGTAGTTCAGAAGCATGGGGTCAGGACATGATAGGCAGGAGATGTTTGTCAGGAGACTGCCTGAGGGTGTTGGGTGATGCATCGTGAGGGGGGAGCTAGGCCTTTTGTTTTGTTTTGGGTGGGGTCTCACAGGACAGGTTCTCATTATCAGATCACTCTATTCTGACAATGTGTGGGGTGGATGGTGTATCCTTTGTTGAATCCTTGCCACGACAATTTGCCATGGGAAAAACCGGCCTGGTGTTGGTCGCGGTTCGGAAGTTGCACCACTTACGAGTAGTTGCGCTGTTTCCGCGGAATGCGTCACGCCCCTAAACAGGAAATTCCCCAGTAGTTTGGTAGTGCTGTCAGATAACTGTCATAATTTCGTACTCAGAAAAATAAAACACTCTTGGAACATTTGATGTAAGCAAAACAAACAAAAAACACATGACGCTAAGGCACGTTGTTGCTAAGTCGAGTGGGGGAGGCCCGGGCGACAAACAGGCGCGTGCGGGGGCATTCCCAGGCACTATTTCAGCCCAGAAAGGGTTTTTTGGGGAGGTCCCTGCATGTGCGAGCCCTGAACCGGTGGAGGAAGGGGGCGCAAACATGGGCCTGGAGGAAGCGGCCGAAGTTGCAAAAGTGCGGGCCTGGGCGCAGCGCTTAAGGGGGAAATGCACCTGGGATCGCCGTGAACAGATTTGCGCGAGAAGAAGAATGTGCAGTGGAGCCGAGTGCTGCAGCGGAAGGGGATGCGCGGGCGGGGGCGGGGGTGGGGGCAAGCACAGCGGAGCGGGTGTGCACACTGCTGGTGCCCCGGCCCTTCTGCCTTCGCAATGAGAAATTGACTTAGACAATATTTTGTGTCCGCGTCAGGCACCCCGACGATCGGACCGTTCATGCCGCTTCTATTATTAATTCTGGCAGCTAACGACTAGTGCAACAGGTAACATTTTTGCTAACTTCCATTCTTTAAATAAATAATATATATGTGGCACAAAAAAAAACTGCACTATCACAGAATTGAACCCAGAGACACATCCTACTTACTGACACAAACACAGGCATAACTACCACTGTGCCACTTGGGCTTGCTATACTTACTCCTCTTATAATATATGACTACCAATTACCAATGATGAAGAACCTTTCCTCGGACTCGCACATGCAGGGACCTCCCCAAAAAACCCTTTCCAGGCTGAAATAGTGCCCGGGAACGCCCCCACACACGCCCGTTTGTCGCCCGGGCCTCCCCCACTCGACTTAGCAACAACGTGCCTTAGCGTCACGTGTTTTTTGTTTGTTTTGCTTACATCAAATGTTCCGAGATCGTTTTATTTTTCTGAGTACGAAATTATGACAGTTATCTGACAGCGCTAAACTACTGGGGAATTTCCTGTTTAGGGGCGTGACGCGTTCCGCGGAAACAGCGCAACTCTTACGAGTCACACGTGCCGTCACATAGTCACGCAATCTGGACGAACGAAATCGAGGGTCGGAGGTGCATTTGGATTTGGCTGGCGTTATCACGACCGAAAAACGATTTCACGCGCGTGAAAAATTTCCCGAACAGCACTTTTTCTCACACGTAACAATATTTCGATGTAAAAACGTTTTGGCTGGTATTTCGCGACGTCCAAAAATTCCCGAACGGGCCCTAACTTTTGACGCGAAACAGACGATTTTTTGAAGTTCCCTTGTATCTAGGGTCAAAGGTACTGTACATATCTTGGGCGTGGCGTAAAGCCAGGTGTGTAAACGCAAGTTTTCTGTCCAAAAAATGTCTGCGTCACTGTGATAGAGTGTCAAGACCCGTACAATAACCTGGACAAAAAGAGGCAGGATGGAACTGACAGGCACACAAACTCTCACACAGGTACCCAATCTGCTCATGGCGGCCTTACCCAGCTCTCAGGCCCACCCTTCGGCCTCTGACTGCGCGGAATTTGTCAACGGCTCAATCGACAACTCACCAACGATGACCAACTTTACAAGCCGTTTCGGGTCGTATATTTGACATGCTGCTGCTCTGGAGTTTTTAGCGCAGTTAGAGTATTTCGTCTCCCAGCGTTTTTTCAGAGTGTCATAGTAATCGCTCCTTCATGGACAAAGCGGGAAGGGGAAATAGAATACTTGCAACCGGAACGACTAGAGGTGTCAATTCCTCCCCCGAGAGCCGCAGAAATTCCGGCCACATATAGGCACGGTGGTCCATGGGCGCGCCGCGTTGAACAACTTGGGCCTTGGGATCGCGCTGGTGTAACCAATAGTGGAGTGTTATGCACCAGACTGTCGTCTCCTCGCATTGCAGGAGTCTACATCGATGTCGGCATAAGCTGTGGAAGATGGATGCCTCCTACAAATTCGACGTACCTCTAATTCGCCAATGAAGGGTGATTGACAAGGCGTAGGTCGAATTTGGGACATCCCTCACATGTTCAACTCTGAAGGGTCAGGAACCGGGCTGGCTCCTCCTGTACCAGGAAAGTCGACACAGATATGGGATTAGCCATGGCAACAGAGGTCTTCAAGGAATTTCAACGTACATGTTGCCATATAAGTAATTGGAGCTGGGGGCCCGTAGGCATATAGAGTTGGAAGGCACGAGCCTGGGGCCACTCCGGACGAACAAGCTGTGGGACATGCACCAGGTGGCATGTATCAGGGACATAAGCTACCTTCAAAAACTTCGACGTACTTGTAGCAACATTTGAATGACATCGTAGGGTAGCCAGAAAAGTTGATTTCGTAACTGTTCGTGCGTGGGAAGTGAGGAGCGAGGGCCGCAATAGAGCAAAACCCACGCCACGAGACGAACGTTGGTGAGCAGACCACCAAGGCTTGAACTTCGTGCTGCACGTTTGCAACCTGTCGAAATATAATGAACAAAAGCTTGCATAGCTGTCTAGGAGCTGTCATACCTGGCCGTAGTATACAGGACAACGCAACCTCGCGCCTGAGGGCTACTATTCCATGAGATCACCGATTGGCGAGCGAGCAGTACCAACAGCGCGACGGTTCCCATGGCCGGAGCCCTTGGCCAGGCCAGGATCAGTGCCGTCAATGCACGTATCCTAGAAATTGGTCATCAGAAAGGAGGAAAAAATCCGTGACGGGCCACAAATACTGATTCAGAGATGGTGCCGGGTCTTTGCTGTATTAGGGCAAGCGAACCAGACAAGGCCCAGGTAAAGATGTAGAGATTAATGAAATAGCTGCGCAGTAATAACAATGCAAAGGTGGGGAGGGGGGGAGGTGAGACACGAAGAGGGCTGAAGGGTAAGGGTGGAGTAGAAGGAAGGAAGAACGGGGGAGTTGCGCAACTAGGCGCTGATCTACCCCACCTCTCGTCTGAGCGAAGTCCATCCCCATGGAACTGGACCGCGTTGCGTTCTAGTTTACCCTACACCTACCCACACCCGAGAACCGACGGTTGACCAGCTCCTCTTCTGGCTGCGATATCCAGTTAAGTTAACACAGTTTTGCTGCTGGCCCACAAACGAGTTCCAAAATCAGGAAATTCAAAGCTCTCGGGACCGCCAGCGTTCACAGATAGTCTTATTCCCCCGTGCCCATCCCTACATCCGTTTCTACTCGCCTTCGAACAAACAGCATGGAGGGCTTGTGCTGAGTCCTGCCAGGGGCCGCGACAAACGTGGCTCGTGCGCCAGCATCCCATGGCGACAGACCGTCCAGTGTCAAGGGCCCGATGATTTGTCATCTCCCCGCAGCCTGGATTTGGGCCATATTCGAGGGAGGAAGAATTCTTGTACCATGGGGGCAAACTCGAGGAATGTCCATCCGGTATCACCTACTCTCTCCTCGAAACGTCCTTCCATTGTGACATACGCTATGAACTGGAGGATATAAGACGCGGCCAATCAACATATTATCACCAGCGAGCAAACATGTCCTCACCTATTGGGAAAACGTGATCTTATTCGACAGTTCCTCGGATCCGTCGTAATAGAACAGTGACTTGGTGGGTGGTCGCACAGGCGATATCGATCGCCAGGATTTCGCATTCTCAAGGGTTGCAACACGTTGCAACACGTTTTATACGGACCCATCTTGCTTCGGCGAGGACGTTTCGTTCCTACGTGCTAGATGAGGTTATCCAGAGGCTTAGGGTCACGTTGGGCACCGCGAGTTGCGTCGATCGTATAATCGATTACAAAATACTTGTAGTCGATTAAGCGTCAAGGGGCGAGGCTGTGGGAACAGGTCGATGCTGTCAGGCAAGTAAATACCTTTGAAGACGTTGTTAGTATTTCTTATTGAAGAGTTCTCTCGGCAGAGGAGAAAAATGATCATCACCGTTTGCACGGCAACGAAGCCAGTGCGTTGGCTCGGTCCCTTGCTGATAGTTATCAAGACTGTGACTGGGCCAGACAGCTTGCGCCCTGCTGAAGGTTTTACCCCTGGTGTCCCTCCGAACTTTTACTTCGAACTTCGTCTGCAAGACTTCTGCAAGACAGGGCCGACGACTTGCTGCTAGAATGAGGTCCGCGCGCATCGATAGCGAGATCGAATTCGAAAGAACACAGCACTTACCCGCTCCATCTATATGTCCTATCTACGAAAGAACGAACGCCCAAAGTCAGATCGTCTTTTCCCATAATAGACAGATGGAAACATGCAGAACTTCAGCAATCTCCCTCGTCCCATCCCAAGGTTACCCCCTTCCCATACCCGTACTACGAGGCTACACGTGCTGCGCTGCCGCAGAATCATACGTCAAGGTTGTTGGGCTGCTATCGTAGTATTGCACCGATCTTTGGCAGTTCGAGGTTGCGAAGGTTGACTCGAGTGACGACGCGAAGATGGCAAGGCCCTGGAGGTCTCACATTCACAACACACTGCGACGCCTGGTACGCTGCCACGGGGTTGTACGCCAAGGGTATTGAAGCTGCTACTATTGGCATTGCTCCGACCTTGGGATTCCGAGGGTATGACGTTAGGCTTGTACGAAGATGCTGAGAGTAGGGGTTCCCGTTGTCAATCTACCGTTGCGGACTCACCCGAACCCTCTTTCAGACGATGTCAGTCCGCAGTATCCACAATGAGGACGGTTTGTTCTTGGGCGCGTGGAGGCAAGTTCGTTCTCGGCGAGCTTGCGGCAGACTTCGAGGCTGGTTGGCGTTGGCGGGTTGGCGGGTTGGCGGGTTGGCGGGTGAATTTACGCGTGAGCCGGGGCTTCAATTTTTCAAAATTTCAACGTTCACGAATCCGAAACAGCCGTGCTTGGATTAAGAATAATTTTACCAGGGCTGCTGGCCTTCTGGCTTCAGACTCTCCGAGGTACGGGTCACAGAAGAAAAGAAAAGACAACAGGCTGTATAATTGAAGGGGTACACGGAATCTGCACTCATTTTACGTCCGATTTTGTGTTCCGCTTCCGCCTTCCGCCATCCGCCTACGTGTCCGCTGCGTGGCAAGGCAAAAGCCACAAGGCTACTCCAACCAACCGCTCCATGTCTACCCATGCTCCCCAGCGACCTTCGCGTTCCTTTCTCCCCACGCCAATCGTGGAACACTACCCAACGGTGTCCGTTCCACGCTCAAGCCAACGTACCCTGGGCTCGGCACACCGTTCAACCTCTGCACGCCGAATGTAGGGTTGGTAAGACTAGGGATCGATTAGTGGGGGAGTGGGAGGATAGGTCTAACTGACTCATAGTCGCGTACTAACACCTACGGGCTAGCTTTTGCCGAGATCACAAATACAAGCATGAAGGGGAGTCGCCGTCGACGTTGCCCTTGCCGTCGCTACGATAGCTATGTCGAAAAGCTATACTTGAAGCTGTAAGCCGCAACTCTGGTACACCAACAACCCGGTCCCCGCTCATCAAAAACAACAATCATTCGACCAACTCGTGGGGTCAGCAATGACAGGGAGCGTTTTCTCTGAGCCATCCACCCCAGACTGAGATGCAGCTGCGAGTGGTCCATTTTAATGCAGGTAAGGTCCTTATCTCAACTGCTTTCAGATATCACTGATGTAGCAGTGAGGGGACCTCCGCGCTTCGAATTTGTACACCACACCCCTCAGAGAGACCTCTATGGTCCGAATTCTCGGACCACACCGGTTCCTCGCGCCCATTGATAGTCACCAAGATCTCACGGCACTTACGCCCACCATCTCCGAAGGAGTGAATCGTTGGGGTCAATAGGGAATGAGAATGGTGCCTGAGCAGGGCGGGGGATGTTGGGGTTGTTCCTATCCAAGTTATGCCTAGTGACCACTTACCCCACTACCACCAGTTCTGTGGACACTAAATCGTCAACTGTCAGTTAAATGTACTCCCGATGCATTAGGATGATTATATCACTGTTCTGTAAGCTTACTGCGCCTCTGAGAGCCTTCAACTCGTATCGTACCGTGACATCCGGCTCGTTACCTGAGCACGGAATCTATGGCAATAGAAACGCGTAGCTAGCCGGGGATAGTCTTGGTACTGCCCCGTCACGATATCAAGGTCGATTATTCCCCTCAACTACTTTACGGTTGAATTAGACCATGAAAATTGCCTGACTCTTACCATCCCTCAATTTTGAAAGAATGACGTCTAAAAATCGAAGCATGAGGAGAACAGAGAGCTGTTGATAACGTGGTTAACTGGATGGTTCTCGGATGTGGGTCCTTATGCATTACGAAAGAAAAGCTCGAATGTCCGAAGGATGACAGCATTAACAATGGCCGATACAGTCCCGCTGTTCGTGAATCATCTAGTGACACTAACTATACGCTCGACACAGAGTGGCGCCTACCCGAGCGGCCCCAAGGGTCATTCAACCACTCCTGTTTCCCCAGTTCCAAAGCCCTCTCCTTGACGAGGTCAACTGCAAAGTTCTGAGCAGTCGAAATGATATTGGTGCCTTGCGAATTCTTGATCCAATTCATCACCATCTTCACGTTGTATATCTGGTATTGTTGCTCCTGAGGAGGTCTTGGGCCGCATTTCTGTGTAGTCAAGTGCCTTTGAAACTCGTCCACGCGATCACCTCTCCATCTGCAACTTGGATAGGGACAGAATAGCCAACACGGGAGATGAAAAGACTGGAAATGGCGGTCTAGAACTTGCTGACGTGGGCAGGGCTGCGCGCACGCAGGACAAATCAGAGGTTGCCTCTTCAAGTTGAGTGGGTTAGAGGTGGTGTTTGTATATGCGTTAACGGGTGTACATTAGCACCATTTGTGAAAGAAATTGCATACCTGATTCGAATGTGGTGTGGAGGAGCCCACAGTCCCGCTGGGACTGTGGATATTTGGTTCCATGAGGTCTCTATTGAGTTAAGTTAAATAAGTAGGAAATCGCCTCTCGAGTAGGGTGCGGGCGTACGTTCTATCAGTGCTCGTATGACGGATTGTTCGAATTGTTGGGGCGATGAGGTCAAGAAAAAATAGAACCACGCCACAACTGGCCTATTTTTTTACAGTTAGCACTCCACCGCGTGTCACGGGTATTTTCTCAGGCTGTGCTGCCATTGTACTGCCTCACAAGTCCGGGGATCGAGATCACCTTCAACCCACAGTTTCAGATTCGTTAGCCACAACCACAACCCCATCCGGTCTGCTTCACTGGTGTAGCCAGCGATGGAGCAGCGTGGACACGTCATGTTGCTTCAGCTCAAGTTTTACTTTCTTTCCAGGCTCCAACATACATCACGTAGCTCCAGCTGCGACATCGTCTTCAAGCACGAGTTGTTGATTCAAGGTGGTCACGAGTAGCCTTCGGACTTCTCTTCCCGTGGAGTATCCAGAACAGAGGTTTGGAGTATGCCTCCAGCCCGAGTCCGGTCCTGCCTCCCACGGGGGCCGGCTGTCGGATTTGGCTCTCCGTCTAGTCCAGTGTACAGCACCATTGATGAAGCCACGTTTTAGACCACGAGGGGGCACCCAGTCTCTTTGTTTGGGTCATGAACTAGACTACAATAGCGCCGGCAGTGTCTCCAAGTCGTTCTGATACGATCGCCAGACTCGGATGTGCAAGACCTCAAGTCGTGTGGCGATTGGAGAATGGTAGGCGTTTCTGCGTGATGTCCTACGTTGACTGGCCCTCCAGCTGAAGAAGTTCCTCACTGGCGGCTCACCTCTAGCCGGGACGTCATGACAAGAACACCCTTATTTTGTGGCCCTGTTCATGTCTTGATCATCCCCTCTAACCCGCTACGTTTCCTAGGCTGACTCTACGACTGCCAACACAAATGGTCCCTCAGCGCCGTGGCAGTAGAAGTGACGACCTACGTATTTCGTCTCCGCCCTTGTTCACTCACAGGGATCCATTGAAATATCTCCTCTCTCTGATGGGTTTGATATACGACATTGGGGAGGAGTATAGGAGGGCTGGTGTGGTGAGCGCGTTCCCGGTAATGTTTGGGTAAGAGGGAACCAGGTGAACACTAGGAGAGTGGGAAAGGGACAACACATGAGCTACCAGGAGCGCTTGGAGACTACGGCTGAGGGTGGGCAGAGGGACGGGGTAACTCACATCCACACCCAACAGGGATCTTATATCTTTTGTGAACTGCGGGCCTTCAATCTACGTGGGAATGTTCTCGTTAAATGTACTGTGCAGTACTAGTGATCAACTTGGACCGCCGGCAATCCACCCAACCCGGACTTATGCCGCCGTCTCCCGAGACCGGGCTCGTCTTCTCCTCCATTTGAACATATTATGCTGCGCTCTTCTGCTTGTCGATCGGATCACTGCACAATGCAGGATTCAAGTTCACTCGGGGACGTCGCTCTCAGAATCGGACAGAACTGGTGGCGACGGCAACGTCGCAACGATTCGGTTTGCTTTCTCCATTTTGATTTTGCTTTTATCATCCGCGTCCACTAAGGTGATGTCATAGGTAATATCAGGACGTCGTTTCAAGCTCATTGTTGCGACTCGGATAACACGCCCCTTTTCTGTCACAAGAACAGGGGCAGTATCTACCCCAGAAACGTAGCTGTGCAAGGGCGATTCGACTTTGAACTGCTTACTAGCATAAAACGGCTGAACGCGATTTTATTTTGTGAAATAAGCGAAACAAATAAACCAAATTGTCGGCGACAGCCTACTATTAATGGTAGCCTTGGGTAAAGTCCTCGAGCTGGGTGAATTCAAACTCGCTATTTCCCGAATCTCGAATTCAAACAAACCGACGTGAGATTTCCTGGATGGTCCTTACATGAGTTGGATCGAAATTGAAGTTGCAGTAGCCGCAGCATGTGACGGGGTATGTAGTGTAGGAAAGGAATCAGCCAGGTAACGATAAAATGGTCTACCACTGGTCGAACGGTCTCAGTCCAGCTGCTCGTCTTTTTTACTGTTGTATGCTAGATACGTACAATACATTACAGCATTTACCTAAAAAGGAATTTTGTTTTTTTGGGGGGACCCTTATTCATCTACTTGATACTCTACTCTGCACGCTGGCCTGAGGGCTTGCTTGTTCGAACGGCCCCATGGATCCACAGACCACTCCTGCTTTCCTAATTCCAAAGCCCTCTCCTTGACTAGGTCAATGGCAAGGTTTTGAGCAATCAGACGCATATCGTTGCCCTGCGAGTCCTTGATCCAACCTACGACCATCTTCACATTGTATATCTGGTACTCCTCCTCCTCAGCAGGTTTTTTGCCGCATTTCTGTTTATTTAGGTGCCTTTGAAACTCGTCCATGCGATCTCCCCGCCAGTTGCAACCAGGATGCGGACAGAAGATCCAACAAGGGAGGTGAACGGTCTCGTAGTGTCTGTTTTGTTCTTGTTGGCGACCGCTGGGTGTCCCACACACGGGGCAAATCAGCTTAGAGGTGAGAAGAGGGGAGTACATGTCAGGGTTCTAGTATATACAAGGCCCGTAATGCAGAGTTCTCTTACCTGAGCCGAGCCCAATCCAGTGTTCTCAACGGTATTGGGGGTGTTCTTTTGTCCACCGCACATGGGGAAGGCGTCGCGTGGTTGAAATGGAGGTCAGTTGCAGGGTAGAATGTCTTGGCTGCCCGTTGACTATAAAAATGTAGGCGAAGAAAACCGAAATCGACTGGGATAATCGTCAAATATATAGCTTGAGCAGTGGTCATGGGAATACTTCATTGGCAAGGTGCCATTTGCTCTGCGCCAAGTGGCGCCGCAGCTGACTGGCACTGTGCCGGGGTGTCTGGATACGAGTCGACACGAACGGGAAATCCCAATAATGTGTGCTGGATTGGGCGGGGCATCGCTCAGAGCAAATGAGGGGAGAGGGCGCTGAGGTCGACAACGCTACCATTAACTATAAGCACCAGTGGTGCAGACGATCTCGGTGGAAATTATGAAATATTGGATGGAGAGACCGACCTCAATCATCCTGCTAAACAGGAGTATATATATATCCACGCCAGAGGCCATGCAACCACGTTGCCGAGGGTAGTTGTACTCGTAGGCTGTGTCAGCACGGCGGTCCATTTGCACAGATTATTCCGCCGCGGCGCGCAATCCAGGTGGTTCATTGTTGTGCAATCCATGCACGTACCAGTGCCGGACCTTTGCCAAAATCCTTGTGCCAGGGTGCCCGGCGCACGGGGTTTTTAGGTCCAGAACGCATAGCTTGGGTTCGTCCCTATCAGTATTCAGTCGCGGACATCGTGACGAGAATAGAGGAGTCTGGGCCTTACGAAACATACACAGTAGTACGCAACCAATCGCACATGGTATAATTCAAGGGTTCAAGTTTTGGCAAGTTCACTTCCCGAGCTTCCAGCCAATCACGCTTGCCGGCTTGTGCTCGCGTTTTACCACTACGAGGCCGGTCACTCGCTATCAAGCCGACTACGCACGCTTCAATGTTCGCAGGGATATGTGTGCACCTACAGCTCTTTCCCCTTCCGGCTCCATCAATTGGGGCAATCTGCTAACAATGGCGGATGCAAAGTCGTGACGAAGTCTCTTGCGCCATTCAGATTCAGTGGTAAGCATATAGACCGTCACCGGAATTCCAAGCCGTTTAATTTCTCCATGTTGGCGGGCCTATAGAATAGCGAGGACATGCGGCTTCTACCAAAAGGAGTTCTCCGTTACACCTTTGACCATTTGGCTTGTATGTAACCAGATGCGCTTCGCGCTCCTTTTTTTCTGGGGTGAGGGGTTCTGCTAAGGGTCTTGGCCAGGGGAATTAATCCGATTCTCGAGAGATACTGTAAGCAGAGCAGCACACCTTCCCGTATAAGGTAATGGAGGTAAAGAGGCCAGTCCGTGAGAATCGTGAGACTTCCCCTTCCATGTGGACCAACACGTGGCAATACTGTCACCGGGTCACTAATCAGTCAAATTGCGTGAAGCGGCAAGGGTCTACTCTCTGAGGCGAGTTGGGAGATCGCTCTGCACGAGAAACGACGGGGGGGCACCACATCGTATCGTGTCAACGCGTGTGGATCTTCAACGGGTGCCGTCAATTAGATGGTCTGCGAACTCCAAATGATCGCTTCGAATACACTCCGACAAACCCGCATGATGCACATTTCATTCTTGATTTTGTTTCAGTGGACGCAGGCACAGCGATCGAGCCATGGAAGAATTTACTCTCACCTCATATACCAGGCCGTGTGGGTTCTATATTTACCAATAACTGAACAACACGAAAACTCACCAATTAGTTATGCATCTATCATGACATCTTCACCCACAACGCACGCGCTACCAGCACTCGAGAAATACACCTGATAACACCATCAATCCCACTATATTATCTTGCAACTGTTTCGGTACAATCACCGGTGGGCGAAATAAGGATGCAGACATGGTTGATACAAGTGGTACAGCGCCGCGACATGGATATTACGTTCACGTGACAAGCTCTGTTTATATATTTGGGGTTCATACCTGTGGGGCGCTCTCTGTCAGAACTGCCACAGGGGTAATGACGATCCGGGTCACCTATTCGCCTTTGAGGGGACGTAAGAACGTCACCTAATCATTTACTTTCGGGGGCGGGGTGCTGGGATAATTATAAAAAATCAAACATGCGCGAAAGACGTTAGTGTCCTTACTGTGGAAACACGCCAGCACACCCATTGGGAGAAACTGGGAAAATCGGCTGCAGTCAGTGGGATGATCGCCTGCAATAGTCAATGTCTCACCCCAATGGTCATGGAGACTCGGACGTCACGGTGACACCTGTTTCGATGCCCCTTTGAACTTGAGTCTCGTGGATAGCGAAGCTGTGGGGGTCCAAGAGCAGCGCTCAACTGATTGTTTTGAAAGCGCTTTACTCCCGCAGGGGGAGGTAACTTGAATTGCGGCCGAGTAGCAGGAGACGAACGTCAGTGGCGTTCAACTCCCAGTCCAGTCTGTGTGTGAATCGGAATATCGGGAGTGACTCGGACCGCGGCCGGCCCGTTCTTGAACCATCCAATCGTTGCCCTCATTCAAGTTCTATTCGCCTCAACCGTTTAGCAATTACGGGACATTTTTTCCCCGATCTTCGCCTGTACGAATGCGCCGTTGCCTGGGGCCTGACTGGTAACCATGGTATGAGTGTGGCGTGTTGGAATGAAGCTAAAGGGCGGGAACGCGCGGCTGAGTGCCACGGTGTGTTTGCGTTAGCTACTAGTACATGGTATCGGGAGTCAGGAGTGCTGACCTCAGTCTGGTGTAGAAGACTGAGGCTACGTGACGTTATCTACGTCTACGAAATTGCTACGGAATAAAACCTTTTTTTATGCCTGCCAAAGGAAGTCTTGAGGAAGAAAGTGTGGCTACTTTAAGGTCCTTTGCCATAATCACCTGCCAATGCTCAGCGCTCAGCTACGCTGCGGAACCCATGCAATCGCATGTATTATCCGTCCGTTTTCTGTCCTCCAAGCTGGGTTCCCTGTACGGTAACTTATTATCCGCCCATCCTTCCCAACCGCGACGGCTCCAACTCACTGACATTCCACATCTCGCCTCAGATTTCATATATATTGTGCTGTCACTCCAGCCAGCGCGGAAGCACCCAGTCATCAAGTGGAAAGACGCCCGCCACCGACTCGGACCCTCATCTATCTCATGATCCGTCACTCACATACAGTAGGACCAGCTCACTTTTAGCTTTTTCTAAGAACTGAGTACGTCTCCTGTATATGACCCTACGTTACACTTTATACTTATTAATGACGATTTAGGGTTTATCGGCCATCCCGCTATCCGCTGTGTGGGTAAATTCCCAGACAATTCTGACCATACCCGAGGCGTTCCCACTCGTTCACGTATAACTCACCTCACAGCCATTGGGGAGAAGGAAGGCCGTGCACTGCACAAGTCCTTCGAGTGAACTAGGACTTGCCCGAACCAATGGAGGAACATTTGACACGGGATAATATTCTTGGGTTGTGTCTGCCCTTTTTCCCTCAGACCTGCATCAAGACGCAGATGCAACATAGTATGGCGCGGCGAATGACATATCGGGCAGCCAGTTCTTCGGCCGCAACCGCAACCTCACATTCATTTTCGGCTCCGAAGGAGGCAAACAACTTCCTCCGTGTGACCCAGGCCCTTCTCCGCCCACTCCCCAAGACCGGATCCCCCGTGGTATAGCTGGCCACCCACTGGCCCTTTTCCCTTTCCTTTAACCTCCTTACGTACCTCTTCTTAACCCCTACGCTTCTTTACGTATACGAACTCTGGTCAGATGAGCACGTTATTTAGTTACGTATGATGGTTCATCCAGGATGTCTTAATGCTCACGCCGGGACATTAAACTCCAATTAAAAAAAAAAAGACATCGGGCATACCGATGACCGGGCCGGAGGGACCGTTCGGGGGGGCCCGAGACAAGCTCTGAATCAGACTGAATGTGAATGAGCAAAGCGTCAACTGAACGCGTCAACGTTTGCCTATTGTCTTAAAAGGCCTTTCCTTATAATTGTACTAGTACCCGTTCAAGACCACTGGTCCACACCTCTCGCTCAGTGGATTCGAAACTCGCTATTCGCCCGATCACCATTCTAACAAAGCATTAGCTTTCCTGGATGCATGACCATGCATCTCACATGACGTGAACCGAACTTGAAAGTCGCAGTTGCATCTGCATTTGGTGGAGTGCCCACATTTGCAGTGTCAAAACGGAGTCTGACACTGGCAGGTAACGCAGGTTACGATCAAAAGCGGTTGGCCACTAGCTGAACCACAGTCCCGCTGCTCGTTCTATTTACCATGATACGTTATATACAAATTGCTATCTGCAATATTTTAAAAAGGAATTTCCTTGGGATCCTTTTTCACTTGCTCGACTCGGCATGCTGGCCGCGGTGGGCTTTCTTGTAAGTACGGCCCCAGGGGTCCTTCCCCCACTCCTGCTCCCCAAGCTCCAATGCCCTCTCTTTGACGGCTTCAACCGCAATCTTTTGAGCCGTCAAAAGGACATCATTGCCTTGCGAGCCCTTGATCCAATCTAGGACCATTTTCACGTTGTAAATTTGATATTCCTGCTCCTGAGCAGGTTGTTCGCCGCACTTCTGTTGACCCAGGTGCCCCTGAAACTCATCCATGCGATTCCCCCGCCATTGGCAACCCGAATACGGACAGAAGATCCAAGGTGGGAGGTGAAAGGACTGATAATGTCTGTCGAGGTCTTGCTGCCGACCGAGAGACTTCCCACATGCGACGAAAATGAACGTTTTCTGCTTGAAGGTGGAGACGTGGAGAGTATGTTTCAGGGCTTCAGCATAAAAAAAGCGTGCCAAATTTTCTTACCTGGGCCGAGTCTGATTCAGAGGCCTCAGTACCAGCACCGGATGTGGTGCTATGGGTGGCGGACATGGGAGAAAGGTGCCGTAGTTGATTAGAATGGAGGTTTGTTGCAGGATGGGATGTCGTTTCTGGTCGCTTGTCATAAGACGTAGGTTAAGGGGATTAAATAGATTGAAATAGTGGCCATTTTATACCGTCAGGATAGTCATGGGAATATTATATTGGCAAGGCAAGGTGCCCTTTGCTCTGGGCCAAACGGCGCGGCAGTTGCCTGGCACTGTGCCTCGGTGTCAGGCATGAAACGACGAGAATGGGCCAGCCCGACAATTTGTGTTTGGAATGATTGGGCGGGGCTTCCCGGAGAGGAAATAGGCAGGCGGAGCAGAGGCGCGAGGCGCGTCGCATTACTAGTGAGCGCTTGGTCATGCAGACGCCAGCGTCACGCCGCTAGGCGATCTCGGTGGGAATTACGGACGATTGGATAGAAAACCCAAACCCAACCATCATGCAGAGCAGTAGTATATATATCCACGACAGAGGCCGTGCAACCACGTTGCTGAGGATAGTTATACTCGCAGGCTGTGTCAGTCGGCGGTTCAACCTGCACAGAATATTCCGTCTCTGGGCAATGTGGACGGCTCATCGTTGTGTCATCCGCAAATGTACCAAGCCTTTGCCAAAAGGCCAGTGCCAGAGTGCCCGTGCGCATGTGTGGTCCTAAAACCCACAACTTGGATCCGTTCCTATCAGAATTCAGTAGTGATATCGTGACGATACTGGAGGAGTCGGAGCCTTCAATTACGAAACGTACAGTATGCAATTAATGGCACATAGTATAATTCAAATAACCAAGTTTTGGCGAGTTCAGTTCACTTACTGGGCTTTAGCCGACGGCGCTTGGTGCCTTTGTCCGCGTTATACCAAGTTCCAGTAAGTCCCCGAAGTTTGAACCATTTAATTTCCCCGTATTGGCGAGTACACAGACTAGCGAGGACCCGCGGCTTTTGCTAAAAGGGGTTCTCCAGTACGTCTCTGATCATTTGATCAGCGTGCTACCAGATTCAATTTGCGCTCTTTTCTTCATTCTAGGTTCGAGGGGGGTGGATCTGCTAAGGGTCTTAGCCAAGGCAAACGATCCTACAACTAAGCAGAACAGAGCACCTTCATGTATAATGTCGATAATAGAGACTGATCTATGAGAGCTACCCTGTGAACCATTACGTTCAATACTGTCATCGTATCACTAGTCAGTCGAGTTGCCTGAAGTGGCAAGCATTTGCCCGCCAGAGCCTAGTTGAGCGTCCGGTCCGCGTGGGAATTAGTGATGCGCGACGAGAGCCAACGCCAATTGGTCAATTGGACAGTTTTGCGGAGTCTGAATGACCGCCTTATTCGCCTCAGGTTGCATCATCTTTTTTTCAGTGGAGGGCGCAGCGATCGAGCCCGTTGATTTACCACACAAGTTCACGTCAACGGTCAGGCTCGGTCTATGTAGGTTGTACGCGCGCCGACAACAGAACAACACGGAAACTCACCGATCAATCATGCACCAACCATTTAATCTTCATCCGCAACACGTACACCATCGACACTCGAAAAGCAAACTCGAAACATCAGAAATGACGCTGGAGTACTCTTTAGAATAATCGTCGACGGGCGCAAGTAAGATGGGGTTGCGGTCAACATATGAGATACATCCAGAACAGCATGGATATTACGTTGAATGTCACAAGGCCTACTTAGTTCTAGGGTTTATATCAGTGACATGTTCTCTGTCCGAGTCAGAACTGTCACAGTGGTACCACTGGCAGTGAGGACGACCTGCATCACTTGTCCACCTTTGAGGAGCACATGAAATAATCACGGTATATTGAGGGCATGGTGCTGAGATAATAAATTTGAACACACCCATCGATGTCGATATCACTTCTAGTTGCACCCATCGTTAAACTCAGGGACGTCACAATAATGCGCCGCACGCCAATTACTAGGAGAAGCTGGGAAACGAAACCGCAGCAGTTGATGATATGATCAGCTGTAAAAGTTAGCACGTTAGCGCTTTGTGCGATCATGAATACGTGAGTCACCACTGGACGCGCGTTCAGTGCGATTTAAACCTGAGTTCCGTAGAGAGTAGGGTTGCCGCAGTTCGGTTCAGTCTGGTTCAGGGGCATATTTCCCCAAACCTAGAACCTGACTTTGGGTCTGGTTCACAGATTTTTGTGAACCTGAACCTGAACTTGAGAGAACCAGACTTTAGGCCCAGTGAAAACTGGCACCGAGAAAATCTGAGTGAATATGAGTTTATCGGCAGTATGCGGTGCCAGTCTGAGGACTTTCAGTGCGAATCTGAGAAAGTCAGGCAACTTCTGACAACCTCAGATAATTCTGAGTTGTGTCCTTACCGTCTGATCGACCACTCGAAAAAGAATATACCCAAT
>Ga0307512_10003643_pt1 | contig 17608 bp, 13 predicted proteins | sample 14_EM_MG_FD_200267 | JGI IMG/M metagenome (GOLD analysis project Ga0307512, IMG submission 200267) | Populus trichocarpa ectomycorrhiza microbial communities from riparian zone in the Pacific Northwest, United States - 14_EM | ecosystem: Host-associated > Plants > Roots > Unclassified | place...
GCATAATCTCTCTAAGATGATGGTCATTCCAGACTCAGCTGGAGATGCCAGCTGAGTGCGCACGCATGCGTACAAGACATACTCCGAATACCGTATATATAAGATCACGAATGTACCTGTACTTAGGAATATAAGCTTCTAGCAATCAGTACAATTCAACAGGCTAGGGCTTATGACTTTCGCCATCGCCAGCGGGTTATGGAACCTCAGCCATCCGAAAATACAATATTACAGAACAGTTTGTAAAACTTTCGTCTCAAGCTTCTTAGAACATGATTGTAGACTTCAGCCTCATCACCAGAACCTGTCCAGTTAGCGGCATCTTGTAGGTGAAAGATGTTTGAAGATTGGGGCGGATCAACAACCCCGGAGTTGAATCCTATAACAGTCTATTTTAACAAGCAAATAATAACGTACATTCAATGTCACTACCGTTCTTCTCCTTCCCTACGTGTAAATTTCTAAATATCTAACTAAAATTAGCATGAGCTCCCTCTAGCTTTTACATCTATACCATTCTCGGCCCGCACCGTCTCAACACCTTATAACCCACTGACTAGGCAAGGGTTGGTCGAGAAACCTTAGTTCAGAAACCCTTTTCCGTAGGTATTATGCCGAACAATCACAAATAGTCACTCGACAGTGCTACAACTTACCATGTTACTTTGGTACGAAGGTAGTTGATTGTATTCAGTAAGAAGAGAGCACGTCTTGGCACCCGTATACATATACGTATGAGAAGTTATGACCATCTGTAGAAAGCAGTCACGCACAGAATAGGCCTCGATATCTAACTACATATGTGCAACATGTTACGGCGCCCTGTTTATTGCGAAGAGTATGCCGAAAATGCAGAGGAGATAGACCATTAAGCCAGGATAGTGATATAGATTCAATATCTCAACTTTAATTATCAGCTTTTGTTTTATTATTAGCCCGTTTTGTATAGTTAGTAGGGATGTGATCTAGTGGTATGATTCCTCTTTAGCATAGAGGCGGTCCGGCGTTCAATTGGCCGCTTCTATATTCGTTTTGTATTTTGTGCTACTGATTTCTTAGACGATAATTTAGAATACCGCACGAAGTATCCCTTTGCTAAGTTAGTCACACAAGGTTTTCAGAAATCGGCAAATGAACAGCTAGAGCCAGTGACAGTATTAAGTGAATTTTGATGCCAAGATACAGTCGATATGATCCCATTCCCTAAGCAAGCACCCAAGACGAGATTTTCTTTGCTCCAGAACCCATTTCACTTTGTGGGTGGCGTTTTGGTGAGCGCGAGTTCAGAGGGTCGTCACTCACTTCTCGACTTAGTCAGCGGAATTTTGATACCAAAAATAAGTAGAGTGCAAGGGACACAATTGGCTGTTATTCCCTTCCCTTATGGCTACGTACTCTCTACGGTGCTTGGGAAGCGTTGGGTAGTTCTCCTGGGCGGCCTTCTGGATGGAGACGCAGGGATGTCACAGCTGATCGAATGATTAGTAATGGAAGTCATCAAGATGGGAACAAGAAAAATGGAGACTCGAGTGCAGAGACGGAGATTGACACCCCGAGGAATATTCATACCTGCTACTGTAACGGCCAAAAGGGATAGTCCATCAGCGATCAGAGGGGTGTTCGGACTTTATAAATATTATCATTCGGTCAACGTCTGTAGGACTCTGTACTGGCCAATAAATGTCAGCAAGGCTACGTGCTTGGGTTTAAATGTGTCAGCAAACTGGAAAATCTGGAAGTGTGTAATTGCTATCTGAGTGGAGTATCTAGCAGGCTATAGTGAGAACAAGACCCATTTAAGATAATTGTCCTGCTGGACTACCACGGATATTTCCTGTGCTAGCGACATGTAGGACTAGTTATGCATGCTACCGGGTCTTTCCAAAAGATATATTATCTGGGTATTGTACTGCCCCTGTCAGCTGTCAGGAACTCTTCGGACTATAAAATTAGGTATAATCATGGATTTGTGGACTATCTCTTTTGGCTGGTACAGTATCCCGTCCACATAATGAAGAGGAAGACAAAGAAGCAGCAGCGGCACTGAACGGGCGGGGGATAGATGGGAGGAGACCACAAGTATGGAATTTCCAACTTCTACAGAAGGATTTATCGGTAGAAGAGCTCTATGTTGCATGGGGTACTCTATGTTGCATGGGGTGACTGGTAATTGGTGTGAGGAAACTGGGAGTCCGGATAGGAATGATGCTAATACGCTCAAAACTAATTGGAGTTGAATTGAGACGAAATTGTCACAATTCCGTGCCGACTAACTGCGGGCGGTGATCTCTGACTGCTGCGTGATCGTACTCGGTACCGGATTAATCGTGATCCACCATTGAAATCATCCTGCCCCTAACAGATGTATCCTATGTGACGATACAAACACCAAGCACCCCCGCACGTGCGGACTGCAGCCATATCTTCGTTAATACTTTTAGTACAGATAATCCTAAACGATTCCATATATCAATTAAACATTCCTCGGCGACAATTCAATTCGCTGTCTGCCTTCGGCAGATTATCCATCAGCTCACTGACATACATAGCCAGAATAGCAATATCAGCTCCTACCCAACACCACCAGGTTTCAGCATCAATCAGTCTGTCACTGGGATGGCTCATAGAAGCAAACACCCATCAATATTTTCGACACCAGTCTGGGAACCTTCCTAATAGTGTCCTCACCTGAAATCGAGCAATCTGCTCTAGCTGTTTCAACTTCACTGAATAGAATAGCTCAATTTTCACATCTCCAGAGAATGTACCACGAACCAATCGTAATATCTATCTCCATACATCCTATCTGTGCTCATTTTCTCTCCGAAAGGTGTCCAGCGATAAATATCACCATGCGTCAGTTCTATCAATTACCACTCCAAAACTTCCTTATGATTCTCCCTCAATGTTTCTCATGTGGTTCGCAAATTTCATTACTTCGTCGTGGAGATTTAAATCGACGACTAGTAACATTTCTAATGATGTGATCTATAGCTGCAGCTGTTGCCTAGCTAAGATATCGTGCTCCGCAAGATAGAATTTGAAACGACACTAACATAACGGGATCGCCTTGCAGAGTTTCTGTGCACGTTCTTGTCGTATTGTACGTGAGATGTGATGTCCAGGTCCGGATGGTTGTCTTCTATACTTTTCGCTGTCCCCAACAAGAGTAAGCGGTGATACCGCTCTCGAAACAGCTTGTTAAGTTCCTCGAGCAAATTGTTCGTAAAAACTACCAGCTTCTTGGTGCCCCATAGAGTCAGAAGCACTAGAAGTAATATCTTTACGTCTCGCGGCATGCATTCATGCGAATTATTATCCAAATGATCTATGAGAGACCTCCCAGTGAGAGGGGTTTCTTGCTAGAATATGATTTGCTCCAGTCTGATGCTCCACACTAAACCCAATGATCGAAGTGGCACAAAGCACAAAGATAGTGTATAAAACATAACCTTCTTAGGTCCTCCTAGTAAGTAGGAGGACGTCCCTCACTGCGGAAATGACCCTGAAAGAATTCATAAGATTACCCATATCTTAGCACAAAATAAGTTACTAAACCGCAACCACATATATGTAGAGGGAATTAGAACTCCACAATAATCAAATTAGCTGAGTAGGCTTGTGCTCTGGCATCCGCCTCATCAAGAAGTGCGTGTTTGGGGAGAATTAAGCAATGCGGAACCCGGGAAAAAGCAAAGCTGCAAGCTCGCCATATTCCGGCCGGGTAAAATTAGATGACTTTTTTTTCGCGTCCTCATGTGTTATATATTAGGGATAGAAGTTGTTATTGGGATCGTGTATGCGAGCTCCACGTATTATAAATGCTGTGAGTTGCACTAGATACCAGATTGTCCGCTTCGCTGGTTGTGGGTTTCAGGTGCGTGTGTGGTTAAATGTGTTGGATCATCAACTTGTATGGGAGAATTGTGAGCGTGTACAAACTTAACCTACAGAGAGAAGAGAAAAGGAGAAAACTTCCGATACAAGAAAGTGCTTTTCCAGGTGCTTCATAATTTACTGTCAGCCCTGCTTACAGACAGCTCGTGTCAGGTCTATATATGTATAACAAAACGGTGTGGCTCATCGGCAAGTGCTCCGTAGTGAAAGTGAAGCGGTATTTAACATTGACGCACCGTATTCTGAAGCTCTTACGGAAGTATTCTATTGGCGTCTGGCACTTACATACTATCAGTGAAGAGAATATAGAAGCGAGGGATTAAAATCCATACAAATATGAAGTCTACCAGTAGTGCGAAAGTTATGGCCCAAGTGAATCAAATGCTTTTAATTGTTCGGTACGTTCTACGATTTAAATCCAGCCCAAATAACCCAAAATATTGAATTCCCATTCTTCCTTCGCATCTCAAACCATCCCGGTCAAGGCAGCTCTCGATGGCGTTAGCACCCGGATCATTCATAATATTCGGCAGTGCGTAGCATTACTTGTCATCAGATGTCTTCTCAGATTGTTGAGGGGATATGTGCATTAAACAATGTAGGCGACGCTCCTCGGGGGGTGATTATGGGGTTCCTCCTAGCACCATATTCACGGCGTGGAGGCGGTGTTCCCGGGCGTTGGAGGCAGGACGAAAGGCTTGATGGTCGAGAAAGATATCCGGGGTTCCTCGGGGTCATCGGGACCCTCCTGGGGTTGTGTTCGGGGGCTGTGTTCGGTGGTGGGGATATCCGGAGTGAAGCCAAGACAATCTAGAGAGACGACATGGCTTGTGGCTGATGACGGAGAAGAGAAAGCTGGGCACAGGGGAAGTCGCTTTATATATTCTCAGCTCCATCAACTCAAAAGTCGAGAGTACTCGTACCATTGACCCAGTGGTCGACAACGCTCTTCTATCCTTCGACCCTGAGTCATTCGCCGAATTTCAGCGTACGAGAGTAATACACCCCTATTCACAAATTCCTACGAGTTTCCAAACGTGTAGTCAGACCATCAGTTCGAATGGGATGATATGCGAACGAAGGACTGACCAGAGCGGTTGTGATGAAACAGTGAATTCCACTATCACCTCGGCGTTCATGGATTCCCGAACACCAACAAATAAATCAGACCTTCTGAATATCTAGTGAACAACTTGCGCCAACTATTGCTCCAAAGAATGCTACAAAACTAAGCAACTAGTGGACTCGCTCTTCCCCGTATGTGCTTTATTCAATCATATACAGACATTTTCAGCGCTAGAACGAAAGCAAAAACCGAAACGAAACAGTAAACGATGCATAAAACAGAGGTCCGCCTCAGGGGAGCGGAGGCCACCGCTGCGGCTGCCGCTCCACCTGGACTCTCCCATTCTTGGCTGGAAGCCATTTCACTGGGTGTAGAGTCGAAAACATACAGAGCTAGCATCTGTATATGTAGGGATGCGGATGGGCGGGTTTTTTGAAGCTGAAGGCGCTGCTTTGCCTAACCACTGCCACTCCGTTCCTCTTATATACCCCTTCTCTCTCTCCTGGCTTCCTCCATTCCCTTCCACGCTCAGGCTCTGGCTCAATCCTCGAGCTCTTGCTCAGGCTCAAGCTCTGGCTCCAGCTCTGGCTCATGCTCGTGTTCGGGCTCACGCTCGAGCTCAAGCTCACACTTTGGCTCAAGCTCAAGGCTTCGGCCACCTTCCTCTGTCCCTTCCGTCGGCCAAATTGCTCGCCCCCGCCAGCCCTTGGTCAAAGGGGCTCGCCCCCACTGGCCGCCGGTCGATTCCCACCCGCCAATTCGCTTCCACTAGCCCTCAGTCAAGCTGAACCATTCATCAGGGAATTCTTCCATAATCATCTCGGCGCCTACAACCCCTTCAAAAACCGTAAAGTTCTAAAATCAGCTAATCCATGGCCCTTTCTGCTCATAAACGAAATATCTCAAGCCACAGAACCCCGGAGGTTGCACTGAACATAACAACAAAGCTTCATCGGCTATTGCTTCCGTTACGACGTTATCATGTGACAAGACAAGGCAGTGTCGAGATGAAGTATCCTGGTTTAGCAAGGCAACTAGCATCCATGGCCATGACATCCCACACGATATATATCAGGTGACAGCACAGGGCGAAGATGAGATGAGATGAGATATCCCGATTTTTCTTGTCAGTCGCGTAATATGTTGATACCCAGTAACCGAAACATCGCAATTCTATGGAGCAAATACATCGTGGATAAAGAGAAGGCTAAACCGTAAGGAACTATTCGGGCTACGAGATTTGTCTTTCATGGAAAAAAGATATCCCGGGATAGTCTCGTTTTATGGGCCCGGGAGAAACATGCACAGTGTTCGGCACAGGAAGAGATAAGAGATCATATTGAACCTCTCGCTATCCTTAACTCAGAGTCAGGGACTTGGGAATGTCTTTCCTGGGGACTTTTACATGGGATTTGGTGTATTCGGAGATACCACGACTCTGGCAACTTAGGCTATAGTTATATAACTCAGTTGATTCCTTACATTCTGGGATCTGTATAATGGAAGGAATGGGCGATTTTTCAAATTCGATGTTTTGTATTGGGTGTGATTTATATAGTTTACTGTTCGCGATACAATGTGTACACTTGATCTCTGCTCTAGTTTGCTGTGATTGTTCTAACAATGTATTATCAGTGAATTGTTTGCAAGTCAGTACTTATTTAAGTACACCTGAGTCTGTACTAGTAGATATGCGCGGAATGGGAAATTGATAATCAGTAGCGGAAAGACGATTCATCGACGGCAACTAAACGCGTAGCGATGAAAAATTAGTAAGGGAAGATGCTGTCTCCAAAGTCTTTCAGCGAGTGATGATTGATCGCCAAAAGCAAAACGCGTTTACACCAATAATCTAGGTGTTACAGAATTTCAAGGGACTGATCGATTTCCCAGGGCGGCGGCGCTGGCTCCGGCCCTATCTTAAGCGACATCTGCAACTGCCAGCTACGAGTGTTTTAGCTCCGATCCACGCAGAGCGAAGCAAGTAGCCAATGGGACGGGAACACGTTCATTGGCGCAGTTCCACCCACATCGACTCTCCCTCCATCTCAACTCGATTGGTGTGATGAAAATTTCGACATCAGACCGATCCCCACGTGGGCAGGTCTGTTGTGTGCGTCGGAGATCTACCGCTGAAAGAGGATGCTACGTGGAGGCTTGGCGGTTGGGAAAGCGAGATGGGCATCTCCGGTGTTTCATAGCAGCGGATGTTTATACTGCGTGAATAGAAGAGGGAGCCATTGAGTCATTATCAATTGAGTATCATAAACATTGCATTCATTAAGTAACGTTTCCTATAGTTCCCGCCTGTTACGTCCCCGCTTATTACCATTACCATAAATGTTGCCATAACCGCGTATATGCATATCCGTCAAACGTTCTACTCGATGAAACTATCAAACCTCACCTTCAACGCTGCACCACTGTTAGTTCTATCCCAATAACATCACAGGAAAGACACCACTTACTCGTCGGAAAGTGGTACCATTCATCCCACTCCTCCGTCATAAAACTCCTCACGTCTCCCCAGACAATCTTGCTCTTCATCTTCTGTCCATCCTCAATCCTCAGCCCCTGCAGCCTCCCAAAAACCTTCAGTAAGCTTGCCAACGCCGTCACCGTAATCTTAAACCCCAGGCACTGGTGCGCTCCATATCCATATTGTATATACGCCTCCTCCGGTCTTTTCAGATTGATTTTTAACGGATCCGGAAACGCGACAGGGTCAAGACACGCGGACACGAAGTCAAGGAATACGGAATCGCCTTTTTTGAGGTTTACCACGCGTCCGGGGCCGTCTTGGATCGTGGCGCTGTCGGCGACTAGGTTGCGGACTAGCCCGAACACGACGGCAGAGAGACGGGTACCTTCGAAGACATATTTGCGGAGTTGTTGGAAAGAGGAGGCAGGGTTGATTTTGTCTTGGGCGAGGTGCTGGATGATGGGCCAGTGGTGGATGTAGGTGGGGGAGAGGAAGAGTTCGAGGAGTTGCGCGAACTAGGTGGGTTAGTCGGAGGAATGGGGAAGGGGGACGGACGTACGGCTTGGGCTTGAGGCACCATTGCGGCGACGGCGGTGGGGAGGATCGCGGCGACTGCCTCTTGGACGGTTTTGCCATGGAGGAGGCCGGAGATGACGTGATTTCCTTGTGTTTGTTAGCGTAGAGATAGTGAGGAAGACGGGTATGTACCATATGTACTTAACGGCTGGTCGCTCGGGATCGGGTTCAATGGCGGCTTTCCAGCCTTGACGGCCTCGCAGGCGGCTTCGTAGGCTGGGGTTAGGGTTGCGGCCGCTTTGCGCGCATTCTGTCGGAGCTCGAAGGACTTGCTGGTGTCGAAGTCTAGAAACACCCAGGCGAATAATGTAGCGTGAAGTTTGTATAGCTCCTGCTCTGTAAATAGGCCATTGGGATTCTCTGGTGTTTTGATAGGGATGTGGAATAATGCTGCTGCGAAGTGGGATTGTACTAGGTTACCGATACTGTAATGATACGTTAGCTATGTGATCTCTCGGGAGAGGGGGAAGACTGACTCTCGCACTGCATCGACCCGGAATCCTTTCCCGGCCGAGTACGATTTCTCCTTCAACATTTTCCACGCGGTTACTTCGCAAAACTTTCCTATCTCCTCTACGCCATTTTCGGGACCGTAGAGACATTTTTCAAACTCTACTTTCTCCTGGTAATTGGATGGTTGGTCTCCGCTCAGCATAAAGTCGTGTCCAGATATCTCGTAGATATGTGGGCCCCACGGCACGTAGAAGCGTTTGTTGTCGGCAACTATCTCCTTTACCGCCTTGTATGTCAAGCATAGTGTAGGTGGCGGAATGTAAGAAGGTCGGTCGAAATTGAAGTCCTTGGCAATGCCGAAGCCTTCCAGGATAGTCTTTGTCTCGGAGGGGATCGTGAACGGGAACATGGCATACACAGAGTTGGAGCGGTACCACCCGGGGAAGGCATTAAAGAAGAGCTTGTGCAGTACGCGGCCCTGGATAACCTCTGGATCCGAGGACACCTCTGTGTATCCCCAGTTCGTGAGATTGCTCGGCGTATAGTCAATAGTGTAGAACCGATCCCCTCTAGTCAAAGACACCGCATCCGACAAAATCGCCTTCGATATCGTGAATCCCGCACACAGCCCAGACCCAGGAACTATTGGCTTCTTTGCATCCTCCGCCAATATCCCCGGATACAACTCCACCTTGTCCGGATCCTCATACAGGTTCCTCAACGTCTGGGCAATCGTCGGGTCCGGGTTCAAGTCCTCAAAAGTCTTATGCGGGGTCAACTGGCAGAACTGCCGGAACTCATTCAACGTCGCCACCTTCCATTTCCGTGCCTGAATAATCCCTAGAATCTCTACCGACCGCATCACCTTTGGGATATTGTGCGGCCCGAACGAACCAGCAATGTCCTCCGTGCTCTTATTAATCGCATCAATCAAATCCTTATCCGCAAACTTCCCGTCCTTTTGTCGCTTCAACCCCGAAAATGTCCGCTGACCAGGATCTTTTGGAATCGTCTCTGCCCATTGTCGTAACTTCCGCTGCAGCTCCTCCGGTGGAAGCACGGATGGATCGGGAACACCGAGGATTTGCTTGTTGAACCCCTCAGTCCATTTTGCGTCCCGCTCGCTGATGCAGGCGTGCCAGCGGTAGATCAGGTTGAATTCGACGGAGACAGCGTTGCCGACACCAGATGGGATCGCCGTGGTTTGGTCGTAGAGATGCCCGAATTCGTCGCGGGGGTCGAGCGTCCAGGATGATTGCACGCGATTAAGGTTGAGGATGTTTTTGACGTAGTCATTGAGAATGATGTTCACATAGAGCCCACAAGTTACTAGCTTCCCCGTCTGAAAAAGATCCTCATCATATCTCTCTAACGCCCTCCGATACTTCTCCTGCGCTTCGAGTGTGGGGTTAGCAGGCAACACCCCCGGCTTCGTGAATCGACCGTCCTGGTTGATTTCCGCAAGCTGGCTAACAACGTAGTTGTGGAAGCGGTTGAAGCAGAGTAGAAATGCGGGCACGCCTGGAGGGAAGCCAAGGAGACGGTATTCGCTGAATGCATCGGGCTTTAGTTTTCCGTCTACCATGGTTCGCACGGTGATTTGCTCGGTGCGGTTGCTGCCGTACAGAGGGGCGAGATCGAGGTAGGAGGAAGTGCTAGATTTGTTAGAGTCTGTGGAGTCGGTTTTGAGGACGTCTGTGGGAGTCAGTAATGAGGGGTTTGAGGGTGCCGGGATACTACCATGGATGATGATTGATGCCATGTTAAAGAGCAGGCTCGAGATCTTGGTCGGGTGCTCAATGACTTTGTCTCGGACAAAGAGGGCTATACGGGTTCTGTCGTTAGAAATGTCTATTACGGTAGAAACCTAGGGATATACTATCAAACAAGAGCCCCGGATCTGGCAGCTTCGCGGGTAACTTGATCTTCGGCGTTACAGACTTCGCATACGGCGTCCCTGCCATCCCAATAGTAGGAAACAACAGACTCTACTCGCCATTAGCCGAGACAACCGTGATATACCCCAGGTTGCAGGTACGTTATAACTCCCATCCGCAGCACGGTACCGGAAGTCAGTATCCAACGCTCCAGTCTGCGGGGTCGGCAGCGTCCCAAGGATCCCCAGATACCGCATCGGAGGATGCTGCAGAATATTCCACAGGCTCCTGATGAGCTGGCCCGTCAACGCAACCTGGTTGTCGGAGCCGTTCGGGAGGGATACCGCTAGCTGGATGATTTTCTCTATCTAAACGCAATGAGCTAGTATTCATATCAGTGATTATTGGAGGGTGCAAACGGTGTATTCTCGGTCGTTTATCAAGCCCCCGGAGCCTATCGCTTCTGTGGTACCCACGGCAAGGGTTGTGTTCACGGGGATCGGCGCCCCCTTAGATTGAAGGTCTTGAATGACTCCCGCCGCTTCGGTCTCTGGGGTGGGAGCATCTGATGTCTCCGGGGTGGGAGCAGCTTCTAGCTGGGGTGCAGCGGGTTCAGGCAGAGGAGGTGGAAGTGGAGGTGGAGGGGGAGGCGGAGGACGAGCTCGACGTGACGAGCGAGATGGTCGACGTATTACTGATGAGAGAAGAGAGCGTAGGCGTTGGAGAATACTGGGGCTAGACGTCTTACGCTTGCCAGAGCCATTCGGTTGAGGACCGGAGCCATTGACATGGGGGGCGGATCCATTGAGTTGGGGAGCGGAGCCGTTCAGCTGGGGGCCCGAGCCATTGGGCTGCGCGTTAGGTTGGGGGTTGTTGGATGCCATGGTAGAATGCTCCAGGTTAGAGCTAGAGATCCGTGAGGTAGGATCAAGTAGTTATATACGTATACATGGACCTAGCTCTCGTACACGTGGAAGATGCCAAAATTAACAAGGACTGTAGAGCTAACCTATATATCGTGCCATCTGCATAGCGTGCATGCCCGGATATCTCCGCCCAATTGCAGCGCAAAAGACAGCCTTACCCAGCCTTATATTACCTAGGAGGAGGCATTAAGGTTCCCGTTGTCAATTTCCCGGGTCGCGGTTGGTGGTACTAGTCTGCATCTCTGTGGTTGAAAAAAAAAAGCTGAACGATCTCAATGCATAATGTAGGTATTATAGGTACATGGGTCCAGCTACCTTATCATCACAACAGCCCCTTCGTTTCCCCCACAGTGTATTCGCTGGCTCAGACACTCTGATGGCGTCATCGTGACAGGCTTGTCACATTCTACTGGCCCCTGTGCATTGGGACACGCGCGCCAGCTCATCATGTTGTTCATGTCATGGCAGCCGTTGCGAAGCTACTAAACGAGGAAGCAGCTTCATGTATACATATTCAGGGTTCCTACGCTGCTGCTGCATCTCGTACAGTGCCATGCCAACAATTCCCGCACGGCGTCATCATCCCACCAAAACATGGACCGTATAGAGTAATAACCTGCGTCGCGGGCTAGGGTGCCCTGAGGTGGTTTTGCTGTTTTGATTGACACGTGGTGTGGCTTGCATAGCGCAGTCACTTTGCCACACAGAGTGTGTCACCTTATGTTTTTAGCCGAAAATGCCTGCGAGACGTGCTGGAGAACGAAAACAATAGATTCGTACGAACGATCCTCAGCTAACGGTTCATGAAACGTACGCGTGTCGTCGCTACGGTGGTCTCCCGGTTCACGCATTGCAATTCGCTCGTCAACGTTATCGGTGTCAGGTAGTTCGGCAGATGTGTCAATGGACAGATGTTTTTAGCCATAGCCAGTAAGGCCCAAGCGGAAGCGTTTTGCCGATGCCTATGAGGTGACAAGGTGTGCCCGGATCGGTCGGCGTGGTTGAATGCTGGACGTCGTTCGGAGTCTTTGCTACTATCCCGGAGAGCATCATCAATTGCCGTGCATAAATAAACCTCACCGCCATCCTGTCATTTGGAAGACTATAACGGTTGGTGGGGGCGGTGTTTATGTCTGGCTCTCTGGAAATGGCCATAGCAACGGCTTGTATGTTCGTGCGCCGCCTTCACCACAGCCTTCCCATCGTAATCTCCGTCTTGTCCTCGCCCCTTTTGTTTAGCCAGACGCTTTGTTTCTCATCATTGTTTCAGGTCGGTTCTCGATGCCACCAACTTCTCGGGTAGCAAATTGCACCGTCCACAATGGTTAAGCGTGTACTTACAACATTATTCGTCTGCAGCCCCTGTCATCTTACCTTGCTACATTCAATGAATTCGTTCTACACTCGTATTCGGGCGGAAACTTAGACGGCTCATCCGTCAGCCCACTCGCTATCCTCAGAGTGTGGCATTCTCACATCCGACCAGCGGCATCATCACTCTCACTCGTGCGAGTGCACAACTGGTTATGATAATTGACAATGGATACCATTTCTTTAGACATATAGCTTAGCCGAAATTACTATAAGTATAGAGGCGCCCCTTGTGAATCAGCTTAGAATACTCACGCGAGTGACTACCCATGCCCGTTGGGAGATCTCGCAACGGCGCGCGGCTCCAGCCTCGTATCTCATCTCATTCTTTCCAACACCTACGCCGTTCCATATACTGCCTCGTGATATCTCATCTCGTTCCAACATCCATATCCTTCACCCGTGCCGCATATTGTGCGTCTCGTGATCCATCCACTTGACCACGAACAACCGCGCGCCTGTGTATGGAAAACTTTCCGTATGACTTGCTCTTTATTTCACCAGCTATAGCATCATGAAAGAAACAAAAGAACGGAGAAGTGCGAATTGAACTCTACGTCAGCGGCTGCGGGATAGTGGCGTAGACAGAACCACCGGAGAACAATCGAGAGCCTTGGCGTGAGGACAGCTGCGGATCCAACTAGCGAGAGCTGCCTTTCAAACTTCTGTGGATCTACTGCTCCTCCGCGAGCGAGCGTGGGTGAGTGCAGGAGTTTCCGAATTATATTCTCGAATCTGTGGGCAGTAAATAGTTGGAGTGTCGCTTTTAATGCATATCAGGGATTTAAGTGGTGAAAGGAGGATACTGTTTGTGGTTGCGGGTTGAAGGTTGTCTCGCATCAGACCGACCATCAATAATTATTCATCATTCCACACTTACAGTCTTGATGGGCCTATGTGTCATACTATTCTTCTGCTAAAGAGGATAAGGGAAGCAGATGAAGAGGTCCCTGTTTGAAACCGGGGAAGTGGGAAGCTCGAGAAAGGATGACAATTCTGGTACGTGCATCAATCTTGATATGTATCTATGTGAATGGTAACGAAACACTCAATCTCAGAGGTAATTGCCCCCATATTCCAAGTAATTGGCAGTTAGTTTACTCAAAGCTGCAGCATGCATGATCAGGAGGGGTACTGGCGAATAAATCAATATACTACCGATGAAACGCGGGGGAGAATGGGTATTTACGTCACCCATCTAACTACTGGCAGAGTCAGGCGGTGTGGAGAGGCAGCCCAGACGCGGGAGCACTTCTTCCGCCACTGCAGACGGTGGGTGATGAGCAGCAGGAGTTGTGGAAAGTAGTAGGACGGGCAACGGGCTGGAAAGAGGAACGGTGTCGGTATATGCAGATAACTGAGCTGTTTTCTTTGGGGAAGTGTGATTAGGCGGTGCAGGACTTCCTCGCGTCTACGGAAGTGGGGAGGTTCCAACGCCGTTAAGCAAAGCGAGTAGATTGTAGTCTTTGTCTTCGTCTACTTTTCTTTGGTTTGTGACAGTTTGTTTTGCTATAATTTCGTTGTTTAAAAGGAGACGAAGAGTAGGGGAAGGGATCTTCGCCATCGAGCCGGGCATCCGAAGAGGAAGGGGACAACGGGAACTGACATATTCTTGTATAGAGTGAAAACTGTATGATTAAAACCAACAAACTACTGGTGAAGCACTATGATAGGTGGTATAAGTTCCCGAGCACAGATCGAATTCCAGCACACCACCTATGGTTGACAACATCGAGACCTGTAACTATACATGACCATGGAGGATAGCTTCTCGAATTCAGAGTCGAGCTCACCACCACTATCACTATGTGTACGAGTGTCTAAGCGCAAGAGAGCAAATTAACTGGTGGCTTTTGCAGCCTAGCATTGCCGTTTAAGAATGGGCTTGTGGATTCATCTCTACGTCATCCCGAGAAGAGTTGAGTCGTAACCTGGAAACCGTATGGTGGGACCGAACGTTTGTTATCTGGACTTATAAAATCGATTCACTATGAAATTGCCGTACTACATGGGGGGACATAGGAGCCGATTCACCGAGATCGGATGTCGGGCATTATAGTCATGCAGATTTCAGGTTGCACATATCGGATGGGATAGCCAGGTCAGAATTTTGAATTAAAACCTGTAAGATTATTTATATCCTAATTACTGATTCATGTAAGTTCTAGCTGGCTACTGTAAGGAGAGATTGAGCACGGGTATCACGGGATCAACGCAGTTTGCCTACAACTACATCCTGTGTTCATAAGATGAAGCAGGGCCTGGCTTCCGCCCAGGCAGGTCTCCAAAGTTGAGGCCGGGCCGGTCAGATATGTGGGCGGCCTCAAATATCTGAAAACCCGCAGGTTTTTGCAGTATAGGCGGGAAGACGGGAAGATTTAGCCGTGATGATCATTTCACGGGTTCGAACGAGGTTTTGCTTACGCGGGACGGATGGTGGTGACACCTGACACTTTAACGAACTCTTCTTCACAGTTGTGGAAACCTGTGAGTCAATGTTGCATGTAATTATATCACTCTATGGTTTCCCCACTCATACATCCACCAAAGCTGGATCGATTTGACAAGGATTTACAGTAACTACCTGACGCAAGAATACAGATATGCGGCACTAAGATGTTCGTAATCAAACCAATAGCACAAATTGTGATAGCTGCCGGGCACGGTAGGGTAAGTAGCATTTATTTATCAGACATGAGCGGTCTTTCACGCATATGAACCTATTAGCAATCAAACACAGTTCACAAGCATACTCTACACGTGTGCACAGTATGAAAGGAGTTTAAGTGGTAATTCTGAAGAACGAGTAAGACTTGTATTGCTAGCGACGACTCGCCTTGGAAGATCCCCAAACTCTGCAGGTAATGTTCAGGTAGTGCAGAGGGAGCGAACTGCAGGATTAATTTCTAACACACTACCTTCGTGTATGAGTGGCGAAAGCGGAAATGCTTTAGATTCGATACAGATTGCTACATCATCAACGATTTACATTTCCAAACCACCTTCCATATCCTAGTATCGCCTATTTTGGGCAGATGGACTGGTCATTTATGATCACTCACGGAATTCTGAGATCCCGCTGTTACTTTTGATGCTTCTTTGTCTTGTTGATTGACTTGATTGATCTATCTCGAGGGCCAAAGACCGTATATGTACAATCTTCCATATGCGTACGCGTATGCTCTATCTGACATGAGACGCATCACCCTGGTCCTGATGCATATCCTCATACAGCCACCATCTCCATACAAGTCTTCATTCTCATACAAGACATCAGAGGTTGCTGAGACTGACGATCCAAGTACACGTGCAACACTTCCCCCTCTTGCTGCGTTCCGTAGCAAGTCCATATCTCCGTGAGCCCATACAAACAAAGTCCATGTGAATCGTCTTCCGGTGCCTCCTTAAAACTCTCCTCCTGATTGGCTGCGGTAGGTAGGGAAAGACTGCGGTCCGTATAATAAAATCCAAGTCTGTCCTAATATACACCGGGAAAAATGACCATGCGCGACGCGTAGCTCATAGAGAAGCTGTTTTTGGGACGGTATTCCATAGCATATTTGACGCGTGGCACTATGAGGTCCTATGGACCTGCGTGTTGACTAGAATACTATGATACGCACGCGATTATGTGCGCTTGATACTATACATACAACAAACTTGAAACCAAGATGCCAAATGCATTTCATTGCACGCTCCGAAGTACACCTCCGAGTTGCTCTCAAGTACACTCCCAAGTACGCTCTCAAGCACACTCCCGAGCACGCTCTCCAGTACGCTCCCAATTGCACTCGATGGCACACTCCCAGCCTACTTGGCTCTACGCTCCCAAGTACACTGTCAAGAGGCAAGACACTCCCAATCTCACTTGACAATATGCTCCTATGTATGCTCCTGCGTGCTCGATCCAGAGACTTGCTGAGTTGCAGGCGCCAGGCACCGGGAGGCGCGAGGCAGGTGGCGTATGGCGGGTTGTGTTGGGAGGGCGGCGTGTGGCGTGTGGCGTGTGGCGTGTGGCGTGTGGCGTGTGGCAGGCGGCGTGTGGCAGGCGGCGGGCGACGTATGGTGGCCGAAATCGTGACGTCGGTCGACATCTTAGTCTGAACATTATCTTCAGCGCGGCCACCACAACAAGATCTCACGATGCCTTACGGTCATTGACAATTGTAGCTTTAGATACTGCAGGAAAGGTAGACAGTTGGATCTTGGGAAGAGCAGATCTCCGACTCAGTTTTCTCAGTGGAATCTGCAGCCAGCTTCCCGTCGATTTTGGGCGTATGTATGCGCATTCGGTCCGGGGCTGCTGGCGATGATGATGATGGTGATGGTGATGGTGATGATGACGGTGATGGTACCGAAAGCCGAAAGCACTTAGTCAAGTAGCTTGGCTATGTCCACGTAAACATCAAAGCTTCCACAGACTTAAAGCCTTCTATTGGCCAAAGCTTCCAGAAACTCAGAGTTTCAATCGGCCCAAAGATTCCTGTGGAAACGCTACTCCAGCCGAAGCGCGGCTCTCTCAAGCGCGGCTCCGAATCAGGGTCTCAATCAGGGTCTCAATCAGGGTCTCAGGCGGTCTCTCAAGCGGCCACTCAAGAATGCTGTCAATGAGTGTGTTAGCACCAGCGAAGCCTGTCGGCAGTCAAGACTGGCTGAGGGTTATCGACTGTCAGCCATATATGTCCAATGGTTCCACCAGTCCGGACGGACCCGGTCTGGGGTAGGGCTCAGTCCGGTCCGGTCCCACCGGAAGGTCGGACCGGACTGGGCCCCAGACTGGCAGTCTTGGACTGGACGGGCTTGGTCTGGACCGATCCATTTACGCATATAACTTTGTCATTACTTTTTAGCCAAGTACTACCGAAAACATGACTCATCCTCACTTTTTATCACCACACACCCCCGAATACCCACTCTGATCGAAATTATATCACTTCTGTCTGGATATTCGGCTCCATCG
>Ga0307512_10003644_pt1 | contig 17604 bp, 19 predicted proteins | sample 14_EM_MG_FD_200267 | JGI IMG/M metagenome (GOLD analysis project Ga0307512, IMG submission 200267) | Populus trichocarpa ectomycorrhiza microbial communities from riparian zone in the Pacific Northwest, United States - 14_EM | ecosystem: Host-associated > Plants > Roots > Unclassified | place...
GAAGAGCGCGAAGACCGAGCCGGCGTGCGGCTCGCCGTTCGGCCGGGCCCAGGCCTCGATCTGCACGCCGACCAGCGCCGACCGGATCGTCGCGTCGGCGGTCACGAAGATCAGGTTGACCGCGTTGAGCATCAACTCGACGGCCATCAGCACCAGGATCGCGTTGCGCCGGCGCAGCACGCCGTAGACGCCCAGCCCGAACAGCAGCGCGGCGGTGACGTACGGGATGACCGCGTGCATCAGGCCTCCGCGGTTTCGGGTGCCGAGCTTTCCTCGGGCGCTTGTCGGCGGGCGCCCAGATCGGGGCGGGACAGCACGATCGCGCCGACCAGGGCGGCGAGCAGCAGGATCGAGAGCACCTCGAACGGCAGCACCCAGTCGCCGAAGATCTGCTCGCCCATCCGCTCCGCCGTGCCGGTCTCGGCCTGCGGGTAGATCGTCCAGCGGAAGGCGTCCGCGAGCAGGGCGGTCAGGCCCAGACCCACGCCGCCGCCGATCAGCAACGCGGGGGTCGCCGGGCGGTCGAGATCCTTGGACGCGCCGATCGGGGCGCGGGTCAGCATCACGGCGAAGAGCAGCAGCACGACCACCGCGCCGACGTAGACCAGGACCTGCACCCAGGCGACCAGCTCGGCGCCGAGCACCAGGTAGAGGCCCGCGATCGCGCCCAGGCTGATCACCAGGTAGAGGCCGGCCCGGACCAGGTGGACGCTGGTCACGACGAGGAAGCCCGAGCCGACCGCGATGGCACCCAGGGCGAGCAGAAGCGCGTCCGCAACGGTCACGGTGCGCCCTCGGGGGGTGGCGTCTCTCGTACAGATGCAGTCGGTCTTGCGGTCTTGGCCGGCGTCGCCGCGCCCGGGCCCGCAGCCTTGCGCGCCGCCGTGGCCTCCTCTTTCGAGGGCTCGCCGAGGACGTCATGCGCGGGCGGCGGCGGGACGGTCTGCATCCAGTCGCCGAGCCGGTTCTTGTCGTGCAGCAGGTTGAGCACATCGGTCTCGGAATACTCGAACTCGGGCGTCCAGTGCAGCGCGTCGAACGGGCAGACCTCGATGCAGATCCCGCAGTACATGCACAGGGAGAAGTCGATGTCGAACTTGTCGAGCACGTTGCGCTGCCGGGGCCGGGCCGCACCCGGGACGATGACCTCTTCCTTGTGCGAGTCGATGTAGATGCACCAGTCGGGACACTCGCGGGCGCACAGCATGCAGACCGTGCAGTTCTCCTCGAGCAGCGCGATCACGCCCCGGCTGCGCGGCGGCAGATCGGGCTCGACATCCGGATACTGCTGAGTGGTCGAGCGCCTGGTCATCGTCTTGAACGTGACGGCGAGCCCATTGATCAGGCCCTTGCCGGGCGCGCTCCGATCCCCGTCATCAGTCACAAACGCATATCCTGCCCCGTCACCGGACGCGACGCGAGCACACCCCCACGAGATCTTCCGGCGCGGTCGCCGGCGCTTGACTCTGACGTCGTGTCAGGGGGTCTCCTTAGTGTGTTCGTCACACGGGAGGAGAGGCCATGGGGTCGCAGTGGATGGAGCCGGGGGTCATGACGGCCGCCGGGAAGTATGCGGGGTTGTTTGACGGGCTGCCGGCGGGGCCGGGTGGGGTGGCTCGGGTTGTGCAGGGGCTGATGATCCATGAGTTCTGGGTCGGCTCGTATGGGGTGACCTTGGTCGAGGAGGATCGGGATCGGGTGAACCTGCGGCGGGTTGAGCAGGTGCTGGATGCCATCGTGAGCCGGGATGATAGGCCGCTTGATGTGCCTCGGGTGCCCGCCGAGCGGATCGTCACCAACTGCCGGGGCTTCACCGTCATGGCGGTCGCCATGCTCCGGGCGCAGGGTGTGCCGGCTCGGGCCCGGTGTGGCTTCGGGGCCTACTTCACGCCGGGGTACTTCGAGGATCACTGGGTGGTCGAATATCGCGACGGCGACCGGTGGCGGCTGCTCGACGCGCAGATCGACGAGTTGCAGCGGAAGCAGTTGGGGCTCGACTTCGAGCTCACGGACGTTCCTTATGACCAGTTTGTCATCGCCGGCGCGGCCTGGCGGCGGGTCCGGGCCGGGCAGGCCGATCCGAACCGGTTCGGGCTGACCGGGATCAAGGAGTTCGGCGACTGGTGGATCGCCGCCAACCTGATGCGGGACGCCGCCGCGCTCGAGAACGTCGAACTGCTGCCGTGGGACGTCTGGGGCGCGATGCCGGAGCCCACCGACACCGTCGACGTGGCCTTGTTCGACGAGTTGGCCGCCGCCACCGCCGAGCCGTCCATGGGCGACGTCCGCCGGCTGATGGCCGACGATCGGCTGCGCGTGCCGAGCAAGGTCTTCAACGTCCAGCATCGCCGCAAGGAAGCTGTCTGACGCTCACATGATGACCTTGACCACCGCGGTCAGCACCAGCTGAGCCAGCGCGAGCGGCACGAGGACCAGCCAGCAGAGCCGTTGCAGCTGGTCCTCGCGCAGCCGCGGGAAGGTCACCCGGAACCAGATGATCACGAACGAGAGCGCGAAGACCTTGACCAAGGTCCAAAGCCAACCCAGCTGGTCCGCGTACGGGCCGTGCCAGCCGCCCAGGAACAGCACCGTGGTGAGCGCGGCGATCACCACGATGCCGACGTACTCGGCGAGCAGGAAGAACGCGAAGCGCAGGCCCGTGTACTCGGTCATGTAGCCGAAGACCAGCTCGGAGTCGGCGATCGGCATGTCGAACGGGGGCCGGCGGATCTCGGCCAGGCCCGAGACGAAGAAGACGAATCCCGCCGGCAGCTGCCAGAGCAGCCACCACGGCCGCCAGGCCTCGACGATGCCCGGCAAGCTCAGCGTGCCGGCGGCCATCGCGACGCTCGCGGCGGACAGCACCAGCGGCAACTCGTAGCCGAGCAGCTGGGCCGCACCGCGCAGGCCGCCGAGCAGGCTGTATTTGTTCGCCGAGGACCAGGCCGACATCAGCACGGCGACGACGCCCACCCCCAGCACGGCCAGCACGAAGAACAGACCGAGATCCATGCTCTGGGCGACCAGGCCGCCGGGTCCGAGCGGGATGGCGAGCAACACCAGCAAGTACGGAAAGAGCGCCACGATCGGGGCGAGTTGGAAGACCCGCTTGTCCGCGTTGCGGGGCGTGATGTCCTCTTTCTGGACGAACTTCACGCCGTCGGCGACCAGTTGCGCCCAGCCGTGGAAGCCGCCCGCGTACATCGGGCCGAGCCGGCTCTGCATGTGGGCCATCACCTTGTGCTCGGTCTGGCCGACTACGAGCGGCAGGACGAGGAAGGCCGCGACCACCGCGAGCACCCGGATGGCCAGGTCAAGCCAGAGCGGCATCAGCCGTCCTCCCCCTCGGTCTCGGCCGCGGGCCCGGTCGCCGCGGGCCCGGTCGCCTCCGGCGGGGTCTCCGGCGCCGGCCTCGCGGGCCGCACCGGGCGCTCTCCAGCCGGGCGCGCCGGACGTTCCCCGGCCGCGCGGGCTGGGCGGTCGCCCGGCGCGCGGCGGGCCGGGGTCTCGGGCGGGGGCACCTTGCCCTTCAGCGGTCCCCATTCGTTCGGGTCCGGGACGCCTGGTGGGCGCATCGGGGCGCGCTTGGCCACCCCGGGCTGCTCGGACTCCCCCGGCTCCTTCGCGCCCGGCCAGGCCTTCGCGACCCGGGACGCCAGCACGAACTCCTTGCGCAGCGGATGCCCCTCGAACTCGGGCGGCAGCAGCAGCGGGCGCAGGTCGGGGTGCCGGGCGAAGCTGATCCCGAACATCTCGTACGTCTCGCGCTCGTGCCAGGTGGCCCCGGGGAAGAGGTCGACCACCGACTCGACCACCGGCTCCTGGCGCGGCACCCGGGCGCGGAGCAGCAACCCGTGCCGGCGCCGCGACGACCACAGGTGAGCGACGACCATGAAGCCGTCGTCTAGCTCGTCGACCGCCGACAGCCAGTCGAAGAAGTCGCAGCCCAGCGCGCCGGGCTCGCGGGCCGCGGCGACCGCCTCCCACCAGCGCGCCACCGGCACGTCCACGACGGCGCGCTCGTGACCGGGCCCACCGCCCGAGACACCGGCGGTCACCTCGCCGGCCTCCGGGTCATCCGTCGCCAGCAGCGCGGTCATCCGCTCGCCGACCTCTTCGGGCGTCATGCCGGTCATCCTATGGTCCGGCGCGGCTGTGGCAGGCTGCGGCGCAACCATTCACGTCGGTACCGCGTGTTGTCGCCGTGACCACCATCGCCACGCCGGCTCCCACCGGGCCGAGACCGGAGGCGCGAGCAGCCGTGCCCCAGGACATACCGACGTTCGATGAGATCTACGCCGCGCACTACGCGGACCTCGTGGTGCAGCTGTATGCCTATTTCGGGGATCGCCACGAGGCGCAAGATGTCGTCCAGGAGGCCTTCTGCCGGGCGCTGGCGCGCTGGGGCACGGTCTCCCGGTACGACGACCCGGTGTCCTGGGTGCGCCGGGTGGCCTGGAATCTGGCGATCAGCAAATGGCGGCGTACCAAAACGGCCTTGCTCTTCCTGCGGAAGCAGCGCCGGGATGAGCCGCAGCTGGCCGGGCCCAGCGCGGAACGGGTGGCGTTGATCGCCGCCCTGGCACAGCTGCCGGCCCCCCAGCGCCGGGCGATGGTGCTGCGCTATCTGGCCGACCTGACCGTCCCCGAGATCGCCGAACGGGAGGGCGTCGCCGAGGGAACGGTGAAGTCCTGGTTGCACCGTTCCCGCGCGGTCCTGGCCGCCCAGCTGCAGCCGTCCGAAGCCGAGGAGGGGCGCCGTGCCTGATCAAATCGAGGAACTCTTCGCACGCTTGCGCACCGAAACGATCGGGCAGGTCCGACCGCCCGGAGCAGCCGCCGCGCGCCGGACGGTGCGCCGGCGCCGGGCCGCTGCCACGGCCGCTGTAGCGACGGCTGTCGGAGTCGTCGCGGGCGCCGTGCTGCTCTCCGGGGGCCGCGCGCCGGAGCAGACCGCGCCGGTGGCCGGGCCGAGCACCGAGGACCCGGTGGCCCGGGCCGAACAGTCGCTGGCCAATGTGGCCGACGCGCCGGGCGAGATCCACAGCGGCGTCGTCACCAGCCCGACCTATGTCTCGCTGACCCCCATCGAGGCCGGGAACTACCTGCTCTATCTGGGCTGCGTCGGGCCGGGCTCGGTCGGCATCGAGATCCGCTCGGGCCGGCAGAGCCGGCCCAGCGAGAACGTCTCCTGCGGGGAGAATCCGGACGCCGCACGACTTCCGGTGGCCGTGACCGGGCGCACGTCGTTGTTGCTCGTCCTGAACGGCACCGACAACCCGGCGTACGCCCTCAAGCTGGTCCGCAGCAGCTGACCCCTACAGGCCGGGGAGGCGGCCGTTGCGGAAGACGTCGACGAAGTCCTGGTGGTCCTCGCGGGCCTGGTCGCCGTAGCGGTGCGCGAAGTCGACCAGGTGGCTCACGAAGCCGGCCTCGTCCTTGTCGACCGCGGCCACGATCGCCTCCTCGGTGGAGAAGTCGACCAGGTCGTGGCTGGACTCGTCGTCGGCGACCGAGTGCATCCGGGCCACCGCGCGGCCCAGGTCGGCCACGACGCCGGTCACCTCCTCCGGCTCGTTGACGTCCGACCAGTCCAGATCCGCCGCGTACGGGGAGACCTCGGCGACCAGTTGCCCCACGCCGCCGAGCGAGGTGTAGCCCAGCCACGGGTCGGCGTGCGCCTGCAGGGCACGCTGCGATTCCGCCGTACGGTGGCCCTGGTGTTTGAAGTAGCCCTTGACCCGCGGGTCGTCGATCCAGCGCGCGACGGCCGGCACCTGGGCCTGCTTCATGTAGATGATCACGTCGTTCTCGAGCGCCTCGGTGTGCCCCTCGAGTAGCAGGTTGTACGACGGCAGCCCGGCCGAGCCGATGCCCACACCCTTGCGCAGCTTGATGTCCTTGATGTTGGTCGCCACCGGCCGGGTCGCCGGCAGCGTGCCGAGGTAGTCGTCGAACGCGGCCTGCACCAGCGCGGCCGTCTCGGGGTCGACGTCGTAGACGCCGTCGCCGAGCGAGAAGCGGCGCTCGTACTCGTCGATTGTGGTCTGGCCCGCGAGCAGGTCGACGCGCGTGTTCAGCCGGGCCTGCTGGAGCACCCGGCGCAGCACGCCGGTCGCGTTCTCCAGGGTGATCGAGCCGATCGCGTCGTCCCCGCCGGCGGCGATGGCCCGCAACTCGGTCAGATACGCCCGGGCGAACGTCGTCACCAGCGCCGTGATCACGTCGTCGGAGAGCGCCTTGCCGTAGCCGATCAGGGCGATGCTGGCCGCGAACCGCTTGAGATCCCAGGAGAACGGCCCGACGTACGCCTCGTCGAAGTCGTTGACGTTGAAGACCAGCCGGCCGCCCGAGTTCATGTACGTGCCGAAGTTCTCCGCGTGCAGGTCGCCGTGGATCCAGACCCGGCTGGTCCGCTCGTCGAGGAAGCTGTCGTCGGCGTAGGCGCCGGTCAGGTCGGCGTAGAACAGCGACGCGCTGCCCCGGTAGAAGGCGAACGGCGAGGCCGCCATCTTGCGGAACTTGCGCCGGAAGGACGCCGGATCCTGCGCCATCAGGGCCCCGAACTCGCGGGACAGGACGTCGATGAGGAAGTCGGCGCGTGCTTCGGGGCTCATGCCCGGAAAGGTTATCCGGGTGGTGCCACCAGCGGCGCGGTAAGGGCGGCCGCGTCACGCCTGAGGGGGTCCGGGCGGGGCACGCCGCCGGGGCCGGACTGCTCGGCGGCGATCTTTGCCTGCAACTGCAGGATGCCGTGCAGCAGCGCCTCGGGCCGGGGCGGGCAGCCGGGCACGTAGACGTCGACGGGGATCAGCTGGTCGACGCCCTTGGTGACCGAATACGAGTCCCAGTACGGCCCGCCGCAGTTGGAGCACGAGCCGAACGAGATCACGTACTTCGGCTCGGGCATCTGGTCGTAGAGCCGCTTGATCGCGGGCGCCATCTTGTCGGTGACCGTGCCCGAGACGACCATCAGGTCGGCCTGGCGCGGGCCGTGCGCGAACGGGATCACGCCGAGCCGCATGAAGTCGTGCCGGCCCATGCTGGACGCGATGAACTCGATCGCGCAGCAGGCCAGGCCGAAGTTGAAGACCCACAGCGAGTAGCGACGACCCCAGTTCAGCACGAACCTGATGGGTTCCCCGAGCACTCCTGGCAGACCGGCCATGCCGTCAACCTACCCCGTCCGGGCCGGGACGCTGGAGCAGGCTCAGGAAGCCGGTGAGCAGCGCCTCGCGCAGCGCCGGCGGGGCGGCGTTGAGCAGCGTGTTGACGGCGGCCAGCGGCCCGATCGCGCCGCCGGCCAGGCCCAGCCCGGCGGCCAGGCCCTCGACGAGCTCCGGCGTGACCTGCTCGGGGGTGAGCGCGGCCGCCGTTTCCAGCAGGGCCGGCGGGAGCTGCACCGGGCGCCGGGCCGCGGCGGCCGCGGCGGCGAGATCCGGCGCGAAGTCCGCGGCGGTCGCGCTCACTGCGGCGGTCACGGTCAGGTGGATGGTCGGGGGCATTTTCTCGTACGCGAGCTGGGGCTGGGTATGCCAGCCGCGCGCGGCCAACTCGTCGGCGAGCACGAACAGGTCGGCGCCGTCGCTCGCCAGGCACACCACGCTGGTCTCGCTCGGGGCGAACAGCCGGACGCCGTCGGTGTCGCGGACCGCCGCCGCCAGCACGCCGACCGCCTCCCGGGTCTTGCGGGCCAGCTCGAGATAGCCCTGGTCGCCGATGTGCCGCAGGGTCGCGAGCGCGGCCGCGATCGGCCCGCCGGACCGGGTCGACGAGATGCCGGGGTTGATCATGGTGTAGCCGGGCCAGCCCGCATAGGCGAAGTACTGCGGCCGGCGCAGCGTCTCGTCGCGGTGTAGCAGCACGGAGACGCCCTTCGGCGCATAGGCGTACTTGTGCAGGTCGACCGAGATGCTCGTGACTCCGGGCACCGACAGGTCGAACGCGGGGAGGTCGGCGCCGAGCCGGCGCAGGTAGGGCAGCAGCCAGCCGCCGAAGCAGGCGTCCACGTGGAACCGGACGTTCTTCGCCTCGGCCACGGCGGCGATGTCCGGGATCGGGTCGACCACCCCGTGCGCGTAGGACGGCGCGGACGCCGCGACCAGCACGGTGTCCCGGCCCGTCGCCGCGGCCATGGCGAGCGGGTCGGCACGCAGGTCGGCGCGGACGGGCACGACGTCGAGGGCGACCCGCAGATAGTGCGCCGCCTTCGCGAAAGCAGCGTGCGCCGTGGCCGGGACGACCAGCCGTGGGTTCGTGATGTCGGGGCGGGCGTCGCGGGCGGCCTTGACCGCCAGGATCAGCGACTCGGTGCCGCCGCCGGTCACGCTGCCGACCGTGGCCGAGTCGCCGCCGAGCAGCTTGGCGGCCGCGCCGACCAGCGCGTTCTCCGTCGCCAGCAGGGACGGGAAGGCGGTCGGGTCGAGGCCGTTGACGTGCGCGGAGAGGCCGTGTGCCGCCAGCGCCAGCTGGTCCAGGCCGGCCAGGGCGGGATCATAGACGTACGCGAACAGCCGGCCGCCGTGCGTGGGCAGGTCGTTCGCCCGCAGCTCGCGCAGCTCGGCGAGGATCTGGTCGGGCGGCACACCCTCGGCCGGCAACGCGTCGATCATGTCGCCGACGCTAGTCCACCACGAGCATCGCGGTAGCCCCTGAGCAGCAGGACCGCGCCCGCCATCAGGACGGCCGGGACGACGGTGAAGCCGAGCAGCACGCCGAGCCGCGCGACGTCGTCCTGCGGCGCGGCCTCGCCCGAGGAGGACGACACATAGCCGAAGAGCTGCAGCATCAGCGCGTAGACGCCCGGGCCCAGGGCCAGGCCGAGGGTCTCGCCAGCCGTCCACACGCCGGTGAAGACGCCGGCCTGGCGGCGGCCCGTGCGCTCGGTGTCGGCCGCGATGCAGTCGGGCAGCATCGCCATCGCGAAGACCTGCTGGCCCGCGTACCCGCAGCCGATGACCGCCACGAGCAGGTAGACCGCGACCGCGGGCAGCACCGGGGAGGCCAGCAGGGTCACGGCGCCCGCGGCGAAGAGCAGGGACGCGATGATCAGCGAGCGGAGCTTGCCGTACCGGACGCCGACGCGGCTCCAGAACGGCATCACCAGCAGGGCCGGGCCGACGAACGCGGCGAACAGGAAGGTGGCCCCGGACTTCTGGACGATGACGTGGTCGGCGAAGTACTGGACGCCCGCGAGCATGGTGCCGCTGGCCGCCGCCTGGACGATGTAGCAGGCCAGGAGGGAACGAAACGGCACGTTAGATGCCGCCGTCCACAGTTGGGTCCGTAAGTTCCGCTCGCTCGCCGCCGGGGAACGGGACTCTGCTGTGCGCGTACCGAAAAAGGTCCCGAGCGTGCCCACGACGATGAGCGCACCGACGAACATCCCGGCCCAGCGGTGGCCGGCCAGGCCGCCGCCGGTGAGCTCCACGACCAGCGGGGCGAGCGCGCCGGAGACCAGGATGGCCAGCGCCAGCACCGCGACCCGCCAGGTCATCAGGCGGGTGCGCTCGGCGTATCCGTCGGTCAGCTCGGCGGGCATCGCGACGTAGGGGACCTGGAAGAACGCGAAGGCGGTCGCGGCGGCGAGGAACGCGGCCGCGACATATCCGCCGGCCCCGGCGCCGCTGCCGAACGGGCCGGCGAAGATGGCCGCGAACAGCACCGCGAGGGCGAGGCCACCGCCGAGCAGGAACGGCCGGCGGTCGCCGCGACGGTCCGACAGCCGCCCGGCCACCGGGTTGACCAGCACGTCCCAGGCCTTGGGCAGCAGCACCAGCAGGCCGGCCAGGCCGGCGGCCACCCCGAGCGTGTCGGTCAGATACGGCAGGAGCAGCAGGCCGGGCACTGTGGCGAACGGGCCGGTGACCAGCGAGCCGAGCGAGTACCCGGCGAGCACGCGACGCGACAGCGGGGCCTGCCGTACATCGTCGGAGGGATCAACGACCGTCATGGACGCGGATGCTAACCATCACCCACCCGCTACGCCTACGCTTCGCCCAATGAAAACCGTTGCGCCGGGGGTCGCCGCGAGCCATCCCGCGACCGCCGAGGCCGGGCTTGCGATTCTCCAGGCGGGCGGAACGGCGGCGGACGCCGCGGTCGCCGCGGTGCTCGTGTGCTGCGTCGCCGAGACGATCTACACCGGGCTCGGCGGCGGCGGATTCGCGACCTACTTCGACGCGGCCAGCGGCGAGGTGACCTGCCTGGACTTCTTCGTGTCCGTGCCCGGAACGGACGGCGACGTGCAGAGCGGGCCGATGATCGCCGTGGACGTGTACTTCGGCGGGATGCCGCAGGTGTATTCGATCGGTGGCGCGAGCGTGGCGGTGCCGGGGGTGCCGGCCGGGCTCGGCGAGGTGCACCGGCGCTGGGGCCGGCTGCCCTGGGCCGAGGTTGTGGCGCAGGCCGCGGCGCTGGCGAAGAGCGGCGTGGTGCTGCCCGCCGCGCAGGCCCGGACGCTGGTCGCCTGCGCGCCGGCGCTCGCGTACGGCGAGGGCGCGGCCTGCTACACCCCGAACGGTCGCCTGTTGCAGGGCGGTGACCTGCTGTTTCACCCCGGACTGGCGACCGCGATGGAGGGCCTGGCCAGCGAGGGCCCATCGATCTTCTACACCGGGGCGTTCGCGGACGTGCTGGTCGAGGCGGTCCGGGCGGGCGGGGGCGCGCTGGGTCCCGCGGATCTCGCGGCGTACCGGGTGCTCGAGACGCCGGTCGATCACGCGTCGCTGGCCGGCTACCGGATCCGGGCACGGCACGACCTGAACCGGACCGTCGACACGATCGCCGCGCTGCCGCCGGGGCTGCCCGACCTGTCGCCGCCGGCCCGGTCGGTGGTCGTGGCGGCCGCGCTGCGGGACCACGGGCAGCAGCGCAAGGGCGACACTACGAACGTCTCGGTGGTCGACGCGGACGGCAACGCCTGCGTGATCACCACAACGCTCGGGCTGGGCGCGGCGGTCTGGCTGCCGGGCCTGGGCGTGAACATGAACTCGATGCTCGGCGAGGGCGAACTGATCACCGACGACCTGGCCCCGGGCCGCCGAATGTCGTCGAACATGTGCCCACTCGTGGTGATCGACAACTCGGGCCGGCTGGCCGCGGCGGCGGGCTCGGCCGGCGCCTCCCGAATCCGCACGGCCTTGATCGACACGCTGCTGGGCCTGCTGATCGACGGCCTGGACATGCCGGCGGCGATCGCCCGGCCACGCTTCCACGTGGTGGACGACACGGTGCACGCCGAGCCGGGCGTGCCGGCGAACTCGCTGGCGGCGCTGGCGGAGGCGGGCTGGCAGATCAACCAGTGGGCGGAGAAGGACCACTACTTCGGCGGAGTGACGGGAGTGGGCCAGGGCGGAGCGGCCGGCGACCCCCGCCGCGGCGGCGCCGGCCGACTGCTCTAGCCGGCTTTGCTACTCACTGCCGATCAGGTCGACCGCAATTCCCGCACGTCGCAATTCCTGCCGAGCCTGGTCCGCGACTCGCGCTATCTCTGCTTGCGGGACGGCGGTCACGCCGAGGTCGTCGAACACCAACTTCGCTTCCTCGAAGGCCTTTCCCTGGGGCTCGGTGAGCGGCGGGGCATAAACCACCTCCACCGATGTCCCCGGCCGGATTTCCACCGCGCGCTCGCCGACGGTGCTGCCACCATGCCTGAGCAGCCGCTCCAGGGTGAAACCCCACGATTTCACGTCTCGAGCCACCTCCCCTAGCGCCTGAATCTGGAAAGACCAGGTGTGCGCCAGTTGGACGGCCACGCCGTTCCCGACGACAAAGTCCATCGGAGCAAGGAGGCCGTCGGCCAGCACTGACGCCTTCTCCCGGATGAGCATCGGGCCGATACTGGCTCTGCGATAGCTGCTCTTCAGCTCCGAGAAAAGGCGAAGACGTGTTGCGTACGGACGGGAGATCCCGCCGCTACCGGCGTCATCGGTAATCGCCTGCGAGAAGACGAAACCCAGAGCCTCCTCGGCCGACTCCGCGATTACGGGAGCAGGCGCACTCAACTGAACCACGTTCCGGTGGCGTCGGTGCAGGTCGGTGAGCCAGGCTTCGGAAACCTCCGCACCCTGCATCAGAGCGAAGCGGTCCAGCCGACTTCCGATGTCATTCATGAAGGCGTCGACAGCATTGAGGCTTTCCAACGGGCCGAAGAGCCGGGCACGCCGCGGGTTGCCCGCCTGACGCAGGCTCCAGTCGCCGGTCTCATCGCTGCCCGCAATGGCGCCGATGTTGACGAACTCGCCACTCGCGGGGTTAGGCACGTACCTAACAACGCTGTACACGTACCGCATCTCGCCCCCTCACATGATCAGACTAGTTCGCGCAGACGCGCCGCGACCGCCCCAGCTCGGCGTTCCAGGAACCAGCCGAGCGTCTCAAGCTCCGCATCCGTGACGGGCCACACCCGCGGCACCCGCCGAAGGATCGACAGCAGGGCCATCTTGTCGACCTTTTCCAGCGCATCAGCAACGTCCCACAAGTCCCGCTGCCTGAGTCCATCGGTCGCCTGGCCGAGCACATGTGCTTTGTCAACGTCGGCGCGCAATGCTTCTGCTTCCCACCTCCAGGAAGCCGGCGGGAAGTAGAAGCCATGATCATGGCTGTAAATGCTGTTTTCTTGAGTGGTCGAGTGGAGCCACTGCTGGTCCGAGCCCCAGCACCAGTCGTGAAGCGCATAGATGCCCGCCTGGCGCGCCCTGTTGTCATCTTCGTTGCGGTATTTCAGGTTGGGGCGCTCCTCGATGGCGGCGTCCACCTCCAGCGTGCCGTGACCCAGACCGGCCCGCAGACGCCTTCCCGGAGCGAACTCCCAGCCGTCGAATGCCGCGCCGATCTCGATCACCGAGTTATCGCAGGTGGGTGCGCCGATGAGGGTTCCAGCCTTGCCGACGACGTATTCGGTGACCAGAGCGAAGTCCATTTCGCCCTGGTTGGGCGGCTTGACCCACCAACGACGTTGGTCCATGCCCAAGGCCAGGAAGGAGCCCGTCAAGCCATGCTCTGAGGGTCTTACCGGCAGGCGCAGACCGAGCACCTCTGGCTGCTCTCTCCTCTGGGCGAGCAGACCAGTCCAGCTTGACTCCGGCACGGAATCCGTCATGCGGGACATAGTCCCAGGACGCAATTGCGCGTCGTCAAATCCTTACGCGTTACTAGTCAACGTACTGCTGCCCAGATGATGTGGCCGCCGGCCAAGTTGGTTGGTAGGTCGGGGCGGTTGAGGTACTTCGCCGCCTGTTGGGCCGGGCCTAAGTCCTCGATCTCCGTCAGGCCCTTGGCTTGCAGGGAGGCCGCCAGCTCGGCCGGGACGAAGTAAGTGCGCCAGGGCTCGCCGAGCCGGCCGACCCGGGCCGCGCGTTCCTCGTGTCGTGCTCGTCGGTCGGCGGTCATTGACTCCGGCGGGTCGGCGTAGTCGAAGACGACCTCGTTGCCGGCGCGGGCCGCGATGTAGTCGATTGTCGCGTCGAACGCCGGCCGGGTCAGGTAGGGCACCACACCCAGCCAGGCGAAGAACGCCGGGCCGGGGTCGAGGACCAGCTCCGAAGCCAGGCTCTGGTGCTCGAAGTCGATCGGCACGTACGTCACCGTCGGCGGGATCGTGATTTTCGCCTCGGTCAGCCGCTCGCGTTTCCAGCGCTGGGTGTCCGGAAAGTCGACCTCGAAGACCCGCAGGTCGGGATACGGGTTCCTATACGCGAATGTGTCCAGGCCGGCGCCGAGCACCACGAGCTGGCGGGTCCCGGTGCGGTAGGCGCGGGCCAGGTGGTCCTCGGCGAAGCGCGATCGGGCCGCGATGAAGTGTCGCATCAGCCGCCGGGCGGGCACGTCCTGGTCGCGCAGGATCTCGTTGCTGCGCTGGCCGACGATCGGGACCGCGATCGGGTCGGTGAGGATCCGGCCGCCGTCGGCGAGCTGGTGTGCGGCCCGGTGCACTGCTGCCGCGTACGCGGTGATGCTGGGTTTTCCGGTCTCCATCAGACCTCCGTCAGCGGCGTCCAGGCCGCGCGGGACATGTCCACGTGGTCACCTTTCAGCGGCGCTCCGTCGGCCAGCAACCGTTGGCGCGCCTCCTGCTCGTGCCCCGGCGGCATCCGGCCGGCGCTGTTCACCACACGATGCCACGGGACGCCGCCGCCGTGCCGGGCCATGATCGTGCCGACCTGCCGGGCGGAGTTGCGGCCGGACTGCTCGGCCAGGGCGTCGGCGATCGCGCCGTAGGACATGACCCGGCCCTCGGGGATCCGCTCGACGAGCGCCAGGACCTCTTCGACGTACTCCTGCGGTGTCACCGACGCCACGATATGAGATCCAACCGCGATCTTGGGGGCCCGGGCGCGCAGAATGGTCCGCGTGCGTGATGTGGTGATCGGTGCACGCCGCGTGGTGGTCAAGGTGGGCTCGTCCTCGCTGACCACCGCCGCCGGCGGCCTTGACGAGCAGCGCGTCGACGCCCTCGTCGACGTGCTCGGCAAGCTGGCCACCTCCGGGCGTGAGGTGGTGCTGGTCTCCAGCGGCGCCATCGCCGCCGGGCTCGCCCCGCTGAAGCTGCGCCGGCGACCGCGCGACCTGGCCACCCAGCAGGCCGCGGCCAGCGTCGGGCAAGGGCTTTTGATCGGACGGTACGCGGCGGGATTCACCCGGCACGGGCTGACCGTCGGCCAGGTGCTGCTGACCGTGGACGACGTGACACGCCGGGCGCACTATCGCAACGCCTACCGGACGCTGCGCAAGCTGCTGGATCTCGGCGCGGTGCCGATCGTTAACGAGAACGACACCGTGGCCACCGAGGAGATCCGCTTCGGCGACAACGACCGGCTGGCCTCGCTCGTGGCCGCCCTGGTCCACGCCGACCTGCTGGTCCTGTTGTCCGACGTGGACGCGCTGTACACCGGCAAGCCCTCGGATCCGGCCTCGCGGCGCATCTCGCTGGTACGCAACGAGTCCGAATTGTCGGGCATCTCGGTTTCCGCCCCGGGGAAGTCCGGGGTCGGCACCGGCGGGATGGTGACCAAGGTCGAGGCCGCGCGGATCGCCACCGGCTTCGGCATTCCGGTCGTGCTGACCGCCGCTCCCCTGGCCGCCGCCGTGTTCGACGGCGACGAGGTCGGCACGCTGTTCCAGCCGGTTGCGCACCGGCCGGCCGCCCGGCTGTTCTGGCTGGCACACGCCACCTCGCCGCGTGGCAGACTGCATCTCGACCCGGGCGCGGTCACGGCCGTGGTGGCCCGGCGCAAGTCGCTGCTGCCGGCCGGCATCACGGCGGTCGACGGCTCCTTCGCCGCGGGCGACCCGGTCGACCTGGTCGACGCGGGCTCAGGTGCGCCGGTGGCCCGCGGTCTGGTGAACTATGACGCGGTCGAGTTACCCGCGCTTTTGGGCCGGTCCACGCCGGAACTGGCAGAGGCGCTCGGTCCCGGCTATGAACGAGAGGTCGTCCACCGCGACGACCTTGTCCTCCTTTGAAGGGTTTGGCATGAGTGTGCTCCAGCAGGCGGCCCAGGCTCGGGGCGCGTCCATCGACCTCGCCGCCGCCACCCGGGCCGAGAAGGACGCGGCGCTGCTGAGGATGGCGGACCGGCTGGTGGAACGAGCCGACGACATCGTCGCCGCGAACGCCGTGGACATCTCGACCGCGCGGAACGCCAACCTCAGCGAGTCGATGATCGACCGGCTCGCGCTCACCCCCGCCCGGGTCGCGGCGATGGCCGACGGCCTGCGTCAGCTGGCCGCGCTGAGCGATCCGATCGGCGACGTGGTCCGCGGCTCCACCCTCGCGAACGGCCTGGAGCTGCGCCAGGTCCGGGTGCCGTTCGGCGTGGTCGGCATCATCTATGAGGGTCGCCCGAACGTGACCGCCGACGCCGCCGGCATCTGCCTCAAGTCGGGCAACGCCGTGCTGCTCCGCGGCTCGTCGTCCGCGGCCAGCTCGAACGCGGCCATCGTGTCGGTGCTGCGCAAGGCGGTCGCCGACACCGGGCTGCCGGCCGACTGCATCCAGCTGCTCGACTCGACGACCCGCGACTCGGTGAAGGAGCTGATGCGGGCCCGCGGCCTGGTCGACGTGCTGATCCCCCGGGGCGGCGCGTCGCTGATCAAGACCGTGGTCGAGGAGTCCACCGTCCCGGTGATCGAGACCGGCGTGGGCAACTGCCATGTGTACGTGGACGAGGACGCCGACCTGGAGAAGGCGCTGGCGATCGTCATGAACTCGAAGACGCAGCGCCTGTCGACCTGCAACACGGCCGAGTCGCTGCTGGTGCACTCGTCGATCGCCGACTCGTTCCTGCCGCTGGTGATCGAGGAGCTGACCGCGGCCGGGGTGACCGTGCACGGCGACCCGCGGGTGCGCAACTACAGCGACGACGTGGTCCCGGCGACCGAGGCGGACTGGGGTACGGAGTACCTCTCGGCGGACATCTCCGCGGCCGTGGTGGACACGCTGGAGGACGCGCTGGACCACATCCGCCGCTACGGCACGGGCCACACCGAGGCGATCGTCAGCGAGTCGATGACGGCGACCCGCCGCTTCGCCGCCCGGGTCGACGCGGCCGCCGTGATGGTCAACGCGTCCACCCGGTTCACCGACGGCGGCGAGTTCGGCTTCGGCGCGGAGATCGGCATCAGCACCCAGAAGCTGCACGCCCGCGGCCCGATGGGACTGCCCGAGCTGACCTCGACGAAGTACATCGTCACCGGCAGCGGCCACACCCGCCGCTAAAAGCTCAGCGGCAGGCCCGGATCGCGGTCAGGGTGATGTTGACGTCGAAGAGCGGGCCCTCGTCGCTGTCCCAGCCGCCGTCCGTGCGCTGGGTTTCGCCGAGGCGCTTGCGGGCGGCCTGCAGCAGCCAGTCGTCGCCGAGATTGACCCGGCGCAGGGCCGCCGCCATCGACGCCACGTCGGCCGGGGACATGCCGTCCAGCCGGTCGCCGAGGACCAGCTGCATGCGCGCCGACTCGTAGAAGAACTGCTGCTCGTGCAGCAGGCCGGCGGCGTGCCAGCCGGCCGCGAGAAAGGACGGCCAGGTGCCGTCGGGGCGCAACTGGCCGACGAACCACTGGGCGGCCCGGGCCAGCACGGCGCCGTACGGCGCGGGCTCCTCGTGGTGCGGGTGGGCCTCAAGCTCGGCGACCGTGATCCAGAAACCGGCGACCGACGTCAGGTAGAGGGTGGCCTCAGGGTCGCCGGGCATCGCCCACGGCGGCGCCTCTGCCGCGAGCGCGTCGTCCTCCTGCCACGTGCCGTCGGCGCGCTGGACGCCGGCGAGCCAGGCCAGGGCGCGCTCCACGGCCGGGCCTTGCACGCCGCCGAGGTCGTCCAGCTCGGCGAGCCGGAAGCAAGTGGCGTCGACGGAGGGCACCGAGCCGTCGCCGGACGCGGGCCAGCCACCGCTGGGCGTCTGCTCGGCGGTAATGCGTTCCAGCACCTGCGACGGGGGCACCACGCGGGCCCGGATGAAGGAAAGCCGTGCCCGTTCCACCGGATCGCCGTGTGCGACGACGTACCCGATCGCGGCATCGATGTCGACCACGTCGCAGACGCTACCGCCCGGCCTGACTTCGCGCTGCACTGTCTCGGTAACTGTCTATAAGGTCCGATCCGTC
>Ga0307512_10003645_pt1 | contig 17604 bp, 21 predicted proteins | sample 14_EM_MG_FD_200267 | JGI IMG/M metagenome (GOLD analysis project Ga0307512, IMG submission 200267) | Populus trichocarpa ectomycorrhiza microbial communities from riparian zone in the Pacific Northwest, United States - 14_EM | ecosystem: Host-associated > Plants > Roots > Unclassified | place...
TGAGGTCGAGGATCTCGAAGACCCGGTCGAAGCTCACCAGCGCGCTCATGATCTCCACCCGGGCGCTGGCCAGCGAGGTCAGCGGCGCGTACAGCCGGGAGAGCAGCAGGGCCAGCGCGACGACGGCGCCCGCGTCGAGCTGCCCGCGGATGGCGTAGACGCCGCCCAGTCCGTACACCAAAGCCAGCGCGAGGGAACCGACCACCGTGAGTGCCGTGATGAAGACCCATTGCAGCATCGCGGTGCGGATGCCGATGTCCCGCACCCGATAGGCGCGCGCGGCGAACTCGGCCGACTCCTCCGCCGGCCGCCCGTAGAGCTTGACCAGCGTCGCGCCGGGCGCCGAGAACTTCTCCGTCATCCGGCTGCTCATCGCCGCGTTGTGGTCGGCCGCCTCGCGCTCCAGCTGGGCCAGCCGCCGGCCCATCCGCCGGGCCGGCAGCACGAAGATCGGCAGCAGCACCAGCGCCAGCAGCGTGATCTGCCAGGAGAAGGTCAGCATCACGGCCAGCGTGAGCAGCAGCGTCACGGTGTTGCCCACCACGCCGGAGAGCGTGTCACTGAAGGCCTGCTGCGCCCCGATGACATCGTTGTTGAGCCGAGAGACCAAAGCCCCGGTCCGCGTACGGGTGAAGAACGCGACCGGCATCCGCTGCACGTGATCGAAGACCGCGGTCCGCAGGTCGACGATCAGCCCCTCGCCGATCCGGGCCGACTGGTAGCGGGTTAGCAGGCCCAGCCCCGCCTCGGCCAGCGCGATCAGCGCGATCGCCACAGCCAGCCAGACCACCGTCCTCGTGTCGGTGCCGGACACGATCGCGTCGACCACCCGCCCGGCCAGCACCGGCGCCGCGACGGTCAGCACCGCGGCGACCACGCTGAAGGCCAGGAACCAGGCGAGCAGGCGGCGGTGCGGGCGCGCGAACCCGGCGATCCGCTTCAGGGTCGCCTTGGAGAACGGTCTCTGGTCCCGCTGATGCATAGCGTGGTGCAACGACATCCAGGCGGTGACTTCCATGCTCATGCGGCGAACCTAGGACATGTACAAAGGTTGAGGTCAAGCGCATTACTCCGCCGGTCCGGGACCCGACAGCAGGTCGTCCGGCCGCGAGCGGGCGGCGGAGCGGCGGCGGACCGCGACGAGCCCGGCGAGCACCGCGCCGGCGATCAGCCCGGCCAGGGTCAGCCCGGCGGTGGCCAGCATGATCAGGGCACGGTCGCGGCCGCTGACGAACCGGGGCGGCGTACCGATGGACAGGGTGGGTGTGGCACCGGCGCCGACCGGCACGCAGGTCAGCTGAAAGCTGCCGGACTCCCAGACGGAGAGCAGCAGCACAGCCCGCCACCGGACGCCGTCCACCTCGATCTCGACCGGGTCGCCCAGGATCCGCTCGGTGCTCGTCGACGAGACCCGGCGGCTGTCGGTGAACTCACAGCTGACGTCGGCGGGCGGGGCGCCGCCCTGGCGAGACCACACCATCCGCTGGGCCGGCGGGCGCATCTCGACCGGCACCGGCCGGCCCAGCGGCACGGGCTGGTCGCCGGGATCGCCGCCGCGCACCAGCGCCGGTGTCGTCAGCGCGATGCCCAGCAGCCCGGCGGGGAGCAGCGCGGCGGCCAGATACCAGAGGCGAGACGGCGTCATCGCATCATCATCACCGTGACGCGTGCCACACTCCAGTGTGGAGCCGGAACAATTCACAGTCGCGGGTGTGCGGGTCACCCTCCCCGCCGGCGTGCTCAGCGTGCTGGCCGACCGGCTCGACGCCCGGCGAAAGCGTCTTCAGGACGTAGCCCACGCCGGTGGCCAGCGCGCCGCCACCCAGGGCGATCAGGACAGCGTCCAAAGAAGAAGCCCCGCTCGCCAGCTCCAGACCGATGGTCGCCGTCCCCTCGCAGGTCTCGATGTCCAGGCTGTCCTCGAGCAGCCGGACGCCTCGCCGTTGCGCGATACTCGCGGCCCGCTCGCGGGCCATCTCGAAGTCGCCGTCGACCAACTCCAACTCCGCACCCAGCGCGCGGATCCGATCGAGCTTGACCGCGGGCGCCCTGCGTGACGCCACGACCGTCACGTCGAGGCCGCGGCGATGACCGGACCAACCGAGTGCCTGGCCGAGGTTGCCGGCGCTGGCGCACACCGCGGCTGTGCGGCCCTGGTCGGTCAGCAGGCTGGCGACAAGTTCGGTGCCGCGGGCCTTGAAGCTGTGCACCGGGTTCGCCGTTTCCAGCTTGATACTCACCGCGCAGCCAAGCTCGCGGCCCAACGCGTCGCACTCGTACAGCGGAGTATCCAGAAAGATCGGATCGATCACCCGGCGGGCCGCGCGAATCCGATCAAGATCGAGGCGCGTCGTGAACACGGGCAACGCCGTGGACTGTTCCCGTACCGCATCCCCGGGTCCTTCCCGCAAGGGCGGCATGGCTATTGTTCGGCGAGCGCGTTGAGGACGGTGAGCGCATCCTTGAGCGCTGCGACGTCGTGGGTTCGGATGTAGTCCACGCCCTGCCAGGCGGCATACAACTCGGCAGCGAGGCTGGCGGGTCCGGTGTGTGCGACCTCTCGCGCGGTGAGCGTGCGGAGGAACGACTTACGAGACGGCGAGACCAGCACCGGCAGGCCGAACCGGGCCTTGAGGTACCCGATGCCAGCCAGGACCGCTAATGATGGTGTCGGGTTGCTGCCCAAGAAATAGCCGAGCCCGGGATCGATGATCAAGCGGTCGGGGCGGACACCGGCGGACTGGAGCGCGGCCAGGCGCTGCGCGAAGAATTGTTCGATGCCGGCCATGACTGCGGCCGGATCGGTGGCCACCTTGGTGGCGGGTGCGTCGCGCTGGATCGAATGCATGACAACAAGCCAGCAGTCGCTGGCGGCGAGCGCCTCGTACATGTCCTCATGAGGGAAGCCGCGGATGTCGTTGAGATACCGGGCGCCGCGGGCAGCGGCGAAGCGCTGGGTGTCGGCACGGAACGAGTCAACCGACACGGGAATGTCGGCTGCGATCAGGTGGTCGATGACCGGTGCCAGCCGCTGCCATTCCTCATCGGCCGTGACCGCCGCAGCGCCCGGATGGCTGGCCGCCGGGCCGAGTTCGATGACGTCGGCACCCTCACCGCGTAGGCGTCGAGCATGGTCCAAGGCGTCCGCGGTGGCCAGGTAACGGCCGCCGTCGGAGAAGGAGTCCTCGGTGACGTTGACGATCCCGACCAGGCGAGGCCACCCCACGTGCACACCTGGGGCAGTCAGTTTTCCACTCACAGCCGCACCTCCTGGTCGACATACCAAGAAGCCCAGGCGCGCGGCACTACGTCCCAACGACGAGGCCGCTCCCCGATGGTTCAACCCATCCCAGCGCCAGTTACGACCCGACCAAAACGATAACCACCATCGGCCGTCACGCCAACCGTTCTCCGGGATCGATCAGCCGATCATCGGCAGTGACTCACAAGGTAACGGGAGACGATGGCATGTCCCCATGTCATCGACAGCAGCCTGCGCGTGCAGGGGGTACCCGGCCGACGGCACGTGGCCGGCCATCGCCACAGAACAGGTCAGTGCGAATCTGGAAACCCCTTGCAGCAGAGAACCTGTCACCGTGATGCGAAACGGACGGGGCACATGGGTGCGCCCACGAGCACCTCAGCGAAGAAAGCGACAGATCGGTGAGACAAACGCCCCGACAAATACCTGAGACGCACCACGAATTTCCAGATCAGCCACCCACTAGACGACATCTCATTTGAGATCCCACACTTGCAGGTTCCCGTTGATCTGTCGACTACGTGACGTCACCGCGCGCCGGAACGGCCGTTTCCGGATCTGCTGAGATCAATGCCTGTGATGTTCGCTCGCTGTCGTAGCTTCTCCGTTGCGATAGCGAACGTGCAGATGCCCTTCCAACGGCCAGGGCGGTCGTGGCGGGAGGACCTGGAGCAGGGCGAAGTGTGCCTTCGCCGCGACCCGGCAGGACGCGTGGTTGTCGACCTGGTGGATCAGCTCAAGATGCGTCAGACGAGCCGGGGCGTACTGCTCGAAGGCCCAGCGGCACAGTTCGTCGAGCGCCCGGGCGGCAATGTTGCGGCCGCGGGCGTGTGCCGCCGTCCAATAGCCGACCTCTCCCACGGGCCGCCCGGCCCCTTGGTGAAGTTTGAGCACGACATGAGCAGCCGGCTCGCCGGCCGGGACACCACGCGGGTCGGCCTCTTGTACCGCGTAACTGATCCGGTCTCCGGTCTCGCGGCCGTCATGTTGTGCTCTGACCCATTGCTGGATCTTCTCTGTGTTCTCGGCGGGGAAGCTGGTCCATCGACGTAAGGCGTGGTCGGTGCCGATCCGGGTCAGCACTTCCACGTCGTCATACCGCCACGGCCGCAGAAGGAGGGGCGGTGCCGACGGCGTCGCCGCCACCGTCAGAAAGGCGACCATGAACGTCTCCGTGAGAATCGAGCGGAAAGATGATCGGAGGAAACGTTACGTCGTGGATGCTGTCCCAAGGGGAGGTCGTGCTGCGGCCCGGCCCCCTGTACGGCGCGCTCGACCGGCTCACCGAGTCCGGGGCCGCGGCCCTGACCACCCAGGTGCAGCGGCTGCGGCGCAACGCCGACGCGGCCGCCACCCGGCTGCGGCTCGCGTTCGGGGGTGCGCTGTGACCACCCGCGCCGAACGGCACTACCGGCGACTGCTGTGGGCCTACCCTCTCCGGCCTGCGGCAGCGCTTCAAATTGCCCGCCCGGCGCCCCCTCGCCTGGGTGGCCGCCCTGCTCGCCGCCGCCGTGCTGGGTGGCTTCGGCGCCACGGCGGGCACCTGGATCGCCTGGCGGACGGCCTCCGCCGCCCTCCCGTCCGACCGGGAGCTGCACGCTCTCAACGTCACCCTGACCGGCATACCCGCCGACGCCCCCCTCTACCACGAGATGTCGGCGCAGCAGGGACCGAGCGTCGCGATTCTGGCCGACGGCATCGCGGACTGGTCGGCCTCCCGGATCCGCGACGCGCTGACCGGCGCCGGATGGCGGATGGGTCGCTCGGCTGTGCGTGCACGCTCATGCCGATGTGGACGGCACGCGTCGGGACTTGATCGGTAGTCTCGTTGGTGTGAATCTTGGCAGTGTTCAGCTTCGCCCGGTTGAGGAGTCGGATCTGGACTTCCTCTATCGTTTCGATCTCGAGCCCGGCTTGATAGGTCCGAACTGGTACGGGTTTCGCGATGCGGCCAGGCAACGTCGGCGTTTCGAAACCGACGGATGGCTGGGCGAGGAGGACGGCAAGCTGATGGTGGCCGTCGATGGCCAGGTTGCCGGCTTTGTCGGCTGGTCTGCGTGCGGGCACGGCGCCGGCCGTTACCGCGCAATCGGGGTTGTCTTGTTGCCGGAGTGTCGCGGGCGTGGCGTGGGAACGCAGGCTCAGAACTTGCTCTGCCGGTATCTGTTTACGCACACTGCCGTGCACCGGATCGAAGCCGGAACCCAACCGGAGAACGAGGCGGAACAGCGAGTGTTGCAGAAGATCGGGTTCTGCCGGGAAGGTGTCCTTCGCGGAGCTGAGTTCCGGGACGGCTCCTGGCGCGACATCGTCGTCTTCGGTCTGCTGCGGGGCGAGTTGCTGGAATCCGCTGCTGGCTGAGCAGCGGTCAGGGTGAGGCGCACGATGGTGTCCGCGGAGCGGGTCACGCTGCGATGTGCGTCTCCACCGCCTTGAGGACGGGGGCGAGATCGGCGGTGTTGATCACCGCGGCGGGCCGGAACGGGAGTCGCGCGAGTCGTTCGACACCGCTGGCCCAGATGGTGCGCTCCTCGGGAGCCGGCGCGTGCAGTTCGGTCTTCTCGCCGCAGCATGGGCACTCGAAGTACGCCATGTTCTCCACCCCGCCCAGCACCGGCGTCCGCACCTGCCGGAGCGTGCTGAGTGCCCGGCCGGTGTCCAGATGGGAGACCTCGGCCGGCGTCACCACGAGGATCGTGGCTACCCGGCCGGCGCCGGACAGCACGCCCTGCTGCGTGAAGTTGATGCCGGGCGGCAGATCCACGACGAGGACCTCGACATCGCCCCAGTCCGTTTCCTTGATCAACCGGGCCAGCATGAGATCGCCCAGATCCGAGCCGAACGCGAGCCCCTGGTTGCCGGCCATCAGGAAGCCCGCGGAGGCGACCTTGAGGCCGTCCACGTCCATCGCTTCCAGCCCGGAGCCGCCCTGGCCGCCACGCGCCCACCGCGCAAGAGTGATCGACTTGGCGGGAACGTCGCGGCGCAGGCCGAGCATGCGCGGCACGTCGGGGCCGGCGATATCCGCGTCGACCAGCCCGGCCTTGCGGCCGGAACGGACCAGCTCGCGTCCGATCGCGACCGCGACGCTCGACTTGCCCACCCCACCTTTGCCGCTGGCGACGGCGACGATCGGCAGTTGCGCCGGCGATTGCCGGGAGAGACCGGGTGCGTCCATGCAGCAACCGTACTAATGCTTGGAGTTCCCCTGCTGCGCCGGAACCGGATAGTGGGCCATGACCGGCCTCATGCGGCAACCATCACCTCGGCAGCTGTCCTGTGACTGTTATGTTGGCCCGGTGGAGGGCCCCTGACCTGCGTGGTCCTTCTTGAAGGGGCACACGGCGTCCATCATTTGCCCCGGCCGGGAAATGATCACTATCCGGAAGGAGATCGTCCGGAATGGGCTCTACTGTGCCGGGCATGACAGAGACCGGAACGGATTGGCGGGTGGTCGATGGCGTCGCGACGGCGTGGTTCGACGCGCCTTCGCTGATCGCGGGGGCTGCGCTGGCCGGGCGCATCGTGGAGCAGTCGGCCGAGATCGTGGTCGACCTGCGCGCGACAGGCATGCGGGTGCGCCTCGACTCAGGCGAGCACGCCGAGGCCGTGTCGGCGGCCGCGCGGGATCTCGGGCTGGCCGCGAACCCCGCCGTGCTGCAGCAGCTGAGCGTCGTGTTCGAATCCGCGAACCCGTCTGTGGTGCGGCGGTTCTGGCAGCGCGTGCTCGACTACGCGCCGGGGGAGGACGGCGGTTTGGCGGATCCGTTGCGGCGCGACCCCGCGATACGGATCCGGCAGTCGACCGAGCCACGGCCGTTGCGAAACCGCATCCACCTCGACGTGGTGCGGCCGGCCGCGGCGGTCGAGCAGGCGGGTCTTGGTGCGGCATCGGGACCGTTCGGGGTCTGTCACACCGACCCCGACGGCAACGAGGTCGACCTGGTGCCGGGCGAGGCGCTCGGCGAGAGGACCGGGACAGCCGACTGGCAGGCGGTGTTCAGCGCGATGGCGTGCTACCGCACCACCTCGCCGGCGCAGCAGCGTGACCTGGCCGCCGCCGCAGCGGCGCTGGCCGACGACGCTGGCTTCCCGCTGCTTGTCGACCTGCGCCCCGGGCTCGTGATCATCGACAGCGGTAAGGACCAGTGGGAGGCCGGCGCCCACGGCCTCGAGCTCGACTTCACCGACCTCGCCGGAGACCTCCAGAGCGCTGCCCGCGAAGTCGGGGCCACCGGGGATCCGGGGCTGCCGCGCTTCGCTCAGCTCTTCCTCGACGCCGCCGACGTCACCGCGGTCCGCGCGTTCTGGGTCGCCGCACTGGGATATACCCACGACCGGCGAGCCGGGGTCAGCGACATCCACGATCCGCGGCGGCTGAACCCGGTGCTGGTGTTCCAAGAGCTCGACGCTTCGGAGACGGAGCGGCGCCGGCAGCGCAACCGCATCCACTTCGAGCTCGCTGTGCCGTCGGACCTCGCGCGGACGCGCCTCGCCACGACCGTCGCAGCCGGCGGCCGGCTCCTTGACGAGTCGGCGGATCGCTGGCGGGTCGCCGACCCCGAAGGCAACGAGATGGTGCTCGTCAGCGGGCCATGAGCTCGCGTTCGGCGGGCGTCCACGACGGGCTAGCATCGCGGCGTGAACCTACCTGGCGGATCGAGTCACACGGTCACCCTCGGCGATCGCGGCTGGCACGTCGAGACGATTTGGCGAGCGGCGCTCGGCCTCCCCGTCCAGCAGGTGCCGGTAGATGCAATCCGTGAGGTTGACGAGGACTGCTGGTTCAGCGGACGCCCTCCTACCGTACGGGAGGTTGTCGACCACGCCCGAAGGATCGCCGACGCCGACCTCACCGTGCCGATCATCCTCGCCTCGGACGGTCAAGTACTCGACGGCATGCACCGTATCGCCAAAGCGGTCCTCTGCGGGCAGACCTCGATCGCGGCACAACGCCTCACAACCGACCCGGATCCGGACTGGCTTCGCCCATCGGGCGCAGTGGCGAGAACCGCGGGAGGGTCAGTTGAACGCGGTGGCATGGTCGGTGGCCCACTGGCGGAACGTTCGCGGCGGCGATCCGACGATGTCTGACACCGTGGCGGTGACGTACGCCGGCAGTCCCATCGTGGCCGACGCCGACCAGGCCTACTCCCAGCTGCGCCATGGAACGGACGCCGTCCGCTAGCTTCCGATGGTCGGGGCGTCGACGGGTGCCGGGAACCGCTTCCGGAAGGTGAACGCCTGCGCGGTCGGGCCGTTGCGGGACAGCAGGTCGAGCCGCTCGCGTGCCTCCGCCAGCGTCGGCTGACTACCGGCCGGCACCCACCACAGCACGGCGTACTCGCTCAGCCCGTCGTGGTCGAACCAATCGCGCCGCTGCCGGAGCACGTCGAGGTGGTCGGTGCGGTACCCGTACTCGTAAAGCGCCTCGGCCGACTCCCAGACGGACATGTTCACCATCAGGTCCGGCCCGTACGGGCGCAGGCTCGTCGCGTCGGCGCCGTCCGTGTCGACCAGCCGCCAGACGAACCCGGGCGCCTTGTCGGCCAATGCGTTGATCTCCTCGAGCCGCTCGACGAAGCCGGCCATCTCGGGACTGTCGAGCGGGAAGCGGTGGCGGGCGATGTTCAGCTGGGCAAGGTGGTGTGCGGTCATGACGGCGAGCACACCACGCCCCCGGCTTCTATGTCAAGAACCGTTGTTTTTAGAAGCGACCTCGATGACGACGCAGCAGCCGTCCGCGCCCGGGGCCATCCGGGCGGTCGCCGCCGGCGGGCCCAGCTCCTGCACCAGACCCTGCAGGAGAGCCAGGTTCATCCCGCACACGAGCGGCGGGTAGTCGCGCGCGAGCAGGTGGAACGGGCAGTTGCGGAGCAGGATCGCGTCGTCGCGCGGCTGCGGCTCGTACCCCTGCCCGGTCAGCACCTCGACCAGTCCGGCCTCGGCCGCCGCCCGGCCGGCCGCCCGGCCCTGCTCCCGGGCCGCCTCGAAGAGCAGCTCGTCGGCGCCCGACCGGTCCACCGCCTCGGCCAGCAGACCCGCCGCCGACCGGTAGCGCCGGGGCGGCAGACTCACCTCCAGCTCGGCCGCCGAGCGCCGGTACAGCTTCGCCGGCCGGCCCGCGCCGGGACCGGTGCGCCCGGAGCGCCGCGCGTACGAAACCTCCAGCAGCCCGGCCTCGGCGAGCCGGTCGAGGTGGAACGCGGCGAGGGTGCGCCCGATCCCGACCGCCTCGGCAACCTCGTCGCGCCCGACCGGCTCGTCCCGGCCCGCCGCGAACTCGTAGACCGCGCGGCGCAGCGGCTCGCGCAGCGCACCGACCGCCTCAACTGACATACCTGAACGCTAGCGCGGCTCCCACCAGTCGAGGACCCGCAGCGCGCGCAGGGTGTTCCAGCGGCTCGGCTGCCCCACGCCGCCCTCGAGGGTGAAGGGGACGCGCCCGGGGTGGATGCGGTCGAGCAGCCAGCGGCCGTCCGGCTGTTGCTTCGAGCGTACGATCTCGACGGCCTCCGCCATCCGGGGATCCGGCTCGGCGCCCGTGCGGCGGAAGTAGTCGAGCGCCCGCAGCACGTCGTAGCGCCAGTAGTACGGGAAGGCGAAGTCGAGATACGCCGCGACGGCGACCTGGCCGGTGCTCTTGCGGCGGAACAGGCCGCGTTCGAGCAGGTACTCCTCGCCGCCGCGGCGCGCCTCGCGTACCGCGGCCGACCCGCCGGTCGTGCGCTCGAACTCGTGCAGCCCGTCGAGCACGTTGATCGTCGTGTCGAACGAGGAGCGCACGGATCCGTTCTCGACCTCGCAGTTCCATCCGCCGTCGGCGAGCGGCTCGCCGAGGATCCGCCGCACGATCGCCGAGACGTCCACCCCGAAGTAGGCGCCGGCCTCGATGGTCCGGCCGTTGATGCACGGCTCGACCTCGCCGTCGAAGTACCGCTGCCCGTCGTGCTCCCAGCGCGCGTGCTCGGCGACGAGCGGGATCGCGCGGCGTGCCGCCCCGGACGCCGGGTCGAGCCCGAAGATCTGCAGGGTCTGCAGGCTGTGCATCGTCGTCGTCCAGGGCTGCCCCGGCTCTTCGCCGGTGTAGCCCGCCGGGAACAAGGCGCCACCGTCCCACAACCCGTCGGCCCCCTGCAGCGCCAGGAGGCGGGCGCCCCAGCCCTCGTGCTCCACCCGCGCCCGTTCGGCGGCGACCTCGCCGGGTGAGGCCTGCGTGAGATCGCGCAGCACCTGCCAGCGGATGGCCGGGTCGGCCTCGAGCAGCCAATCGATCACGTCCATCGACGCAGCCTAACCAGCCGCCGGGCGGCCCGCAGACCCGATCGGGCCGTTCGAGGCGTTTCGGCCCGTCCGCTCCGATTGGCGGGTTCGGCCTGGTCAGCCGGGGGGTGATCGGCCGCCGGGGCGACGCCGGCCGGGCCCGGGGCACGGCATGCTGCTCGCAGTCCGGCAAGTCGGCCATTGAGGGGTTCGGGTGGATATCGAACGGGGAACTGGTCTGGCGCGCCGGCAGCTGCTCACCCTGGCGCTGGCGGTGCCGGCGGCGTACTCGTTGACCCGGGCCGGCACGGCGCCGGGCCAGGTCCCGGTGTCCGCCACGGCGGCTTGGGGCGGGCCGGTCCGCTTCCGGCCCGGCCGGGCGATGCTCGGCTCCTACCTGTCGCTGCACGGCAGGACGCTCACCCAGAGCCTGGCGCTGCGCCACCGGCAACTCGGCCGCGATCAGCGGATCGTGCACAAGTACTACCCCTGGTCGGGCTACACCCCGGCCGCGGAACCGGACGTGCCCGCCGACGCCGTGCTCATGGTGTCCTGGCACGGCACCACCTATCACCGGATCACCGGCGGCGGGTCGGACCGCACCATCGCCGCCATGGCCACCCGGCTCGCCGGCATGAAACGGCCGATCCTGCTGCGCTGGGGCTGGGAGATGAACGGCAACTGGTTCGCCTGGGACGGCACCCACAACGGCCGGAAGCCCGCCGGATACATCAAGGCGTGGCAGCGGATGCACCGCATCTTCCACCAGCACGGCGCCACGAACGTGGCCTGGGTGTGGGGACCGAACTGGAATTCCGGCCCGAACGTCTCGTGGAACAAATTCCAGCACTACTATCCCGGCGACGCCTATGTGGACTGGGTCGGTGTCTCCGGCTACAACTTCGCCCGGGAGTCGCCGAAGAAGCTGTTCAGCCCGATAGTCAAGGCCTACGGCAAACGCAAGCCGATCATCCTGGCCGAGACGGCCGCCGTCAGCCATGGCCCGCACACCAAGGCCAGATGGATCAAAAAGCTGTCCGCGTACGTGGTGAAGACGCCCTGGATCGGCGCGGTGGTCTGGTTCGACACCGACACCCAGAAGGGCGCGGCCCACAACTTCCGCCCGGACAGCAGCGCCGAAACCCTGGCCGCCTACCGCAAGATGGCCCGCAAGTCCCGTTTCTCGGGCTGACCCGGTCACGAGCCGGTGGTCAGGGCCACGATCCGCGCGCGCAGGTCCCGGATGCGCGGCCGCTTTTCGTGACACCAGTTGGCCAGGTAGCGCAGGGATCCGACCTCGAGCCGTTCCTCGGGGCCGTCCGAGATGGTGCAGCGACCGTGTCGTTGCCGAAGCTCGGCGCGCAGGCGCGGGTCGTTCGCGAGGAGGGCGAGCTCGTCCCGCTGCGCCGCGGTGAGCTGGCCGGAACGCGCCGGCTTCTGGGACGGCACCACCCCGGCCCGGATCGACTTGTCCTCCTGCACCCACGTCCATGACCCGTCCGGGGCGATCGTCCAGAACTGCGCCGAGGGCTGAAAGCCGCCACCGCTCGTCATGGTGATCGCCGGCAACGGGCCAGGCTTGGCGGGGGCTTGCGGGTCGCACCCGGTGAGCAGGAGAACGCCGGCGCAGAACAGGAGCGCGGTGCGGAGACCACGGGAAATCAGCATGGCGGTCGGACGCGCCTCGCCGGCGATCCGTTGCCGCGAACGGCAGATCCACTATCCCGGAATTCCGCTATAGTGGATCCATGAACCCGGAGTCGCTCGACATGACCGTCCTGGGCCACCGGTTGCGCGCCGAGCGCCGCCGGCGTGGCCTCACCCTGGCCGACCTGGCCGCCGCAAGTGGCGTCAGCCGCAGCATGCTGTCGGAGGTCGAGCGCGGCAGCCGGGTGCCGACCGTGCTCATCCTGGACCGGATCGCCACCGGCCTGGGCACCAGCATCGCGCGGCTGCTGCGCGACGAGCAGGCCGCCCGCACGGTGCTGCTGCGGCGCGCGGAGCAGGACGTGGCCTGGGACGCGTCGGGCTGGGAGCGGCGGGTGCTCAGCCCGGTGCTGCCCGGCGTGGAGTTCGAGTTCATGCGCACCACCATCGGCGCGCGCGTCGACGCGGGGGTGTTCCAGCCACACGCCCCCGGCTCCCGCGAATATCTCGCGGTGGAGGCGGGCACGCTGCGTCTCTCACTGGACGGCGAGGACGTCGAGCTGGGCCAAGGCGACAGCATCTTCTACGCCGGGGACTGCCAGCACGGGTTCGCCAACGACGCGGCCGAGCCGTGCGTCTTCTACCTGGCGATGGACCTCGTCGGCGGCACGGCCCACGCGGACGCCCGGTGACCGCGCCGATCCCGGCCGGCTGGAGCTGGTCGGCCGACGACGTGCGCTCGGTCGGCTACCGCGCGGTCGACATCATCGCCGAATACCTGTCCGGCCTGCCGCAACGGCCCGTCTTCCGGCCCTACCCGGGCGCGCGCGCCGAGCCGATCCCCGGCCCGGGCGCGCCGGTGGACGCCGTGCTGGACGACTTCGCCGAGCAGGTCGCGCCGTATCCGTTCGGCAACGGCCATCCCCGCTTCTACGCCTGGGTCAACTCGCCACCGCACCCGCTCGGCGTCTTCGCCGAGGCGCTCGCCGCGGCCATGAACCCGAGCGTGGCCGGCGGCAACCACGCGGCCGTGCACGTCGAGCAGCAGGTGGTGCGCTGGTTCGCCGACCTGGCGGGATTCCCCGGCGACAGCACCGGGCTGCTGGTCAGCGGCGGCTCGATGGCCACCCTGACCGCACTGGCGGCCGCCCGCCACCGGGCCGCGCAACGCGCCGGCATCGACGTGCGCGCCGACGGCCTGCAGGGCCACGGGCGGCGGTTCGTCATGTACCTCGGCGCCGAGGGACACGGCTGCGCGCGCAAGGCGGCCGAGCTGCTCGGGATCGGTTCGGCGAACATCCGCACGATCGCCTCCGACGAGCACCACCGCATGCGTACGGATGAACTGCGCCGTTGCCTCGAGTCCGACCTCGCCGGCGGCCTGCTGCCGGTCGCGGTGCTGGCCAGCGCCGGCACGGTCAACACGGGCGCGGTCGATCCGCTCGACGCGATCGCCGGCATCTGCGCCGAGCACGACGTGTGGCTGCACGTCGACGGCTCGTACGGTGGACCGGCAGTGCTCCTCTTGGAGCGGCACGCGCGGATCCGGGCGGCGCTGGCCCGCGCCGACAGCCTCGCCCTGGACCCGCACAAGTGGCTCTACGCGCCGGTCGACGCCGGGCTCGTGCTGCTGCGCGACCGGCAGCTCGCCCGGGACACCTTCAGCCTCGTCCCGGCGTATCTGCGCACCGACGACGACCCGGACGGGATCGGCGGGCCGGTGTGGTTCAGCGAGTACGGCTTCGAGCAGACCCGGCCGTTCCGGGCGCTCAAGGTCTGGATGCTGCTCAAACACCTTGGTGTGGCGGGGTATCGCGACCTGATCGAGCATGACGTCGCGCTCGCCGACGGGTTCGCGGCCGGTGTCGCCGCGGCACCCGATCTGGAGCTGCTCGCGAACGGGCTCAGCGTGGTCTGCTTCCGGTGCCGGCCGGTGGGCTGGCCGGGCGACGCTCTCGACGAGCTGAACCGCCGGGTACTGTCCACAATGCAGCTTGGTGGCCGGGCGTTCCTGGCTGGAACGACTGTCGATGGGGCGTTCGCGCTGCGTGCCTGTGTCGTCAACCCGGGCAGCAGCGGTGCGGACGCCGACGCGGTGCTGGGCGAGGTCCGCGCGGTGCTGTCCCGGCTGACCGGCGGCGAGTCGCGATGAGCCGGCCGGCGTCCTTCTTCGACCTCGGCGGCACCCTGCTCGCGCTCGACGACCACAACGAGATCGCCTATGACGTACGCGGCCGGGTCACGATCCTGCCCGGCGTCCGGGAACGGCTGACCGTGCTGGCCGGAACGCCCGTCTTCGTCGTGACCAACCAGGCCGGCCTCGCCGCCGGGCAGGTCGACGACTTTTTCGCCCAGCTGGCGGCCGGCACCGGCGACGTGGTCACCGCCTTCGCCGCCTGCACCCACCCGCGCGACGCCGGTTGCGGCTGCCGGAAGCCAAAGCCGGGCCTCGTGCTGAGCCTCGCCGAGACCCACCGGATCGATCTGGCGAGGTCGGTCCTGATCGGCGACACCGACGTCGACCGGCGGCTCGCCGCTGCCGCCGGAATCGGCCGCTTCCGGTGGGCGACGGACTATTTCGGGGGCTCTTCCGGTTAGCTCAGTGTGCAGGTGACCGTGGGTGCCGTGTTGGTGCCGGTCCAGGAGGCCAGGAAGCCGAAGCTGGTCGAGCCGCCGGCCGGGAGGCTGCCGTTCCAGTCCAGGTTCCGGGCGGTCACCGCCGCTCCGCTCTGGGTGACGGTGGCGTTCCAGGCCTGGGAGATCTGCTGGCCGTTGGCGTAGCTGAAGGTGGTCGTCCACGCCTTGCTCGCCGCGGTGCTCCCGTTACGCACGCTCACCTCACCCTGGAAGCCGCCGCCCCACTCCGAGACCACCTTGTAGGTCGCGCCGCACCCGTTCGGCGCCGGCGTGGTCGGGGGAGTGGTGGGCGGGGCAGTGGTGGTCGGTGGCGTGGTCGGCGAGGTCGTCGGGGTCACGCCGTCCAGCGTGCGGGCGAGCACCGGATACCAGCTGTCGGCCATCTTCTGGAAGCCGGTGTCGTTCGGGTGCACCCCGTCGACGTTGTCCGCGACCGCGTCGTAGCCGGTCCACAGGTCCGCGACCACGATCGGCGACTGGGCGGTCGTCAGGCCGGCGGCCCAGCCCGGGATCGCCTGGTCGAGCGCCAGCACGTCGGCTGGGCAGGTCGCGCAGGCGGCCGCGCTCATCGGGATGATCTGCGCGACGATGATCTTCATGCTCGGGTTGCTCGCCCGCATCTGACCGACCATTTTCGTGTACGCGGTGAGCTTGTTCGCCAACGGGATGTAGCCACCCCACATGTCATTGGTGCCCAGATGCATGAGGACGACGTCGGGCTTGGCCGCGGCCAGCCACGGCGGCAGCTGATTCTGGTCGGCGATCCCGGTGGCGGAGTAGCCGCCGTGGCCCTCGTGGTCGAAATCATAGGAGTATCCGGGGTTGCAGCCCCCGCCGTCGGAGACACCGCCGACGAAGTCGATGTTGGTGTATCCCGAGGTCTGCAGGTGGTGCCAGAGCTTGGCGCGCCAGCAGCCCGGGCCGGCCGTGATGGAGTCGCCGAGCGGCATGATCCGGATCGCGGCGGCGGCCGAGAGCGCGGGCCTGGCCGGCGCGAACACCGGCACCGCGGCGAGCACGGCGACCGCCAGGCACAGGGCGAGGGTGTTGAGCCTTCGCGACATGGTCGTTCCTTCCCGGTGGATGGTCGAACGACGGGACTTCGAAAGATGGACATGCATCGATGGGAGCGCTCCCAACAGGGTCTGCGCCTTGACCGGCCAAGTCAAGAGCCGGGTTCTGCCCCGGGGCCGGCCGTCGTGATCGAGTCCGGAGTGGACGGTAGGTTTGGACGCGACGGGGGTCGGTTGCTAGGCGGCCTCCATCGCAATGCCGTCATCAACCGATGGGAGATTTCGTATGCGGGTTCGCCGCATCGTGGGTGCGGTCGCCCTGACCGCCACCACCGTCATCAGCTTCGTCCTGCCCGCGTCGATGGCCTCCGCGGCCCCGTTGACCGCGGACGCCACCGTCGCCGCCGTGACGGCGGCCGGGAGTTGCGGCCACGCCGTCTTCTCGCCGGACGGCGGCGCGATGGCCTGCTTCAACCCGACCGGGGAGCACCTGTTCGTCTGTGACACGGACGCCGACGGGCACCACCCCGGCGCCTGGTACCTGCTGACCGCCGGCGTCAACTGGCACAACGTGCAGTACAACCTGGGCGCCGGCGAGTGCCACGACCTGAACCTCGACATGGCGGAGAGCGCCTACATCCAGTACCAGGCCTGCAACTACGAAGGTTCGACCCCGTTGAGCTGCAGCTCGTACGCCTTGGCCCCGGCCGAGGGATAACCCGGCGCTCCGTGGGCCGGATCGCATCGCAGATCCGGCCCACTCGCCGCTCGGTCAGTTGTGGAACACCACCAGATCCAGGCGTTCGACGATGCGGTCCTGCATGCCGCCCTCCCTGGCGTGCTGCTCCATGGCCCGCAGGCCACTTTGGAAGACGGAGTCGGCCAGTCCCGCCAGATTGCTCAGCGATCGGCTGCGGGCCCGGTCGATGAACTCGTCCGGGCTCTCGGCCGGCACCTGCGGACTCTGGTGGAGCCCGGCGGCGGCGAGCACCTCGCTGATCTGCTCCTTTCCCTGCGCCCACGCCTCGGGAAAGTAGCGATAGAGCGGCAGTTCGCCGGGCGGCCCGAACCCGCCCCGCAGCAGCAGATGGCCGCCCGGCTTCAGGACGCGGCGCACATTGCCCGCGAACGCCGCCAAGTCGTCGACGCGATGGGCCACCTGAGACGCCCAGATCGCGTCGAACGCCCCGGCTCGGAACGGTGTCGCCGGCGCCTTCCCACCCACGATGGGATGCCCAGGGCGGGCCGCCCGGCACACAGCAGGCATCGCGGCGGACGGCTCGCAAGCGACCACCGTCGCGCCGGTCGCTTCGGCCAAGGCGACGGTGAACCTGCCGGTGCCGGAGCCCTGGTCGAGAACTCGGCCGCCGGCCCGGGCAGATAACGACGCGCCGCAGCCATCCACGCGTCGAGGTCCCACGCCCGCAGGTGCCGGCCACGGTCATATCCCGTCGCCGTCGATACGTCACAGACCATCGAACCGCACCTACACCTTTGCGTGGATGATCGTTTCGGAGCCGTCGTCGCAGCGTCAGGGCACCTCGTGCCCGGATCCCGCCGGTTCACCGGTCTCGGCCGTTGAGCCGTATCTATGCCTTTGCGTGGACGATTGTTTCGGAGCCGTCGTCCCAGCGCCAGGGCACCTCCTGCCCCCGCAGGTGCACTCCGCCGATCCACCGGTCGAGGCCGTTGAGCCGCACGTGGTCCGCCGCGCCGGCGAGCACCCGTGCGCCGGCGTCGGTCAGGCGCAGGCCGGTGCCGCGGTCGACCGGACGGTCCGCC
>Ga0307512_10003646_pt1 | contig 17602 bp, 16 predicted proteins | sample 14_EM_MG_FD_200267 | JGI IMG/M metagenome (GOLD analysis project Ga0307512, IMG submission 200267) | Populus trichocarpa ectomycorrhiza microbial communities from riparian zone in the Pacific Northwest, United States - 14_EM | ecosystem: Host-associated > Plants > Roots > Unclassified | place...
GGCCACCCCGATGCTGGCGCCCACGGTGACGGTCGCGCTGCTCATCCGCAGCGGCGCCGTCAACCGCGCGCACAGCCGCTCGGCGATCCGATCCGCGTCCTCGGCTCGCTCGAGCCCGGTCAGCAGCAGGGCGAACTCGTCGCCGCCGAGCCGCGCCGGCACCGCTTCGGGTACGCCGAGGTTCGCCAGCCGGGCCGCGACCCCGACGAGCAACTCGTCGCCGGCACCGTGCCCGTAGGTGTCGTTGACCGCCTTGAAATCGTCGAGGTCGATGTTGAGCAGGGCCACCGTGCCGAAGCGTTGCTCGTCCACGGCCGACGCCAGCCGGCGGAAGAATTTGGCCCGGTTGGGCAGCTTGGTCAGGTGGTCGTGGTTGGCCTGGTAGTCCAGGTCGGCGTGCGAGCGGACCGCCGCCTCGCCGAGTACGACCTGGTTGCAGAGGGTTCGGAAGGCGTCGAAGACCTCGTCCGGCACCCGCTTCACCCCGCCGACGACCACGTGCACGTCGGCGTCCGGGAAACTCTCGATCCGCCAGTGCGGGAAGCCGGGCACGTGCCCGGCGAGCAACTCGGGTTCGCGTATCACGGCCTCGGGCAGCGCGCGACCGCGCAAGTCGTCGGGCAGACCGACCAGATTGTGCAGGTACAGGCCCGCCGGGCCGTGCCGCAAGACCACCATGGCCAGGCCGGTGGCGCGCGCGATCATCTCGTGCGCCGCCTCGATGCCGAGCCGGCGGACCGCGTCGACGTCGGCCGCGCCGAGCATCTTCGAGCCGGTGCGAGCCAGGATCGCGTCGCGGGCGCTGGCCCGATGCTGGTGCTGCAGCGCGAGGTAGAGGCCGCGCATCATCATGCTCATCAGCAACAACTGGGGCACGACGCTGACGACGGCGGCGGAGTGCCAGGAGATCTCCCGGCCCATCGATGAGCTGTTCAGGGCGACCGAGCCCGGGATCGCGGCGACCAGGCCGACGCTGCGAACGGCCCAGAGCGTCAACGTCCCGTACAGCGACATCACCATGGTCACCGCCGCGGCCAGCGCGATCGCGCCCAGGGTGTCCCTGAGGCCGGAACCGGCGATGGTGATCAGGACCGGCAGCGCCGGAAGCTCCCACCAGGGCGCGCTGCCGCGAAGATGCGTGCGGATGAGCGTCGCCAGGGTCAGCAGGATGCACAGCGCGGCCGTCGCGTTCCAGATCGGCGGGTTCGCCGGGTTGCCCACCTGCGGCAGGTTGATGGCAAGCGCGAGACAGCCGAGGACTACCGCCGCCAACCGGGTCTTTCCCAGATTGTCGGCGGGCAGTCGCTGCCGGAGCCGGGTCACAACCGTGCCCATCGGCCCGCCGCCGGCCGACCTGAGTGAACGGCAGGCTGTCGGATCGGCGACGGGCGGGCGGTTTGGCACGTACCGGTAAAGACAATTGCCCGATGGAGCCCGCCCAGATCGACCGCACCCCCTTTGCCGACCTCGATCGGATTCCCCCGGACCTGCTCACCATGCTGATCGCCGCGCTCGAGACGATGGGTAACCATCCCGAGATCCGCAAGGTTCGCGGCGCTGCCTGGGCGGTGCTGCGCCCCGAACCCGGCCAGCGGCTGCTCGACGCGGGCTGCGGCGGCGGCCACGTCGCCCGCGAGTTGGCGGCCGCGGTCGGCCCGCTCGGCGAGGTGGTGGCGCTGGATTCGTCCACGGCGACCCTGGCGACCGCCCGCGACCACCACGACGGCAGCCCGGTCCGGTACGTGACGGGCGACGTCTCCGCGCTGGACCTCGCCGACGACAGCTTCGACGGGGTGTGGTGCGAGCGGGTGCTTCAGCACGTCGTGCTTCCGGATGTGGCGATCGACGAGCTGATCCGGGTCACCCGTCCCGGCGGGCGGATCTGCCTGATCGACACCGACTGGCGTTCGCTGGCCTTTGACGGCGTGCCCGAGCATCTCGCGGCCGTGGTGGCCGCCGACATGCACAGCCGGTTCGACGGCGAGCAGGGCATTATCGGCCGCACCCTGCGGCGTCGGCTGGTGGCGGCCGGCCTCACCGATGTGACGGCCGTGCCGGTCACCTGCCTGTTCGACAGTCCCCAGTCGGCGGCCGTCGTGCTGCCGATGGCCAATCCGGAGGTGCCGGCCGATTCCTGGTCGGCGACGCCCGACGAGCGGGGCGATTGGTTCGCGGCCGTCGACGCGGCCGGCGTGCGCGGCGAGTTCCTGGCCGTGCTGACGATCTGGGCGGTGGCGGGGACGGTGCCAGCGGCCGGCCGCCACGCGGGCGGGCCGGCCGCTGTTTCTTCCGTGCCGGCCGGCGCTGCCTCGGCACCGGCCGCTGTTTCAGTGCCGGACCGGGACCATGGCGCCCAGTAGCCGGTCCAGCGAGACACTGGCGAAGCCGACCCGGACGTCGCTAGCCCCGTACGGCAGCCAGAATCGGCCGTCGTGCACCATGCCGCCGCAGGAGTAGACGACGTTCGGCACGTACCCCTCGCGTTCGTCGTCGTCGGGCTCGAGCAGACCGTGCGGCAGGTCCGCGATCACCCGCTCCGGCTGGTCCAGATCCAACAGCATGGCGCCGATCGCGTACCGGCGCATCGGGCCGACGCCGTGGGTGAGCACTAGCCAGCCGGATTCCGTCTCCACCGGCGAGCCGCAGTTGCCGACCTGGATCAGGTCCCAGCCGCGGTGCGGCACGAGCAGCGGCACCGGGTTCTGCCACTGCATCTGCTCGTCGCGGGTGGACAGGCCGAGCGTCTCGCCGTCGGAGCGGCAGAGCGCCAGGTGCCGCCCGCCGACGGCCCGGGGAAACAACGCCATGCCCTTGTTCCGGGCGGCCGGCCCGCGCAACGCGGTGACCTCGAAGTGCCGCAGGTCGCGGGTGTGCAGCATCCGCCCGCCGATGTGCCGCCCGTCGTACGCGGTATAGGTCGCGTGGTAGGCCAGCCGCCCGTCGGCGTCGACGACCTGGACGAACCGTGCGTCCTCCATGCCGTTGCTCTCGGCGGGCGTGGCCGGCCAGAGCACCCGCTGGTGCAGCGGCACGGTCGCCGGGAAAGCGACCGCGTAGTCGGTCGTCACGATCCGCCGGATCACGTCCAGCGTCTCGGGCGAGGTCTGCCGGGCCAGCAACTCGCCGGGCAGGTGCGCGAGGACGTCCTCAAACTCCTCGTCGTCGTAGCGCTCGGGCAGCGCGTTCATGACGAACGCCGAGACCTCGTTGTCGATCTCCTCCTCGTGCAGCCCGGCCGCGAGCAGGTCGCGCTGGTGTTTGGCGACGGTCCGCGGGCCGATCATCAGCGGCCCGTCCCGATTCTCGAGCCGGATCGAGTCGGCCGGGCCGAGAACCGCCGAGCAGAAGCCGATGGACGAGATGTGACCCTCGCCGATCTGCCGCAAGCTGATGGCGACCCGCAGCTCGTCCGGCTCCAACTCGCTCTGGTCGGGGTGCGGCACCATAGACGGGTTGCACAGCGCCGCGGCCTCGACCGAGAACTCGTGGCTGAAGTACGCACCGATCAGCGCCCGGGCGCTCGGCGACAGCTCGACCTCGGCGGGCACCCGGTGATGCACGAGGTCGAAATGGTGCTGGAAGGTGCTGCAGATGTCGTGGTGGCGGCCGGCGAACCGGGCCAGCAAGTCGTCGAGCAGCCTCGTGATCTCGGTCTCGTCGAGCTGCAGGATCCGCTCGATCAGGCTGGACGCCCTGTTCTGGACGAGCTGGGCGTCCTCGCCCGGCACGAAGAGCTTGATCACCACGCGCCGGTCGTCGGGCCGCATGACCAGCTCGTGGCGGACGGTGAGGTCGGTGGTGTTCATCGTTGCGGTCACGCTAGGCCGCCTGACGGTCGGGTCGCGCCACGGGTCGCCAACGTGCGTGCGTGCTGCAGCGTGGCGATGAGCGCGAGGGTGGATTCGGCACCTTGGTTGCGATTAGGACCATCTTGCCGTAATCCGTCGTATCCTCCACCGGTTCTGGGGTCGAACATCACCGTTCCCGCGTCGTTGTCACCCAGGAACCACGCGATCGACTGAAAGAGCGGGCCGTCCCAACGGTCGTCACCGGTGGCGGCGGCCGCGGTGGCGCACGCGTCGGCGGTGGCGGCGGCCTCAATCGGCTGCTGGTCGTGTCGATGCTTCGGCACACCCGGCCGCCAGCCGCCGACCGGCACGGTCGACAGGTGCCCGTGGTGCTCCTGCATGCGGCAGAGCCAGCCGAGCATCCGCAGGCCGTCGGCGAGCAGCGGCTCGTCGCCGAGCAAATCACCCGCGGCGATCACCACCTCGGCGAGGGCCGGATTGGCGTAGCTGAGCTCCCGCTCCGGCCACAGCCAGTCCGGGTCGGTGCCGGGCAGCCCGATCATGGTCGCCGCATCGGCCAGCAACGCGGCGGCCGGGCCCGAACGCGGGTCGACGCGCAACACCTCGGCTGCGCCCAGCCCGGCGAACGCCATCGCCCGCGGCCACGGCGAGCGCGGCTGGGCGGCGATCAGGAACGCCTCATGCGCCTCGGCCCGGATCCACGCCACCGGGCTGCGGGCGGCGGCCGTACCGAGCCCCCAGATTGCCCGGCCCCACCAGTCACCGAGCGACGGCTCATCGGTCCAGCGCCGCTCGTAGCTCATCCGGTTGCGGCACCGCCCATCCGAGGCGAGGGCATGGGTCAGGAAGGCGAGGTATCGCTCGGCGAGCCCGACCACCAGCGCGGTCGGTTGGCGCTCGCGACTGGCGACCAGCAGGCCGCGGGAAACGTCGTCGACGCAGTAGCCGTGCTCGCGCCGGACGATCGCGTTACGGGCGTGCTCAAGCAGGCCGGTGTCATCGGAGAGCCGGGCGATGTGCGCCCAGTTGGGCTCGGGAGCATCGGCCAGGCTGATCGGCGGCGGAACCAACCGCAAAGCCTGAGTCATAGCCGAGCCACCTCAGGCATGCCCTTCTGGCCCTCGCCTGCGATGTCGTTGTCCGGTGCCGGCGTGTGCCGCTCGGTGCAGTCGGTCATGCCGGAAGCGCCGCGACGGCGACGGGCGCGCGCTCGGCGAGCAAGTGAGATGCGAGGGCCTGATAGCGGGCGGCCACGGCCGGCCAGCGCAGGGTGGGACCGCCGGCCAGGCCGGAGAGGCCGGCCACGTTCGGCGCCGCGATCAGGTGCCGGATCGCCGCGGCCATCGCCTCCGGGTCCTGATGCGGCACGAGCAGCCCGGGCCCGTCGGCGAGCAGCTCGACAGCGTGCGGGAACTCGGTCGCCACCACGGGCACGTCAGCGCCGACCGCCTCGATCAGCACGCCCGAGGTGACCTGCTCGGTCGAGTCGTACGGCAGCAGCACCACGTCGGCCGACCGGATCAGCCGGCTCAGCGACGCCTGGTCGTGGTAGACATCGTCCCAGCGCACCGACTCCGTCACGCCCAGCTCGGCGGCCAGCGCCCGCAACGATTCGCGGTAGGCGTCGCCGTGGTGCGCGAGCACGGTCGGATGGGTCCGCCCCGCGACCGTGTAAGTCGGCGTCGGCTCCTTTTCCTGCAGCAACGCCAGCGCCCGCAGCGCCCACTCGATACCCTTGCCGGGGCCGAGCAAGCCCCAGGTCAGCAGGTGTGGCCGGTCGTGGCGGTCGCGCGGCACGCCGCTGTGGCTGGCGGCCCCGTGCGGGATCACCGCAACCTTGCGGGGCTCCACGCGGTAGCCGGCGATCAGCCGCTGCCGGGCGGTGTCGGTCATGGTGACGACCGCGTTCGCGGTGGCCACGATCCGTTCCAGCACCAGGCGCTGCAACGAGTCCGGGCTGCTCAGCACGGTGTGCAGCACCACGATCGTCGGCACCTTGAGCGCCCGCAGCAGCGGCAGCACCTCGTTGCCGGCGTCACCGGGGTAGATGCCGTATTCGTGCTGCACGATCGCCACGTCGAAGCGGTTCAGCGCGTTGGTGGCGGCGACCCAGCCGCCGGGAGAGTCGGTCCGCCACGTGTGCACTACCCGCGGCGCCGTGCGGTCCAGTGGCAGGCCACCGCCCGCGGCGTCGTCGGCGAGCAGCCGGACGACGCCGCTGCCACCCGACCCGGCGGCCAAGTGCGACGCGAGCGCCGCATTGAACGTCGCCAACCCGCATTGGGTCGGCGGGTAGGTGCTGAGAAAGCCGTACGTGGCGGGCATGACCGGCCCTTTCTTGTCAGCGGCTGCCTCCCCGCAGCCCGGAGTTGACGCGCGCGGGCACGATGATGCCGCCGCGCAGGCGACTCAGCGGGTAAGCGGAGAAATGCCGCCGATTACCGCGCAATTCCCATTGCGACGTTAACAAGATCAGGTTATTCACCTGACGATTTCGCGGTAAATCCGTAGATAGTCGTCGACCATGCGGTCCGCGCCGAACCGTTGCTGGGCGCGGATCCGGCACCCGCCCCGGTCGATGCCGCCGATCCCGCCGACGGCCGCCACCGCCTCGTCGACCGTGTCCACCAGCCGTCCCGTGACACCCTCGTCAACAACCTCGAGCATCGACCCTTTCCGGTACGCGACCACGGGCGTCCCGCACGCCATCGACTCGACGACCGACAACCCGAACGGCTCGGCGAAGGCGATCGGGTGCAGCAGCGCCGCCGCCGAACCGAGCACCCGGGCCCGATCCTGCGGCCCCACCGAGCCTAGATACACCACCCGATCGCCGTCGATGTGCGGCTCGACTAGCTCCTTGAAATACCCGGTGTCCTGGACGATCCCGCACATGATCAGCCGGCGACCGGCCCGGCGGGCGATCTCGATCGCGGCGTGCGTGCCCTTGTCGGGGTGGATCCGCCCGAACGCCACCAGATCGTCGCTGCCGTCCGGATCAAACGGCAGCTCGTCGAGATCGATCCCGTGGTAAACGGTGCCGAGATAGTCAAGGTCGGGGGAGCGGTCACTATCCGAGATCGAGACAAACTTCGAGCGCGATCCGACGTACGCGGGCAGGATGTTTTGTCCTGAAAAGCCGTGGATCGTGGTGACCATCGGGGCGGCGCAGAAGCCGGAGAATGCCAGCGGCAACCAGTCAAGATGGTTGTGAACCAGGTCGAACTCGGCCGAGCGGCGCAGCGCGTGCGCGATGTGGATCGCCTCCCACACGCGCCCGTCGAGGTTGGAGCTCATCTCGTAACCGGTCGGCACGACGCCGTCGAGGGTGGCCTTGGTGATCGAGTCGAGGGTGGCGAAGAGCGTCACATCGACGCCACGCCTGGTCAGGCCCTCGGCCAGCAGGCTGGTGATCAGCTCCCACGGGCCGTAATGCACAGGCGGCGTACGCCAGGCGATGGGCCCCAAAAGCGCGACCTTCACGACAAAAGCCATTTCTCGGTAGTAAGCACGTGCATAGTATGCGCGCCCCTTCCGCCGTGTTAGAGAGAACCCATGACGGATCAGTGGTGGAAGCAGGCCGTTGTCTACCAGATCTATCCGCGCAGCTTCGCCGACGCGGACAGTGACGGCGTCGGCGACCTGCGGGGAATCATCGGACACTTGGACTATCTGGCCGGGCTCGGCGTCGACGTGCTCTGGCTGTCGCCGATCTATCCGTCCCCGCAGGACGACAACGGCTACGACATCAGCGACTACCAGAACGTCGATCCGCTCTTCGGCTCGCTGGAGACCTTCGACGAGTTGCTGGCCGGCGTGCACGCGCGGGGCATGAAACTGGTCATGGACCTGGTGGTCAACCACAGCTCCGACGAGCATCCGTGGTTCGTCGAGAGCCGATCGTCCACCGACAACCCGAAGCGGGACTGGTATTGGTGGCGGCCGGCCCGCGCCGGCCTGGAGCCCGGCACGCCCGGCGCGGAGCCGACCAACTGGGGCTCCGCCTTCGGCGGCCCGGCCTGGGAGTACGACGAGCAGACCGGCGCCTACTACCTGCACTTGTTCTCGAAGAAGCAACCCGACCTCAACTGGGAGAACCCCGAGGTGCGGCAGGCTGTCTACGCGATGATGCGGTGGTGGCTCGACCGGGGCGTGGACGGCTTCCGGATGGACGTGATCAACATGATCTCGAAGGACCCGGCGCTGCCCGACGGCAAACTCCCGACCGGGCGTGCGTATGCGGACGGCTCAGCGTCCTATATAGACGGTCCGCGGATCCACGAGTTCCTGCACGAGATGCACGGCGAAGTCTTCCAGGGCCGGGCCGGCCTGCTGACCGTCGGCGAAATGCCCGGGGTAACCGTGGACGAGGCGATCCGATACACGGATCCGGCCCGCGAAGAGGTCGACATGGTCTTCCAATTCGACCACGTCTGGGCCGACCGCGGCCCCGACCCGTGGCTGCTGATGCCGCTCCAGCTGACCACGCTCAAGGCGATCTTCGGTCGCTGGCAGGCGGGGCTCGCCGACGTGGGCTGGAACAGTCTTTACTGGAACAACCACGACCAGCCCCGGGTGGTCTCCCGCTTCGGCGACGACAGCGCCTACCGGGTCGAATCGGCGAAGATGCTCGGCACGGTGCTGCACCTGCACCGCGGAACACCGTACGTCTACCAGGGCGAAGAGCTCGGCATGACAAACGCGCCGTTTCGCTCCATCGAGGACTTCCGCGACATCGAAGCGCTCGGCCAATACACCGACGCGGTTACCAAGGAAGGCCGGTCACCCGAGGAAGTGCTGACCGTGCTGCGGGCCCGCGGCCGAGACAACGCGCGTACGCCAATGCAGTGGGATGCCTCGCCGCAGGCGGGTTTCACAACCGGCACGCCGTGGCTCGCGGTCAACCCCAACCACACCGAAATCAACGCGGCCGCGGCGGTCGCCGACCCCAACTCGGTCTACCACCACTACCGCAAGCTGGCCGAACTGCGGCACACCGAGCCGGCCGTGGTCGACGGCGACTTCACCATGCTGCTTCCCAACGACGAGCGACTGTACGCCTTCACCCGCCGGCTCGACCAAACCGAACTGCTCGTGATCGGCAACTTCAGCGCCGAAACGGTACGCGCCGAAATCGACGACGCCGCGGCGTGGGCAGCAGCCGAACTGGTGCTGACCAACACCGCGGCGCCGACCGACGATCTGACGCTGGGGCCGTGGCAGGCGGTGGTCTATCGCCGCATGCTCAGCCGGTGATCGTGTTCCAGGAGTAGGCGAGCAGCGCGGACGCCGCACCGAGCAGGGCCAGGGAAATACCCCGGGTGCCGAACGGGAGCGCGGCGAGCACAAGCAGGATCACGGCAAGGACGTAAAGGAAAGCCTGGATCGACATGGGAGCTCCTCGATGTTCTGGGGGTTGCGCCGCGTCAATACCCCCAGAACAACGATCCTTAAACCAGGAGCCGGCGGTTCGGCTTCGCCAAGGCTGCGCATTCGGCGAAACCGGTGCGGTGGTAGGGCCGCCCCGGTCGGCTACATGGGACACTGGGACGCGTCTGCCCCTGGGCGAGAAAGGGTGTGGCGGGTGTGTCTCGGACGACTGGGAACAACATCGACGACGAACACGGACGTCATCCGATGTCGGTAGCGTCGCAGGGGACATTGCTGAAGATGCTGCTGCGTGAGCGCCATTGGCAGAAATACGGGACCTTCTGTAAGCAGTGGGATGATGCGGCCCGTTCATTCGATGAGACGCTAGTCGGTACTTTCCCAAGCCGATCCCAGCTCGCTCGATGGCTTGCTGGAGGCCTCAAGAATCAACCGCACCCCGACGCATGCCGGGTCCTAGAAGCCATGTTTCCCGGCAAGACTATCAACGAGCTATTTGGGTCGACCGGCCCGGATGGCCATACAATGACGGCGAATGAATGGCCCCGAAAAGGTGCGGTCGGCGGTGTGGTGCGAACGAACGGGCCGCCTGATGGATGGCCACGCTCGGAAGAAATGTTTTGATGATACATTTTCCGACTCTAGCGCCTTCTTGGCGTTGACCCAATTGCTTGCCAGTCAACGCCAAGCGGTCGCGCCCGATGTCTTGCTGAGTCTCGTGGAGGCTCACCGAGAATGCCTCGCCATGCTGTTCCGGAAGGCGTCGACGGATCCTCTTCGCGCGGAGCTTGGCGCTCTACTCGGGCAAACATCGATCGTTGCTAGTCGGTTGTTCAGCGCCAAGGGAAACCGTGCTCTCGCGGTTGCGCACAGTGCGTATGCGCGGCGTTTGGCCGATAACCTGAATAACCCCGGTTCTTGGCGCAATAGCCAGAATCTTCGAAAGCAACCTGCACTCGGATGCGGCAACCTTGATCGGTGCGGATGGCGATGTTCTAACGGGACTGCGCTTGCTCGACGAGGCCATGGCGGTGGGGCACCTGCTGGGTCCGGCCGCCCAGGCTCGGATCGCTGCCGAGCAGGCGCAGTCCTTCGCGGTTCTCGGTCTGCGGCGAGAGTGTGAGGACGCCCTCGGCCGAGCGAAGAGCGTGGCCGGCCGGATCGAGAAGGTCGACCGCGCCGGCCTGTTCAGTGACTGGAGCCTGTCGCGTGTTCAGGTGTACGAAGGCACCTGTGAGCTATTCCTCGGCGATCCGAAGAAAGCCGTTCGCGTCCTCACTGAGGTTTTGGAACATGCCAGTTCGGACCCGGAAAATGTGAACGTAAGTTTGGCTGCTGGCGTCGACCTGGCCAGCGCGTACGCCGAAAGCGGCGAACTGGGCGAGGGCTGCAGGATGCTCGGAGGTGTGTACCGGCGTCTTTCGGCCATAGGAAACAGTAGGGGAATTCGGCGAGCGATTGGGGCCAGACGAAGGCTCGACCGTTGGAATGGCGAGAAGGAGGTACGGGAGTTGGATGAGGTCATTCGCGCCGAAGCGCCGGCTCTAGGTCGATAAGGTGGTCTTGGGCGGTCCGATCAGAGATTTGACAACTTCGGTGACAGCTGCGGGTGTCAGGTCGTCGAGTACCGCATCCGGATCATGCTCCAGCAATTCTTGTCGACTGATGCGGTGCGCGATCGCAACGACATGAAATCCGGCGAACCGGGCGCAGGCAATGTCGTTTGGCGCGTCGCCTATCACGACCGTTCGGCTGGGCTTGAGGGAATGTCCATAGCGCGCCGCATAGCGCTCTGCTACAACCGCTGGAAGCGCGAACCGGTCCCGCGCGTCGGAGCCGAACCCGCCGATGCTGAAGTCTATGTATTGGTCCAGTCTGGCAGCACTTAGCTTGAACTGCGCCGCAGACCTTATGTTTCCGGTCAGGACGGTCTGGACAAAGCCCTCCGCGTGCAGCGAGGCTATCGTCTGAGCGGCGCCCGGATAGGCCGGCTGCTCCCGAAGATATTCGCTACGGCCGTCCATCATCACTCTCGTCAGCTCATCGCTGAAGATCGCAAGCCCTTCCTCCGCCCGTCCCGGATTAATGCCGGAGGAGATGGCGGTATCGATGACTATCGACTCGTCTGTATATCCGTGCACCTTGCTTGCTGGAAAGACGACGGCTTCTTCGTCGATCAGATATGTCCGGGCGATCGCTCTACGCAACCAGCGCAGGTCTGCCGGAATCAAGGTGCCATCGACGTCCCAGACGACTAGACCGGCTTCCCTGTCACTCATCCCGCCATGATCCCACGCGGCGGGTTTCGAACCCCTGACCGAGGACGGGGTGCGCCTCGACGCAAGCGGATCGTGGCTGGAGGCCGGGTGCGGACCCGATGGAGCCCGACGGGTCAACGCGGAACAAAGGCGACGGTTGCGCGTCACAAAAGCGTCAGACGCGACAACAAGGCGGTCGAAATGGTCGGCCTCCGTAGCGGATGGTTTGGGGTGCGCTTTGCCGCCGTGAGACATCGACTCCGCGACGAGTGATCGCCGGGTGGGCCGGATCCTAGGCGGTACGTCCAGCCGATGATCCTTCCGGCAAGGCGTACCCCGTTATCCGTGGTTTGTTGTTGGTCTTGAAAGGACGCTTGCTGTGATCGGCAACGGCTCCCAGTGCGCTTCGGCTACTGCCAACGACGCCTCCGCCCTGCTACTCGACCACCACCACGCTGCGCTGGACGCGGCTGGCACTCCTGCCTACCTCAAGGCGGCCACCTGGCAGCTGACGCGGTTCTACCAAAAGCGCGGCTACCAACGTGGCGCGCCGTTCCACCTGCGTGATCATGGTCCTGCCTGCTGGCCGATGCTGCGCTGGTCAGGCAGTAGTGCCGGCTGATGGACGCCGGCCCTTTCGTGCCCGCAGGCTCTCGAGATTCCCTGCTCGGCGCCTCCCCCAAGATCGACACTTCCGTGCCGCACTCCGCCCGGCGATATGACTATTGGCTCGGCGGCAAGGACAACTTCTGGGCTGACCGCGAGTCCGGTGACGCGATCGAGGAAATAGTTCCCACCATCCGCCTGGCGGCGCTGGAGAACCGGAAGTTCATGCGGCGGGTCGCCGCGTACCTGGCCGAGCGCGGGATCCGGCAGTTTCTCGACATCGGTGCCGGCATCCCGACCTCGCCCAATCTGCACGAGATCGTCCAAGGGATCGCCTCGGACGCCGCGGTCGTCTATGTCGACAACGACCCGATGGTCATGGTCCACGCCCGTGCGTGGCTGACCAGCATCTCCGACGGAGCCGTCGCCTACGTCGAAGCGGACCTGCGTCACCCAAAGCGAATCCTGGCCGATCCGCAGCTGCGCGACACGCTCGACTTCGGTAGGCCGATTGCGCTACTCCTCGTCGCGGTGCTGCATTTCATCACCGATGATGCCGAAGCTTGCGCCTGTGTGGCGGAACTAGTTGCGGCACTGCCGAGGGGCAGCTATGTGGTGGTGTCCCATGTGGACGACACGCTTGCGATGTTCAACGCGCATAGCTTTTCCGACTCTCCGCACGGCCCGTTTCGGGCCCGCAGTCGCGGTGAGGTGACGCGGTTCGTGCAAGGACTGGAGCTAGTCGCTCCCGGGGTGGTATCGATCGTCGATTGGTGTGACGCCGGTGAGAAAGAGTCCCGACCCGTGGTGCACACCGGTCCCGCCGTGTCCGCCGCCGAGGCCGCAGCCTATGGCGTTGTCGCGCGCAAGCCGTAGCAGTTTGGGTGCATAGGCCAGCCGCTACACACGACAGAGCCGCGCCTAGACCACGCTCAGTACTAGCGCGGACGTGTGCCAGATCGTTGTTTTGGTGGCGAGCATTCGGGTTGCTGTTGCTAGGGGCTCGGCGGTTCCGTAGTTGCGGGCCCAGCGGGGGTGGGCGCCGCCGCTGATCTGGAGCCGGATTCGGTGCCCCGGGCGGAATCGGTGTGCGGTGTGGCTCATCTCGACCACTGCCCGACCGTGTTCCTCGAGCCGGCGCAGGCCGTCGGTGATGTTCACCGATTTGCCGGCCGGGTCCACGTCGCAGAGTCGGGCGAACACGTCCGCGCTGGCCGCAGTGAAGTCGACGTCGAGCTCGGCGCGGACCGGTCCTAGGACGTCGATGGCCTCGGTTAGTGGTTCGCTTGTGAAGGTCAGCACGTCCGGGCGCCGCTCAAGCTTTGCGTTGTCCCGCTGGCCCTGGGTCCGCGACTGCAGCTGGCCGCCGATCGACGGCGTGGGGTCGCTCGGGTCGTACCGGAATGTGGTCGATCCTTGGCCCGGCTCGGCTCCGAGCGTGCCCGGTCCGAGGTGGAGTCGCCGCGGCGAACCGGGTGGCGGCCACTCGGGCAGTTCCCGCCACTCGTCCGCGCCGCCGATGTGCACCCGGACCCGGGCCGCCGGTTCCTCGCCGCGCAATCGGCGCAGCGCCTGGGCGAACACCTCGGGCCAGCCGTCGCTCATTGCCGACGTGTGTGTCCACGGGCCGATCAGCAAGTCCGGGTCGTGGCCGGCGGCGCGCATCCGGGCGTACTGCTGCAGGGTTTGGTCTAGCGTGAGGTCCCACCAGCCGGTGGCCAGGCTGGCCGGCACGGCCAGGCCGTCGGCTCCCGCGCCGAGATCCTTGTCTTTCCAGTACGGGTCCTCGGGATCCGAATGCGTCAGCCACTCCTCGAAGGCCGGCTCGGGGCGGCCGAATGCCCGCGGATAGGCCTCGATCAACGGGACGGCCCGCAGCACGTGCTTGAGGTGCCGCTGGAGGCGCAGGATCGCTCGGGCGAAGGCCCAGAACCCCTGCGCCTGGCTGAACAGGCCCATCCCGCCGACCAGGGCGACCTCCAGGTGGAAGACGTTGTCCTGCCAGAAGGGCGCGCTGTGCGCCGAGATCTGGAACACGGCCGCGTGCCACTCGGGCGGCGGCTCGAGCGCCAGCGCCCACTGCGTATACGCCAGGTAGCTCCCGCCGAGGGTGCCGAACGAGCCGGTGAACCACTCTTGCTCGCGTAGCCAGGCGACCAAGGCGAGCCCGTCGTCGGTCTCGTGCCGGCCGAAGCTCACATAGCCGCGGGTGCTTGCCAGCACGACGTGGAAGCCCTGCTCGGCGAAGAGCGTCCCATACAGGTAATTCCACGGGAAGCCGAAGCCGTACGGCGAGCGGATCAGCACGGTTGGGCACGGCTCGTCGGTCACCGGTGCGTAGTGGTCGGCGCGCAGGGGTGTGCCGTCGGCGGCCGGGACTGTGAGGTTGGGTTGCCAGGTCACGTCGTACCGTGCGGGCGGGCCTTTGCGGGCCCGGCGTCGCATCATCCTCAGCAGGATGGGGAGTCGCTGCATGATCGGATCCCTTTCCCGTACGTTGTACTAGAAATACTAGCAGGAGGTTTGCTCCGTGGCACGTGGTCGTCCACCCGCGCACACCCGGGACCAGATCGTCGACGCGGCGATTGCCGTGGCCGACGCCGAGGGGCTGGCCGCGGTCACCTTCCGGCGGATCGCCGGGGCCATCGGGGCGGGGGCGATGTCGCTCTACACCTACGTCGGCGACAAGGATCGGCTGGTCGACCTGATGGTGGACCGGGTGGCCGTGGACGTGTCGTGGCCGGCCGACCTGCTCGGGCTGGCCGTCACGCAACGCGAGCTGATGCTGCGCCACCCGTGGCTGCCGGCGGCGCTGCCAAACCTGCGGCTGACCGGGACGAATATGCTCGCGTACCTGGAACGGGGTCTTGCCGCCCTGGCCCCGGCGAAGCTTGCCGGGCCCGCCAAGATGGAGATCATCGCGTTGTTGACCGGTTTCGTGGCGAGCTATGTGACCAACGAACTGGCCCAGGCCAAGGGTGGCGTCAGCACGGCGGAACAGGTCGAGCTGATCACTCAGGCGGTGGCTTCCGGCGACTTCCCGCACCTGGCCGCGACCCTGGCCGAGTCCACCGGCCGGCCGGCCCCGGTGTCGAGCTTCGAGAGCATCGCGGCGCGGCTGATCGCGGGCCTCGTCGGCGACCAACGCCCCTGAACGCATCGAGGATCGTCGAACCCGCTTCGCCCGGCGCCCGCTTCGAGCCGTCCAGTGGCTGTCCAGTGGGCTGGGCCAGCCTGACAGGGTGACACCATTGGTCGGGCGGGAAAATCAGGTGCGGCTCCTCGACGAGGCGTTGGCCGTTGTGGCCGCGGGCCGGTTCGCCGTAGTGGAAATCTGCGGCGAGCCCGGCATCGGCAAGACCCGGATGCTAGACGAACTCGGGCGGCGGGCGGCCGCCGCCGGGCTGCCCGTCTACATCGGACGGTCCACCGAGTTCGAGCAGGAAGTGCCGTTCGCCATGTACACCGAGGCGCTCGACCGGCTGGTCCGGACCGCGCTGACGCCGAGGGCCGCCCGCGGCGCGGTCGACCGGTTCCAGGTGTACGCCGAGGTGCGCCGGCGGTTGGCAAACGCCGGCCGGCCCGGCCTGGTGCTGCTCCTCGACGATGTCCACTGGGCCGACCGCGCGTCGCTGGAGCTGACCGAGCACCTGATCCATAAGCCGCCCGGCATTGCGATGGTCGTCGCCATCACGTTCCGCCCCGGCCGGGCGCCCGGCCGGCTGATCGCCGCGATCGCCCGGCACAGCCCGGCAACGATCCGGATGACGCTGCCCCCGCTCGGCCCGGCCGACCTCGAAGCGCTCCTGCCGGACACCTCCGAGCGCCGCCGCGACCTGGTCATGCGGGCCAGCCGAGGCAACCCGCTCTACCTGCAAGCGGTCTCCCGGCTCACCGACGAGGCGCTGGTCGACCTGCTGGCCGAGCACGACCCGAACGCCGGTGCCGGCTTGGTCCATCGGCGTGTTCGCGAGCGGGCTGGGAGTGCGTCGAACACGCTGGTGGGAAATCGAAGGTGCACGAGAATGGTTTCGCCGTCCAGCATGCGGAGTAGGCAGTTGTACTCGGAGATGCCGGGCTCGGCCGGCCGGAAGCGGGGTTCGTTGGGTTCGCGTGGCATGAGGACGTGCATCGCGTCGGGATCGGCGTGCCGGATTTCGAGGGAGGCCCAGCTCGTGTCCAGGCTGGCGAGTGTCGCTGTGGTGATCTCCTTGGCCGAGGAGGAGCGCCGGACCTCCTCTCTCGCGGGCGGTGACGGCGGCTGGTCCAGGTAGGAGTAGTCGTAGCCGATCGCCTCGCATTGGACCTTGAGCCAGTCGCGCTGTTGCGGTGACGCGGTATCCCACATGAAGCGGAACGTGTGGTAGCCGTAGGGCTCGGCTCGGCGTTCGCCCCCACCGAGAATGCCGCCAGGGAGGTTGTGCACGACATCGGCGAGTTGATGGACGCGGGTCAGGTCATCGGGACCGCCGTATGCGGCGTAGGTGCGGATTTCCAGGATCGCCTGGGTGACGAGGTGCACAGCGACACGGCGCTCGGCTTGCCGACGCCGACGGCCCTGCCTCCAACGCCACCTGAGTTCAGGTTAGCGATCAAAGACCGCTACACCTGCGAACCGGTCAGCCGCCGACGCTACTTATCAATTCGTGCGGCTACCGTCCGCCACCTCTGCCGCTGTATGAGGCCGGCGGCATGGCGGATCCGCGATCGGTTCCACGGCTCGATCCGGCCGCCGCGGACCTGCGCGGCCAGCTCTTCGAGCGCGCTGACCCACGCCGCGATGGTGCTCGGGTGCCGCGGTTGCAGCACCCGCTCGGCGACCCGCTCAGCCGACTCCTGGCGGACGCGGCCGGTGCCTACGTCGCGCTGCAGCCGGGCCTCGGTGGTCCGCATCTCGTACGCGCGCTGGCGGCCGTCGGTCGTCCGAAGTCGATCCAGCGCTTGCGGCGGCGAGCCGGGCGGGAGCCCGCGAGCCAGCACTCGCCCTCGGCGCCCCCGGCCCCCGTGACCTCACGGGCCAGGGTCGGCGGGACGGCGAGACTCGGCGGTCACCGGGCGCAGTCCGTCGATCATGAACGCCAGCAGACGGTCGCCCTGCTCGTCGGGGACCTGCTCGCGGACCCAGGCAGCCGCGTTGATGAGCGCGAACATGTCCGCGGCGCCGGCCTCGGCCCGCACGAGACCCGCCGCGCGCGCTCGATCGAGCAGCCGCTCGCCAGCGGCGGTCATCTGCTGGCACGCCCGGTACAGCGGATTGTTCTCGTCCTTCAGGGAGCTCAGTAGCGAGGTGGCCAGGCCTCGATAGGCGGACATGTGCGCCGCGGTCGCGCGGGCCCACCGGACAAGCGCCTCGCCGGGCGACGGGTGCGTGAGCAACTCCTCGGCGGTGGCGACGAGCCGGTCGATGCTCTCGTGGAGCATCGCCTCAAGCAGCGCCTGCCGGGTCGGAAAGTGCCCGTACAGCGTGCCGATCGACACCCCGGCACGGCGCGCGATCTCCTCCAGCGACGTCTCCGTGCCCCGTTCCCGGAAGGCGACCTC
>Ga0307512_10003647_pt1 | contig 17602 bp, 21 predicted proteins | sample 14_EM_MG_FD_200267 | JGI IMG/M metagenome (GOLD analysis project Ga0307512, IMG submission 200267) | Populus trichocarpa ectomycorrhiza microbial communities from riparian zone in the Pacific Northwest, United States - 14_EM | ecosystem: Host-associated > Plants > Roots > Unclassified | place...
CGCCGCGACCAGCATCGGCCGGCGCCTGGTGCGGCGGGCGAGCCTGCGGCCGAGGTCGGCGCGGGCGTGTGGGCTGGGCGGCACCGTGCCGGCGAGTTCGTCGAGTGTGGTCCGCAGGCGGTCCTCGGTGTCGTTCACTTGTCCTCCTCCAGCGCGTCGCGCAGCGCGGCCATGGCGTGGTGGGTGGTGGCCTTCACGGTGCCGACCGCGACGCCGAGGGTGTCGGCGATCGCCTGCTGGTCGAGGTCGAGCCAGTAGCGGAGCACCACGACCTGGCGCTGCCGGCGGGTCAACGTGGCGAGCGCGTCCCACATCGCCCGGTTGGCGAGCGCGAGCGTCTCCGCCGACGCGGCGTCGCGGTCCGGCTCGCGAGGCGTGCGACGCACCACCCGCAGGTGCCGTAGCCGCGACCGGGACAGGTTGACCACGGTCTTCCGCAGGTACGGCACCACCTTGTCGTCGGCCAGCTTCGGCCAGTGGTCGTGCAGGCGGACGAACGCCTCCTGCGCGATGTTCTCCGGGTCGTCCGCGCCGAGCAGGAACGCCAGCCGCTTCATCGGCTCGAACCACTGGTCGAACAACCCGTCGAACCCCGCACGTTCGGTGCGAGGTTCGGGGTCGGTTGCCGTGTTCACACCCCTTTGACGCCTACCTGGGGCCGCCGGGTTTAGAAGCCGATCTCCTCCCGGATCAGCACCACGGTCGCACGGGTGGGGTCGTACTCGCGCTCCAGCACCAGCATCTTGCCGATGAACGACTCGAAGCCCCGCACGCGATGCCGTTCGTGCTCCCTCGGGTAGCTGTAGGTGCGGACGCGGCGGAACGCGGTGTCGAGGTCGGGCACGACCTTCTGACCGCCGACCACCCAGATCGCCTTCTCCGCGCCTGCCGCGTACGGGCCGAGCTGGCTGCCGCTGGCCGAGGCGGCGACCATGATCCCGTCCTCGGTGACCGCGTGCACGCTGCCGACGACCACGTCCGGTGCGGCGCCCATGGTGATCTGCGTGCGGATGTCCTTCGGGTCGACGCCGGAGAGCCTGGCGCGCACGGAGATGAACTCCTCGCCGTCGTCGATGTCGGCGAGCAGGCCGGAGTGGCGCAGTGTCTCGCTGGCCGAGGTGAAGATGGCCTTGTCGCGGGGCAGCAGGTCGCGGACGAGCGCACGGGCGTCGGCGGCGGTGTCGACGACGTGTGCGGTGTAGCCACGCTCGCCGAGTCCCTTCGCGGCGCGACTCAGCGCCTCGTCGCCGGCCGGCACGGCGAACGACTCGTCTACCGGCAGTGCCTCGATGGTCATGGGGTTCCCCTTCATGGGCAGTTCCTATTGGTAACTGACCCCATCGTGAGGAACTATGGTTGACGCGGAAAGACGGCACTTTTTTCTGCGTCAGTGAGGTGGAGGTAACCGTGCAGGTGGACGAGGCGCACCAGGCCAGACTGTGTCACGCACGACAGATCCTGGACCGCATCGGCGACAAGTGGTCGTTCTCGGTCATCTACCAGCTCGGCCAGACCGAGGTCATGCGCTTCACCGAGCTGCGGCGCGCGATCGACGGCATCAGCCAGCGGATGCTCACCGTGACACTACGCACGCTGGAACGCGACGGCCTGGTCGAGCGCACGGTGCACCCGGTCGTGCCACCACGCGTCGACTACTGCCTCACCAAGCTCGGCATGACGCTGCTCGGCACGGTGTGCCAGCTGATGGGCTGGGCCGTCGAGCACGCCGACGACATCGACGAGGCCCGCGCGGCGTACGACCGCCGCGCGGGCGAAGCGTCCTAACGCTCCAGCTCGCCCGCGATGAACTTCTCCACCGCGTCGTACGCCTCGGTGTCGGAGTACTGCTCCGGCGGCGACTTCATGAAGTACGACGACGCCGACAGGATCGGCCCGCCGATGCCGCGGTCGAGTGCGATCTTCGCGGCACGCACCGCGTCGATGATCACACCGGCCGAGTTCGGCGAGTCCCACACCTCGAGCTTGTACTCCAGGCTCAGCGGCACGTCACCGAACGCCTTGCCCTCCAGCCGCACGTACGCCCACTTGCGGTCGTCCAGCCACGGCACGTGGTCCGACGGGCCGATGTGCACGTCCGCCTTCGCCATCTCGTGCGGGATCTGCGAGGTGACCGACTGCGTCTTCGAGATCTTCTTCGACTGGAGCCGCTTGCGCTCCAGCATGTTCATGAAGTCCATGTTGCCGCCGAAGTTGAGCTGGTAGGTGCGCAGCAGCTCGACCCCGCGGTCCTCGAAGAGCTTGGCCAGCACGCGGTGCGTGATGGTCGCGCCGACCTGGGACTTGATGTCGTCGCCCACGATCGGCACGCCGGCCTCGGTGAACTTGGCCGCCCACGCCGGGTCCGACGCGATGAACACCGGCAGCGCGTTGACGAACGCCACGCCGGCGTCGATGGCGCACTGGGCGTAGAACTTGCCAGCGTCCTCCGACCCCACCGGCAGGTAGGACACCAGCACGTCGGCCTTGGACTCACGCAGCGCGGCCACGATGTCGGCCGGCTCCTCGTCGGACTCGGTGATGATCTCGCGGTAGTACTCGCCGAGGCCGTCGAAGGTGTGCCCACGCTGGACGGTCACGCCCAGCGGCGGCACGTCGCAGATCTTGATCGTGTTGTTCTCACTCGCGACGATCGCCTCGGACAGGTCACGCCCGACCTTCTTGGCGTCGACGTCGAACGCGGCGACGAACTCCACGTCGCGCACGTGATAGTCGCCGAACTGGACGTGCATCAACCCGGGAACGCGGGTCTCCGGGTCCGCGTCACGGTAGTAGTGCACGCCCTGCACGAGCGACGCGGCACAGTTGCCGACCCCGACGATTGCCACCCGGACACTGCGGCCGTTTTCGCCCATGCCCGTACTCCCTTCATGTACCACGGCAACTCCCGTACCGCGATGCCGAGTGCAGATCCGCACTGACCTGCCGGCGCCTACTCGACGCCGTCCTGTCGTTCCTTCTGCTCCCTCTGTTCTGTCGCGATCAGCTCGTTGAGCCAGCGGACCTCCCGCTCGCTGTGCTCGAGGCCGAGCCGATGCAGCTCGCGGGTGTAGCGGTCGATCTGCTCACCCGCCCGCGCCATCGAGGCGCGCAGTCCTTCTCGCCGTTCCTCCACCCGTCGCCTGCGACCTTCGAGGATGCGCATCCTGATCTCGGCCGGTGTACGGGAAAAGAACGCCATGTGGACGCCGAACCCCTCGTCGTCGTAGGCCTGGGGGCCGACGTCGGCGAGCATCTCGGCGAAGCGTTCCTTGCCGTCCGCGCTGAGCTTGTACACGCGCTTGGCGCGCTTGCCCCACGCGCGGGCGGCGACGTCGTCGTCCTGCTGGTCGTCTTCCACGATCAGCCCGGCCTTGAGCAGCCTGCGCAGCGTCGGGTACAGCGAGCCGTACGAGAACGCGCGCAGCGTGCCGAGCATGTCGAACAGTCGTTTGCGCAGCTCGTAGCCGTGCATGGGGGCCTCGTGCAGCAGCCCGAGGATCGCGAACTCGAGCACTGGCCACCTCCCTCGCGGAGCTTGCGGAGCGGGCGTCAAACACTGTCCATGCTTGCGTGACCTACTCGCCCACTATATCGCGCCGATACATCAGAAAGGTGTCCCAGAAGTAGACGTGTTAGTGATCACGGTGATGGGGGCTGGGCGGCCCGGCGTGGAGGTGTGACGATCAAACGCAGGTCAACGCCGTTGACAAGTGTGCCCACATCACTTCTTCAACGCAGAGTGGCGACAGATCAGCGTGCCGTGCACCAAACGGCACGTGGACGTGATAACGGCGCCGCGTAGGCTGTCCCCCGTGCGTACTCAGCGGCAGGTGGTCGACTACGCGTTGCAGCGCAAGGCGCTGCTCGCGGAGGTGCACTCTGGCCGCGTCGGCACGATGGACGTGTGCGACGCCAACCCATACCTCCTGCGGGCCGCCAAGTTCCACGGCGCGCCGAGTGACGTCACCTGCCCCGTTTGTCGCAAGGAGCCCTTGACTAGGGTCTCCTGGGTCTACGGCGACGAGCTCAAGCACGCGTCGGGCTCGGCGCGCGCGCCGGAGGAGCTCGCACGGATGGCCGCGCTCTTCACGGAGTTCACCGTCTACGTTGTCGAAGTTTGCCGCACCTGTGGATGGAACCACCTGGTGCAGTCATACGTCCTGGGGACGGGCGGACTTGACACCCACAAGCCTCGGAGGAGGACAGCGGCGGAGTGAACCCCACCGTTTTGCCTGCTCAGAAGCTTATGACCACCACACGGCGTGCACGGCCGTGCGCCGCTATGGGAGGCCTACCCACGTGAACGACCATCGCAACCACCGGCATCGCGCGAGCGAACCGGCGTGGCCGACTGGTGATGATCCGGAACCGAAGGCATCCGGCGGCAGGCGCCGCCGCGAGGAGGTCCCGGAGCGCACCGGCTTCTGGAGCCCGCTGTGGGAAGACGACGATGACGACCGGTCCCCGGCACGTCCCGGCAGGAACGGGCAGTCGAACGGTCATGCCCGCAACGGGGGTGACGCCGGCGCTCACCAGTGGCCGACGGCAGAGCCGCCCGCGGCGCCCCGCCGTGCCGAGCCGCCAGCTCCGCCCCGGCCGTCGTCCCGCCGAGGCGCCCCCGCGCCCGTGTGGCCGAGCGGGGAGGAGTCGCCGACCGTCCGCAGGCCGGGCGGTCCCGGCGGTCCGCACACCCCGCCCCCCGGCGCCGGTGGCCGCCCGCCGGCCGGTCCGACCACTCGGCTCGTTCGGCCGCGTCCCGGTGGACCGCCACGGCCCGGTGTCCCTGGTGGGCCTGGCGCCGACCCGGACGGTCCGACCGAGCTGCTGCCGCCCGCGTCCCGAGGGACCGGTCCCGAGCCTCAGCTGCTCACCCACCGCGAGGTGGACTTCGACGAGGACCTGAACGACGACCCGGACCTCGGCTACGACGACGAGGACCAGCCCTCCACGGCCGACCAGCGCAAGCTGCGTCGCAAGAAGATCTGGAAGCGCGTGCGGCGCACGGCGTACGTGCTCACCGCGCTGATGATCATCGGGCCGATCGTGGCGTTCTTCGTCGCGTACCAGGTGGTCGACGTGCCGAAGCCGGAGGACGTGGCCGCGAAGCAGGGCCAGGTCGTGACGCTCACCTACGCGAACAACGCGCCACTGTCGAAGATCGTCCCGGCCGGCGGCAACCGCACGATGGTGACGTACAAAGAGCTGCCCAAGACGGTCCTGCACGCGGTGTACGCGGCCGAGGACGCCGGCTTCGAGAACAACCCCGGCTTCGACATCACCGGTGTGATGCAGGCCGGCTGGAACCAGGTCAGCGGCGGCCGCGGCGGTGGGTCCACGATCACGCAGCAATACATCAAGAAGGCCACGGGCAACGACGAGGCGTCCGGAGTCTCCGGCATCAGCCGCAAGGCGACCGAGGTCGTCAAGGCCTACAAGATGACCAACACGTACACCAAAGAAGAGATCATCACGGCCTACCTGAACACGATCTACTTCGGGCGCGGCGCGAACGGCATCGCCGCCGCCGCCCAGGCGTACTACGGCAAGGCACTCAAGGACCTGACGCCGTCCGAGGCCGCGCTGATCGCCGGCATGATCCAGCTGCCCGGCAACGACAACGACCAGGACCCCAAAGACAACGCCTACATGCACAGGCGTTGGAACTTCGTGATGAACCAGATGGTCGACAAGAACTGGCTGTCGTCCACCGACCGCAAGGCCGCGGCGTTCCCCACGCTGATCCCGAGGGACCAGGCCAGGCCCCAGGCCATCACCGGCCCCGGCGCGCACATCCAGACCGCGGTGCTGGCCGAGGTCAAGAAGGAAACCGGGATGGACCTGGAGACCTTGCAGCGCAAGGGCTACACGATCCAGACCACGATCGACCCCAACGCGCAGGCCATCGCGGAAGCCGCCGTGAACGACGTCACCGCCACCCAGCCGACCAACTGGCTGCCGGCCATGACGGCGGTCAACCCGAAGAACGGCGAGATCATCGCCTACTACGGCGGCAAGGACGGCAACGGGATCGACTGGGCCAAGCAGCGTCAGGAGCCTGGCTCGTCGTTCAAGCCGTTCGACCTGGTCGCGCTGCTCGAGAAGGGCATCGAGACAGGTCAGGACTTCGGTCTCGGCACGGAGTACGACGGCTCGTCCCCTCGCACGTTCACCCCCGGCGGCAAGCCGGTCAAGAACGCCGGCAACGACAACACGTGCGGCAAGGACTGCACCGTCGCAGAAGCGATGAAGAAGTCCATCAACACGGTGTTCTACGACATCGCGCTGAACACGGTTGGCACGCAGCGCGTGGCCGACGCCGCCCACCAGGCCGGCATCAAGGCGCCGCTCGTGGGCTCTACCGGTGGCGCGCCGGACGGCAACATCGCCATCGGTGGTGGCACCACGCAGGTCTCGACGGTGGAGATGGCCTCGGCGTACGCCACGTTCGCCGCGAACGGCATCTACCGCACACCGCACCTGGTGAAGCAGATCCTCACTCCGGACGGCGGCGTCGTGTGGCAGCCGGACCAGGCGTCGCTGAACGGCAGCGCCGCGTTCGACGCCAACAACTCGTCGACCAACCAGAAGATCGCCCGCAACGTCACCGAGGCGCTCCTTCCGATCGCCGACTACTCGAAGGTCCCGTGCGACAAGAAGCGTCCGTGTGCCTCCAAGAGTGGTACGCACCAGCTCGGTGACACGGCGGAGAACGCCAAGGCCTGGTACGTGGGTTACACCCCGCAGATCTCGGTCGCGGTGGCACTGGGCGCCGAGGAGAACAAGAAGGTCGTCGCGGTCAAGGACAAGGGCGGCAACAACATCTCCGGTGCGAAGGGACCCGGGAAGATCTGGCAGGAGTTCATGAACAACTACCTGAAAGACCTCCCGGTCGAGAAGTTCTCCAACTTCGTGCCGATCGGCAAGACGGTGGACGAAGCGAAGAGCGAGGACAAGGGGAAGTCGGACGGCAAGCCCTCCGGCGACAACGGCAAGCCCTCCAACACCGACAACCCGGGGACGAACAACAACACCCAGACGCCGCCGAACGAGACTGGCAACAACAACTCGACGCCCCCGTCGTCGCCGTCCAACACGGGCGGCCCCGATCCGAACGACGGCTGCCCCGTGCTGAACCCGAACTGTAATACCAGAAATGACTCTCCTTGACCGGTTGTTGACCACGCAGAGGCCCCCGAGCGGGGCCTCTGTGCTTTTCCGGAGAGGTAGGAGGCCGGACGATCACCGGGCCCCGTAGCATCGGCCGCGTGCCAGGCGAAACCGAGCCAGAAGAGGTCGCTGACGACGCAGCCGACGATGCCGCTCATGAGGCCGCTCGCGATGCCGAGGAGACCCGTGCAGCGGCCGTGAGCGACACCGCGACGCTGGGCCCGGAGGACCGCGTCATACCGACGTGGACCGAGCCGCTGGCCAGTGCTGGCAGCGCGCCGATCGGCGGCCCGCTCGGGGTGCACGCGGCGATCGGCCGGCACTGGTTCTGGACGCCGCTGCGGGTGGCGCTGCTGATCGCGGTGATCGGGCTGGCGATCGGCTGGTTCGGCAAGGCAGCGTGCGTGCAGCAGTACTACAACACGGACTCGAAGCAGCTCGAGCTGGACTGGCGGTCGAACCGGCCGTTCGTCGCCATGTGTTACTCCGACATCATCCCGCTGTACACGGCCGAGCAGCTGGACAAGGGCGGCTTCCCGTACGAGACGAGCTGGTACGACGACGAGGGCAAGCCGACGCAGCACCAGCGCTGGATGGAGTACCCGGTCCTGACCGGGCTGTTCCAGTGGATGAACGCGAAGCTCACCGACGGCTGGCTGAACATCGCCGACGCCGGCTGGTTGCCGACCGGCCTTGCCGTGACGGTGTTCTTCGACATCTCCGCGTTCTGGCTCGCACTCGCCTGGCTGGTGACGATCTGGGCGGTGACCAGGACAGCACGCAGACGCCCGTGGGACGCGGCACTCATCGCCGCGTCGCCGTTGGTGTTGGTGCACGCGTTCACCAACTTCGACACCCTGGCCACCGCCTGCGCGGCGACGGCGTTGCTCGCGTGGTCCAGACAGCGCCCTGTGCTGGCCGGCGTGCTGTTGGGCCTGGGCGTCGCGGCGAAGCTGTACCCGCTGTTCCTGCTGGGCGCACTGCTGGTGCTGTGTCTGCGGGCGGGCCGCATGCGCGCCTTCTACGCGACGGCGGCGGCCTCCGTGGTGACGTGGGCGGCGGTGAACGCGCCCATCGCGCTGCTGTACCCACGCGGCTGGTGGGAGTTCTTCTACCGCAACAACCTGCGCGGCGCGGACCCGGACACGCTGTACAACGTGATCTCGCAGTTCACGGGTTGGCAGGGCTTCGACGGCCCACTCGCGTTCGACGAGCCGCCGGCGATCCTCAACGCCGTGACCCTCGTGCTGTTCCTGGCGTGCTGCGCCGGCATCGCGTTCGTGGCGCTGCACGCGCCGACCAGGCCACGCGTGGCGCAGCTGGCGTTCCTGGTGGTCGCGGCGTTCCTGTTGACGAACAAGGTGTGGAGCCCGCAGTACTCGCTGTGGCTCGTGCCGCTGGCCATCCTCGCGGTGCCCCGCTGGCGACTGCTGCTGGCCTGGATGACGTTGGACGCGCTGGTGTGGGCGCCGAGGATGATGTTCTACCTCGGGGACGACAAGAAGGGCCTGCCCATCGAGTGGTTCCTGTCGTTCGTGTTGCTGCGCGACCTAGCCGTCATCGGCCTGTGCGCGCTGATCATCTACGAGATCTACCGCCCGACAAGGGATCTGGTTCGCCTGGGCGGAGAGGACGACCCGGCAGGCGGTGTGCTGGACGGGGCGGAGGACAAGTTCGTCATCCGCGGCCGACGGCGCGTGGAGGAACCGGTCGGCTGATCCGGTCCAGGAACAACCGAGCCGCTTCCCTGCCGAAGATCAGCGCCGGCCCCTGCGCCTGCTTCGTGTCGCGGTAGCCGACGACGTCCCCGGCCCACCCGGTCTCCACACACGCGGAGTTGTCAGCGCTGTAGGTGGACTTACGCCAGTTGTCGATCACTCGAGGTCCTTTCTCAACTTGGCGACCAAAGCCCGCGACCGCTTGGGGTTGAGTGCGAGGTGGCGGAGATGGTTCATCACCTTCTCGTAGTCCTCAACGGCTTCGGGCGCGTCGTAGTAGTACGCGGATCGCCGGGTCTCCTCATACGCTACCCGCCAGTCGTCCCCGAACCGAAGCATGAAAAACGCGCCCTTCAACGAGGGATGCACGCCGACCTCATGCGGAATCACCTGGACATTGATGTTGGGTCGGCGCATCAACTCCTGCAGATGGTCTAGCTGGCCAGCCATCACAGCTGTGCCACCGACCGGCCGGCGCAACGCCTGCTCGTCGACGACCCACCACAGCTCAGCCGGACTCGCCTCGCGAGTAATCGCGGTCTGCCGCCGCATCCGCAGAGCCACACTCGCCTCGACATCCACGCCGAGCGTGATCGAGGCGTGGTAGGTGATCAACTCACGGGCGTATGCCTCGGTCTGCAGCAGCCCGTTGACGATCACGGGATCGAAGACCTCGATGGTGGTGGCGACAGCCTCCAGCCCGATGAACAGCTCGAAGTCGTTCATGGTCGACGAGGACTCGACGTTCTGATGCATCTCGCCCTGCTGGTTCGGCTTCAGCTTCGCGACCGACAGCAGCTCCAGCATCATCGGTATCCGGTCGGGCCGCCCGAAGAAGTCCAGCAGGATCTCCAACGCCGGCCGAGACGGGAGGTTCTTCCCACTGATCATGTGGGTGAACCCGACCCGCGTCATACCAAGGCGTTCGCCGACCTGGGCGTGGGTCTTGCCGGCCTGCTCACACAACCGGTCCAGCTCGTACCGCAGCACCCGCCGAGCGACCTGCGGCCCAAACGTCACCTGCATGCCGGACACCGTATCGGTTACCGCTCGAACCTTCGCGTTGTGGTTATGCCAGGTGAGTCGTAACCTGTTCCGCATGACACTAGCAACCAACGGCGACCTGTCCATGTTCGCCAGCGCGGCCGTGAACGAGGACGTGCCGATCACCCTCTACATGCACACCCCCGACGACGAGTACGTCTCGATCCTCTTCGGCGAGGAACGCTTCACACTGGAGTTCTACGACGCGGAAAGCCTGGAACGCCTACGAGACCTGGCCGACGAGGGCGCCCGCCGCCTACGACAGTCGAAGGGCTGTGGATAACCCCGCGGACTGTGGATAACTCACCGCGGCCGGCCCGGAACCGTCGGTGCCGTGCCGTAGGCTGGAAACCGGGGGGCCGAAGGCCACGCCGGGCACCGCTGGCACGCGTGGATTCGTTGGCAACAAAAGGTTTCAGCCGCGAACAAGCAGCTCCGCGCGGACACTCGGGCTTGGCCTCCGGCCCCCGGTTTCCACGCTACCGGGTGCCACCGACAGCATCGGGCGGTGGGGGCCGCCTGTGGATAACCGGCGGTCGCCGGCAGGTCGCGCAACGTCCGGATGGCACGGACAGCGAGTGGCACCCCCACGACCAACACAGCTGCGCCTTCCCCGAGGGCCACGATGATCAGTGTGTGCTGCCCCGCGGCGAGATAGTCCAGCAGCGTCACGGCACGCAGGACGAACGTGGCGCCCGCGAGCAGTGCGATGGCCGCCGTCCACGACGGGCCGCGCCGGTGGACGAAGGCGGCGACGAGCACCGCGACGCATGCCAGGCCTGGCCAGTCCACGAACACCGCCCCGCCGGGGAACTGGGTCGCCAGGAGCACCGACGTCTCCACCACAGCGCCGACCGGCAGCGCGATGAGCCACGGCCGCGGCCTGACCGACGCGGCCTCGCGGTGGAACGCGGCGAGGGCCAGCACCGGCATCGCGGCCACCGCCAGCTCGACCACGCGTGAGGCGAGGTAGTCCGTGCCGGTGATGGCCACCTCCATGCCGACGCTGATCGCGGCGGGCGCCAACGACAGCGTCGCGATCAGCCGCGCCGCACGCAGGTATCCGCCCACCAGCGCCAAGTATGCCACCACCCACGACAGCCCGAGCAACGCCAACACCGTGACCGTCCCGCTGGGCACGGCCACCGCCGGGAACCGTTCCGGCAGCCACAGCAGTGCCCCAATGCCCGCGAGCGCGTTCACCGCGTGCACGAGCAGGCCAACCAGTGCCACCAGTCGCACCGCGTTGCCCCAGGCCAGGTAGCGGGGCGGCGCGTCGGCGCCGCCGAGACGCAACCGCACGGCCAGCCCAAACACGCTGACGACCTCTGACCAGTCCGGGCGGCCGTAGTCGGTCGCGAACGCGGCGGCCTCGGGGTCCGCCGGAACCGCGCCAGCGAGGAACGTGGCGACCATGTCCTCTTCCCACGCCTGCCGGTAAGGGCCGGGAAGCAGCCGCAGGACGCGCCGGTAGCGCCGCTCCAGCTCGGTCATGTCGCGGCGCCCGGTTGCCATGCGCGCAGCCGTTTCGTCGCGACCCGCGCGTTGGCCGCCTGCCTGGCCGCCTCGGCGGCGAGCGCGTCCCGCCCGGACTCGGTCAGCCGGTAGAAGCGGCGCAGCCTGCCGTTCGCGACCTCCTCCCGGTCCGGGTCGACCAACCCCTCCGCGACCAGCCGGTCGAGCACCCCGTACAGCGTGCCGACCTTCAACCGCACCCGGCCGTCGGACAGCTCGGCCACCTCGCCCACGATCCCGTACCCGTGTCGCGGCTGGTCCACCAACGCGGTGAGGACGAAGAACGCCTGCTCGGTCATCGCCTTCGTTTCCACCGGCATAATATATCGCGCCACGATATATCTAGCGAGACCTCAGCAGCAGCCGGCCGTTCGTCGTGTTGAGCAGCTCGTCCAGCAGGTTGTCCGCGGACAGTGGTTGCAGGCGGCGGCGCATGGCGTTGAAGAACTGCTCGCCGGGCCACCACACCGACGCCAGCACGAGCGACCCCAGCGCGCCGAACAGCAGGACGCTGCGTTCCTTCTCGACCACCGCGATCAGGAGGCCGACCAGCACCGGGACCTCGATCGCCGGCAGGCGGGCCATGAACGTCTTCGACAGCCAGACGTGGACCTCGTCGCGGGTGGGCCGCCGCTTCGGCGTCAGCACGGGGTCCACGACCAGCATCATCACCATGAACCCCGCCGCCGCCAGCAGGAGCGGGATCAGTGCGGTCGCCGTCCACTCGAACGGCGCCTCCGGGATCGCGCTCATGCCCACGACGGCCAGCACCACCGCGGACAGCGCGAACGCGCCCGCCAGGAGCCTCGCGTCAGTACCGTCCGTAGTCGCCATGGGCGAATGGGAACGTGCCGCCGGTCACACTGTCAAGCGTTCTCGGAAGGTTTCCCTCGTCGTGAGGAACGCGCAGAACAGGCCGACGAGCAACGCCGCTCTGCCCCAGACGCCCACCATCACCGCCTGTGCCGCGAGGCCGTCGAAGATGCCGCCGTGCTTTCCGTAGAAGATCTCGTAGTACCAGCGGAAGATGCCGATGCCCATCGCGAGGTCCGCCGCGAAGTACGCCACGATCCAGCCCCACCGCACCTTGAGCAGCACGAACATGGGGATCAGCCACAGCGTGTACTGGGGTGAGTGGACCTTGTGCAGCAACAGGAACCCGCACAGCATCGCCGCCGAGACCGGGACCCACGGATAGGTGCCCGACTTCTGGTACCGCACCCAGCCGACCGCGCACGCCACCACGAACGACAGCAGCATCAGCAACGGCGACAGGACACCGATCAGCTCCTGCACCGGCACGTTGTCCGGGTCCGAGTCCGGCCGGAACCCCCAGAACCAGATGGAGTTCGTGGTGATGTCCGCCTTGCGCAGCAGCTGGAACGTGAACGACGCGCGCCAGCCGTCGAAGCCCGCGATCATGAACGGCACGTTGATGGCGATCGCCGTGCCGATCGTGACGCCCGCGACCCGCAGCGCGCCGCGCCAGTCCGGGCCCTTGCGGTCGCCGAGCTCGGCGCCGTCCCGGCCGCCGGTCAGCACGTACAGCATCAGCGGCAGCGTGAAGATCGCCGGATACACCTTGAACGCGAACCCGATGCCCAGCAGCACCGCCGCCGCGGTCGCTCTGGTCAGCAGCGGGCGGTCGGCGCCCCGTTTGCCCCAGCCGTGGTGCACCACGTAGAACGCGGCCGTCGCGCACAGCACGACCGGCAGTTCCCAGTTGTGGAACGCGTACAGCACGAGCGGTGGTCCGATGGCCCACAACAGCGCGCGCCAGCCGGACATCCGGCCCAACAGCCACGCCGTGGCCAGGCCGAACGGCGCCAGCAGCAACGCCGAGTACAGCAGGAAGTCCGCGTCGGTGTGCGCGAAGATCGCGGACGCCCAGATGAACACGCCGGTCAGGACCGGGTACTCGACGACGCCGCCGACCGGCTGGCCGTCGTCGGTCAGCTTGCCGTGCACGTACGGGAAGACGTGGCGGTCGATGTCACGGCCGATCCACAGGGTCTGGATGTCCGAGTAGCAGACGTCCTGGTAGCGGCGCTTGTCGAAGTCCGGCTGGCTGCGGCCGTACTGGTCGAAGCGCGGGCCAGTGCAGCGGTCCTTGTTGATGAACCCCAGGATCAGCGTGATGCCGCACAGCACGGTGAGGATGATCAGGCCGAGCGAGGTGAGGCGAACGCCGACGCTCGGCCGGCTGGCGTGGTCCGCCGGCGCACCCACCTCCTCGGGCACGTCGTCCTCTCCTGACCTCGGTTGCGACTCGGGTGCCGTCGCCGCGCCGGCCGGCACGATGCTCACCGTCCCGTGGCCTCACGCAGGAACGCGATGTCGTCGGCCTGCCCGTCGGCCGGTGTCTCCACCACCACGGGCGCGCCGGCCTCCTTCACCACCGCGGCGAGCTGCTCAGCGTCGATCATGCCAGTCGCGATGTTCGCGTGTCGGTCCCTCGACGACGCGAACTCGTCCCGCGAGCTGTTGAGGTGCACCAGGTCGATCCGGCCGGTGATGGCCCTGACCCGCTCGACGATGCCGACCAGGTCCTCGCCCGCGGCGAACGCGTGGCAGGTGTCCAGGCAGAACCCGGCGCCGAACTCGCCAACCTCGTCCCACAGTCTGGCCAGCATGTCGAACCGGCGGGCCATGGCGTTGTCGCCGCCAGCCGTGTTCTCGATGAGGATCGGCAGCGGGAAGCCGCCTGCCTCGGCCTGCCGTTCGAAGAACTTGCGCCAGTTCACCAGGCCGGCCGCGGGGTCCTCGCCCTGCGTCACGTGGCCGCCGTGCACTATCAGGCCCTTCGCGCCCGACTTGGCCGCGGACTCCGCGTACTGGAGCACCGTCTTGCGGGACGGGATCCTGATGCGGTTGTTGGTTGAGGCGATGTTGACCGGGTACGGAGAATGCACGAACACGTCGATGCCGGCGTCACGCAGGGCGTCGGCCTGCGGGTGGGGTGGTTGTGCCTTCCAGCTCTGTGGGTCGCCGAGGAAGAACTGCACGACGTCCGCGTCCCGTTCGCGCGCGGCGCCGAGTGGGTCGTCGCTGTGAATGTGGGCGCCGATGCTCATGGCCAGCGAGCGTAGTCGTCCGGGCCGACACAAAGAGGAGGTGTCCGGCCTACCCCGTAGTAGGTAGCAGTTGGTCCGGATGGCGGAATCAGTACGGTCAGACCGCGAATACGCCTGGTCACCGTCACCAACGGGGGTTAACGTCGTTGAATAGGGTGTTACCGACGAGTACCGAAGGAGGCCCGATGCGCCGGCGTGTGAAGAGCTTCGCCACCGCGGTCGCACTCCTCTTCGCGACCTCGCTGACCCTCCTCGCCGGTGGCGGCACCGCCAACGCGGCGGAGCCCATCGTCATCGGTGACTGCTCCGTCAACGTCCAGGGCACCCCCGGCCAGCCCGTCTCGATCGCGCCGGCCGCCGTGCTCGGCATCGTGACCGACGCCGTGCGCGCCGTGCCCATCCTCGGCCCGCCCCTCGCGGCCTCCGCGAACCAGGCGTTCGCCGCCCTGCCGCCCATCCCGATCGGCGCGCTGCCGAACGGCACCGGCTACATCACCGGCGGCACCATCGCGAACGCGGTGGTCGCCGAGCTGAAGAAGATCCCGCTGCTCGGGCCGGTGCTCGCCTCGGTCGTCTCGACCGTGCAGGCGCAGCTGACCCAGCTCTGCGGCGTCACCGTGACCGGCGTGAACGCCGCGGCCGCTCCCGTCCAGGACGGCGCGAAGGCCGTCGCGGACGCCTCGGAGGCGGCGGTCGCCCAGGCCACCGGCCAGACCGGCGGCACGCCGGGCGCCCCGGGCAGCAACCCGGGCACCGGCGGTGGCGGCACGTCGGGCGGCAGCACGAGCGGCGGCACGACGGCGCCAACCTCACCGGTGCTCGGCGGCCTCAACAACCTCGGCCTCCAGCTCTACAGCGGCGGCCTCTGGGACTACGGCCGCTCGCCGATGGCCGACTACTCCAACATCCCGTTCGCCCGCGCCGGCCTCTGGGCCCCGTCGCCCGGCGTGCGCTACGGCGGTGGCGTTCCCGGCTACTCGCCGGAGTTCGGCATCGTCGGCGACACGCCGCCTGACGACGGCATCTCCGTCGCCGGCCGCGCCGAGGCCCTCAGCCCGCCGAAGAGCCAGCGGGTCGAGTTCCCGGTGCTGCTCGCCGTGCTCGCGATGTCCGGCGTGACCGCCGCGCTCGTCCGCACCTGGGTGCTGCGCAGGTCGCCGCAGGCCGCCCTGTAGCCTGTTCCGAGCAAGACCCCTCCTGCCACGGAGAGTCCGTGGCCGCCGAGTCCACAGGAGGTGAGTGGTCTTCATGCGTCATTACGAGGTAATGGTCATCCTCGATCCCACACTCGACGAGCGGACGGTCCAGCCGACTCTCGACAACTTCCTCAACGTCATCCGCACTTCGGGCGGGAACGTCGAGAAGGTCGAGGTCTGGGGCAAGCGCCGCCTCTCCTTCGAGATCAAGAAGCACACCGAGGGCATCTACGCGGTGCTCGACGTGAACTCCGAGCCAGACGCGGTCAAGGAGCTCGACCGCCAGCTGGGGCTCCAGGAGTCGGTGCTGCGGACTAAGGTCCTGCGGCGCGACTCCGCGGGGGCCTGACACCTGGAGGTACAACCATGGCCGGCGACACGATCATCACCGTTATCGGCAACCTGACGGCCGACCCCGAGCTGCGTTTCACGCAGTCCGGCGCCGCGGTCGCCAACTTCACGGTGGCATCGACACCGCGCACCCTCGACCGCCAGAGCGGCGAGTGGAAGGACGGCGAAGCCCTCTTCCTGCGGTGCAACATCTGGCGGCAAGCCGCGGAGAACGTGGCGGAGTCACTCACCCGTGGCGCCCGCGTCATCGTCAGCGGACGGCTCAAGCAGCGGTCCTTCGAAACCCGTGAGGGTGAGAAGCGCACCGTCGTCGAGCTCGAGGTCGACGAGGTCGGCCCCTCGCTGCGCTACGCCACCGCGAAGGTCAACAAGGTGGCCCGCGGTAGCGGCGGCGGTGGTGGCGGCGGATTCGGTGGTGGCGGCGGCGGTGGCGGTAGCGCCCCGGCCGACGACCCGTGGGGTTCGGCCCCGCCCGCCGGTTCCGGTGGCGGGTTCTCGGACGAACCGCCCTTCTGATTCACACAAGCTTCGGGATTTGACTGAGGAGTAAGACCTGTGGCCAAGCCACCCATTCGTAAGCCCAAGAAGAAGGTCTGCGTGTTCTGCAAGGCCGAGAAGAAGGCCAAGTCGAAGTCGGACCTGCAGGACATCGACTACAAGGACACCACGCTGCTGCGGAAGTACATCTCCGACCGCGGCAAGATCCGTGCTCGCCGGGTCACCGGCAACTGCAGCCAGCACCAGCGCGACGTCGCCATCGCGGTGAAGAACGCGCGGGAGATGGCGCTGCTGCCCTACACCTCGACCGCGCGCTGATCAGGAGTCCGGAACGATGAAACTCATCCTCACCACGGATGTCGCCGGCCTCGGTGGGCCGGGCGACATCGTCGAGGTCAAGGACGGCTACGGGCGCAACTTCCTGCTGCCCCGCCAGTTCGCGATCCTCGCGACCAAGGGCGCCGAGAAGCAGGTCCAGACGATCCGTCGCGCGCAGACGGCCAGGGCCGTCCGCGGCCTCGACCACGCGAACGAGATCAAGGCGGCGATCGAGAAGGTCGCACCGGTCAAGCTGAAGGCCAAGGCGGCAGCCGGCTCCGGCAAGCTGTTCGGCTCGGTCACCTCGGCCGACGTCGTGTCGGCTGTCAAGGCCGCCGGTGGTCCGGTGCTCGACAAGCGGTCGGTGGAGCTGCCCGGCCACATCAAGACCGTCGGCAAGCACTCGGTCAACGTCCGGCTGCACCCGGAGGTCACCGTCGCCGTCAAGCTCGAGGTCACGGCCGGCTGACGGTCGTCCCGAGCTGATCGACGCAGAGTAACCGTTAGCGCGTCAGCCCCGTGTCGGGTTCACCAACCCGGCCGGGGCTGACGGGTCTTCTCGTGGCCAGGTGCCACGACACGCCGAAGGCGCGGTTTTCGCCCGACACGCCGGTCGGGAACAGGTTAGTTCTTCCACAACCTGTGCACAGCCCCTGAGCTGGGGTTTCTTCGGCGATGACACAAGCTGTCCCCAAGTTATCCCCAGGTGTGCGCGGGCGGT